>Ga0164318_10000458_pt1 | contig 31157 bp, 30 predicted proteins | sample GuaBasSedimGuay9_FD_113734 | JGI IMG/M metagenome (GOLD analysis project Ga0164318, IMG submission 113734) | Subseafloor sediment microbial communities from Guaymas Basin, Gulf of California, Mexico - Guay9, Core 4571-4, 0-3 cm | ecosystem: Environmental > Aquatic > Marine > Hydrothermal vents...
AGATGGCACAGTGGAGAAAATAGTATATATAGATACGCCAACTGATACTGTTAGGTACGATATGTCAGACTTTGGTTATGAATATGAAATACCTCTGACTTCTTTAGAAAGGTACGATGATACAACAATAATATATGATATACTATCTTATGGCGATTTCCTATATATGCTATATTATGTTAGCGGTGTATTATATATTAATCAACTTAACAAATTCAATATAGAAACGGAGATAGGGCATACTGATTTCTCGTATACTATATATGAAGAGTCGGTAACGAATGCACCTACGGTTGCCAAAATGACTATAATACCTGAAGATACTATATTATTAATGATAGATGGAGAAGTAAAGCCATTATTTATGAGATATGACTATTTTGCAGTAGATGATGTAGCGAATAAAATAATAACGAGAGAACACTATGATAGTATTTGGTCTGACAATCTTACGTCAGCGCATATAGATAATATGACACAAATAAATAGGTTCACATCATTGGATAGGCTAGCTTTGCCGTTGAGTCTGGAGAGACTAGAATTAGAACCGTTAGTAATGTTCTACGAGAGGACGGATCAGTTCAAATATGAATGGAATATTAATCAGTATGGAACTAATAACACGCTACAAGGTATAATAAACGATATAGCAATACAAGAAGATGTACAGCACTATAATTCTATAGACAGACATATATATTATCTTAGTAATATTCCAATATCAAAACCATTAGAAGACTCGTCTGATACTACAGATATAAGACTATTTTACAAAGAACCTAATTCCAATACATGGATAGAAAGATTAGATAGAATTCAGGAATATTACAATACTCCTGAATTATGGAAGGATCTTGGTCTTCCTTCATACTATGACATGAATGGAAATAGTACTGCATTGTCTGGATGGTTAGTATGGAGAAATAAAGACGGCACATATTCGAATATCCTAGAAATAATAGATTTGCCTCCAAACGGGTCACAGCTTAAAGTAGTATATTGGATAAAGATTGCAATTGGAAATGAAATAGTATATCATAAATATGAGGACGTTATAGATTTAGATTTAGAAAATAATAAACGATTAACAGTATATAAGAAAACAGATCCTGTAGATTTTCGAGTCATTCCTTTATCAGATAACGAATTTTACCTTGCAAACATAAACAATGGAGAAATCACAGACTTAATGAGACGCATAATAGAAAAACAGGAAACAGAAACGAGTATGTTATATAAATATGTAACATGGGATAATTCAATGTGGATTGATGAAGACATAAGATTATACACAATTATAAAATTGGAGAACGATACGTGATTTCTGGAGTTATTAATATAGTAGAAAATAAATATAGTCCTATAACTGCTTATGCAGATACTGAAATTATTGATCATAACGAAGATACAGGTATAAATAAATTTGAATCTGCTATAATTACGTTTAGCTATCCTATAGTCAGTGATACAGTATTTGTTGTCACAAATACGGAGGTGGGTCCTGCATATATCGCTTGTTTATATACAGATTTAAGAGATAATGTGTATTATATGACACTAGATTCATATACAGACTCAGATAACAAAAGGTACTTTGTGTTTGTGCCATCTAGTGGTGCAAATATGACTATGCAAAAAGTAAAAGTATATGCAGAAGCTGTACCGTTTCCAAATTCATTTAAGTTGTACGAGGTTGATATTGCTCCATACAGTAAAAATGAAATATCATTGTCATTGAAACATACATCATTAGACCTTTACAAAGGAGTGGATACGGAAACTACTTTAACAGTAACTGCTAACTCTTACGTACGTGACATAAGAATATATTATGTAAATAATGGCAATTTCGATAATAAAATACAGTTTTCATTAGATAGAGAGGAATGGACTACAAACTATATAGACATAGATGAAATTCATAATGGACAAAGTAAAACCATCTACGTTAAGATCACTCCACCTGTTACGTTAGACAATCTGTGGACAGAAGATATTACATTTAGAGTAGCTTATAGATATACAACGTCATAAAGGAGGTTTTTATGGCTGATATTTTTCCAGTCGATACAAGCGGAATAGATATGGCAAATCAGGTTTTTAATTATTATATGCCTGATGCAAGCATAACTGGAGATATTAAGGTATTGGATCAAGATTATGATACTGGCATAGTTTTGATGTACAATGATAGTACGGACGCATTCCTTGGCCAAACAGTATATATAGATAATATTATAGTAACTATGGATCCTATTCCTGTTGCACCTCCAGCGTTTAAAGTCTACATCACTTCTGATAACGGTACTACATGGAACGAAACCTCATACTCGGCTATTGGTACAAATAATATCATGGCAGAAGTAAACTCTGTTATAAATGGCATTAGGTTAAAAAACGTAACTAGTAATAAGCATGTAATTTATCGTTTAGCAGCATACGCTCCAGAAGATGCAACTCATCCAACGGAAGGACAAAAGTTTGTTATCAGACAAGGAGGTATACCAGTACGTACACACGACTTTGGAAATATATCTCTAGAGTCAGGAGTTTATGAAACTTTCGAAGTTTATAATACTGGAAGTACAATACTTAGTGGTATTCGCATATACGAAGTAAAAGACGACAATAATAATAGCAATGTCTATTATAAATTCTCATTAGATAGTAGCACATGGTATGATCATTCGATGACAATAGATGAACCATTGTATCCGTCTTCTGGAATAACATTTTATGCAATGGTATACGCGCCTTCGGATGCAAGTTTTGGAAATAATACTATATACTTTAGAGTATTAGCATACGATACAGGGACTGAACCATAACAAAGCTATCATATAATGGCTAGCGGAATCCTAGCATATCAATTAAGCGGTTTATATGTTGTAGCTGAAGACATTACGTTATTTGATAACGTTTCATTATCAGTTACAATTTACGAAGGAAGGACTGTATACGCTAGCCAAATTGCAGGCAAATCGTTCATTTACGTTCCAACTATTTATGGATCGCAGGTTGCTGGCACTTACAGTGTCATAGACAATCCTATATACTGTATACAAATCTCTGGTTTGTATAGCGTTGAATATGGACTATTACCAGTATATTCATATCAAGTAAGTGGTTTATATACAGTATTAAGTGGCATAGCCATAAAACGTATAGAAATGACGACATGTCCTAGTGGCGTTATTACAACAATTGAGACGTACGATCAACCGTTATCGGGCGTAACAGTTATATATGAAGGTACTACTGAAAAGAAAAAGTATGAACTTTCTACAATGGATACAACAATTGATCTATTTATACCTAAAGAAATTTTAGATACTACAGGACTACTTAAAATAGACACAGATCTCGATGGGATAGAAGATTTTATAATACAATTTAACTATCAGGAGCCATATTATGAGACCTAGAAACGTAGACGCAATACCGTTTGAAGAAAACAATCGTAGGATTAAAAGATACATCGTAAAACAAAAATCAAATGGAGTAATTAGAGATAATGATCTAAAGACTGTAGACTATAAAATAACTTCAGGAGTATTTACATTAACAGTTAAACCTGGGTTCTTCGCACTTGATAATGTTATATATTATTTATACGCGTCTTACGATATGATTTCCGGAATCCCTTCTGGAGTGCATACATTTACAATAATGTCAGATGATTATAAACCTGCAGGAGGATTTGATATATCAGCACCAATTAGTGTATTTTCTTCTGGAATATATGATGATCAAAACATTTCAGCATACCCAGTTTTCACTACAACTACAACTGACATTAGGAAATTAGTTTATAATTTATCAGGAATTAAATATCATGTTATTTCTGGTGTATATGATGAAGTATATGAAACATATTTATACGTTCCATATGATGTATATACCTATTTTGACACATCAAGAGATTATATAATACAAGTAAGCGGAATTGACGCTTTTGCAACGTATCTTACGTGTTATATTCCATCGGGCACTGTAGATCTTGTATATGGCATAACGAGTTCTACTAATACTGTAGATATACCATTTTACGTATATTCGCCTTTAGAATTGCACAAAAAATATTTATCAATTGCTCCAGTAAGAAATGAAAATAAGAATAAGTTATTGTTTGTCAGAAAAGAATACGATTCTGGTGTGTTTTCAGTATACTTTATTATAGAAGATATTTATGGAGAACTTGTAACCGATACGAATCTTTCATCTAACCTTACAGTTAGCGTCCAAACTGACTTAGGTACTACAATTCCTACATACTCAATTGTGGCGCTTGACAATTCGTATCTATATAGACTGGATTTGACAATGTCTAATGACTATAGGAAGCTGATACTTGAATACACTCCTACTGAAGGATATACGTTATACTATACGATGGAGTTGCTATGTTAAGAACAAAAGTATCTAGATTCTCTGATTTCGTAAATATAGGATATACAAATATCGAAGATATTGATATATACAATGTAACGAATGTCATACCAGAAAATGCAGTAGAAGAAATGACAATAAATTCAATAGAAATAGCTAGTTATAATATAAATGTTATTACAACTGGAAGTATTGATATTGATATCCCTGAAAATATTTATCCTACAACAATTACTGTTTCATATAATAGTACCGGACGTCCTGATCATTTCTTAAAAGCAACTGTAGACTATCACAACGGAAATTCTCCTGTTACATTCACAGACATGATATTGAATGATATAAATGATCCTACAGATACTGAAAGGTTAATTGTGATGCCTGGGAAGATGTCAGGTATCTGTACTATATCATTTGAAGCTATAAACAATTCACCGCCTACCAATAAGTCACTGACAATAACTGTATACTCAGTACCTTACGGTACCATATTTTCAGATGATAACGGATACTTCTTTTATTATTTATCTTCTAAAGAAATAGATACAGAAGATAGTTTAGTTGCTGTAGAGTTAGAGAACCGTAAAGTTATAGATCCTGCAAAGTATTATAGCACGATTTTGGATAATAATAGAGTTCTATTAAAATTTACATACGATTTTTACAAAACATATGAGAATAGATTATTAAAATTAAGATACAACGCAAAAACAACAGATGACATCACAACATACAATTATGAAGAATATGTTGCGTTCTATCCAATCTGGAAAATAGGCTTTCCTCAATATATGAATCATAAGAATCTTATTACACAAGACATATCTATACCAAAATACGTAAAGTTTCCAGATATTAAATTATTTGTACATGGAAATAGACTATATGATAAACATTTTGTTTGTGTAACTAGGGGATACAATAGTACGTTACAAATAGATACAACGAGGTGTTTCGACGATAATGTATTACGTATATATAGAAACCATACACTCTATTATGATTACGGATACAAGAAGATAAACAGAGAAAATCCAAGAATAAAATATAATGTACTAGAAACTGATTTTCCAGTTTTCAGTAAATGCAATCAAATATGGGACTTTTACAACATAGATGTTGTAAAACCAGACGGATACGATTCACTTAAAGAACTATCGTTAGGAATTAATATTTACAGTAATGGAACATTAATATCAAATGAAGAAATACTAAACAGAATCAATTACAATTACGTGGAGCTTAAATATCAGCTATTATATTCATATTCAGAAGTAACATACATAACAACGAATGAATATACTGAACTTGATACAAATATTAACCCATTATATGACGGAACGTTACATGGAAAAACGTATTTAGCTTATGTTGAAGATGATACTGTAGCGTTAACGGAAAATTCAAACGTAGCATTATCAGGAATTTTAGGAGCAATATATATATTGTCTCATGATGAAATAGACATCTCAGTAACAGACGTTAGGAAACGTGGCGGTGGGATAAGAGACGATACAGATATAAATCCAGATGATTATCCTAACTATACGGATATTGGCAGCTGGGATAACTTGGCACATCAAAGAAACTATGTTGTAGTGAGTGGAATTAGCGGTATAATATCTTATGACGACTTTACGGACAGATACTATGGAGGCCCTTAATGAAACTATATACGAATAGTCTAAAATTTCTTGATAGTACCATATTAGAGAAATTAAACGAAATAATGAAATATATAAGTGAAATAAATATATCTAGAGATACCAGTATGACAAATATTTACTTGCCATCTCATATGTTCATTTCTTCTGTAGAATACAAATACACAATGGATACAATACAACAAGTACTTGACCATTTATATGCGCAATCAGATATTATACTGAGTAGAGTTGATACAGTTTCAGAAGAGATACTCAATTTTATCAAAAGAACGCAAGATTTTATTAGAGATTATAATAAATCTCTTAATATTATTTCCTCATATGTAAATTCTACTACAACTTATCATATTATCAAGTTTATAGATACCACAAACATAAAGAGCGGATCTAACATACGTATAACAGATACTGGTACGATGTTAGACTATGTTAAAACGCGTCTAACGAATATTAAATTTTATTATGATCATATTGTCGAAGATGTTTGTGAAGTTATAGATAGGAAATATGGTTATGATTTCATATGTTCCAAAAAGATGAACTCAATAGAAGTTACGTTTGATATAATAAATAATGTAGGTATTAATATTAACTATGTTAAAGCTTTAAACCTAAAACCGTTACCTATTAACCTCATCTTATATGATAATAACGGGGAAATGGCAAATAAAGAAGCATTAGAATATAAATATGAAAAGTACAACTTTTTTGATAATATTTCTCGTAGAAAAATGGATGGTAAGTTAGTACAACATAATTGTATAACAATATATGACAAATCAGATAAAAACCAGTTTTTGTATCCTAAGTACCTATATTCTGTATCACTAGATGATATAGATTTTTCTCAATTACTCCATAGAAAGGATGGTTCATTAATTACAACAGAATTTGCACATAAAGATTATATAAGCAGCATAAACGTAAAAATGATTGCGGATCTGCCTGACAACACTAATATTAAACTAGTAGTAAAATATTTTAATGAAATAAACAACACATACGTTACATCCGAAACTGTCCAAAATCAAGTAGATACTTCAGTTAATATAGATCTTACAAATCAGAGAGTAACGTATACTCTTACGCAAGACAACGTAACTGACTATACATTAGACGGTAAAAAATTAGTATTTCCTTATCCAATTTATGATAATTTAGAAGTTTTATACGATCAAGATATATTACCTATACAAAGTTACAAAGTAGCAGGAAATATGTTGTGTCTAGAGTTCGAAAATCCTACTTACAACTTATTCAATTACTCTGATTACATATTGACTGTCAGTTTTGATACAAAGCCTTACAAGAAATTTTACTTTGAAATCTCATTATCTACGGATGACATATTTGTAACTCCAATTCTGAAATCAATAGACATAGAGGTTATTCCATGTATATTTATCGGTAGACGTAACTATTCTCAAGCAGGAGGTGTACGTAAATTATGGAAAGCTACGTAAGTTTCTATCTGTCAAAATATTACGATGAAATAAACGAATTATTTAAACGCGAAGGAATAGATATTACAAAATTTTTAATCCATAAGAATGAGGTTCCTCGTTTTTCTAAATATGTACGAATTTTCGAATTCATTTCAGAAAACGTTACTGACACATCTAATAAGCTTAATGAGTATGTAGCAAGATTTAATAACATAATAAATTCTATGCTTAGTTATATGAATACTTTAAATAACGTAATGGAAATAATAGGTCTAAATGTAATGGCATATAATATACAAGAAGCTTATTATAGACCAATGACGGATGTACAAGAAATTACGATAGACTTAAATAATGGAGCATTTAACAATACTGTATGTAATAACGGAATAGTAACCCTTACTGGAACAACAGAAACAACAACCGTTACAATGTCAGATATATCCTTAAGTAGCGGCACTGATTTGTCAGATAAAATATGGATACTAAATAAAATTTACAGTAGAGGGGAAACTCTAGAAAATATTTCTGACGAAAATTTTGATTCATATGTTACATTACAGTCTACTGTAAATTCTAATGATGAAAATGTTCCGCCATATAAGGATCCAGTTATACAAACTATTATAAATGACATAGACATAGGATACGAATTAAACACAGAATATTATACCGTTTCTTATGATCTTTTCGGATTCGAAAATCCTGCCGAGATAGGAGATGAGATAATTTACACCATGATATTGACATTTGAACAACAGATAACAGCTAATAAAATTGTAATATATACAGATACTAGTCATGGAGAAAAGTTTAACGGGAAACATTGTATAATATACTCTGGAAATCAAGCAATAGATAATAAAGTTATTGATGTGACATTAAACGAACTGTTTGGTATACTAGAAATAGATTTAGAGGAAAACAAAACTTTTGACAAACTTGAAATACAAGGATTAGAACTTACAGAGACCGATTTTATGAATATTAAAAGACATTACATAAAAGCAGATGTATATGCTGGGCATTTTGGAAATGAGATGATAATAACAAAAATAGATATTAGTGACATACGGAGGAGCTAATGCAGCAATATGTTATCGTGAACAGTAAACGAAATATTATTTACACATTAGAACAAAATATTGGTTATAACTATAATGGCAGTATAAAACGTTTAATATGGGATAGTTATAACCAAGAATATGTAGAAGGAGATTTTGGAATTGGTCACGGCTTCTTAGAGGAAGGATTGTCGCGCGCATTTGAACATTATCCGGCCCTAGATATATATAATTTATTAAAGACTAATAATGTATACAACTCTATATTAAATGTATCTCCTAATGAGTTTAATCCGGTAGAAATTTGTAAAAAATTAAACTTACCTTTTATGACGTTTGGATACATTTATAATACAAACACTTCATATGACGATACATATGTACAACCTGTTTATTACATGAAACACAACATTTCAGATTTCGTTTATATTGACGATTACGAAGAAATAGACAATTACTATCATTTGGCTGTTTCATCCTATATTACAGACGAAAACGATGAAATAAGACAAAGCATACTAAGAGTTATAGAAGCAACAGAATATCCCGATTGTTGTTTACAAGAGGTGTTAGAAGGTTATCTTTCTTTAGAGAGACAATTCTACTACGAGTTTCTAGGTATCGAAGAGGAAAATACATCGACTAACAGAACTATAAATATACTATCATTATTAAAAGAACTGCTATATAGAGTCCATATATATAGCGATCAAAACCTAAGTAGTTACGAAAAGACATTATACGGAATACCTTATATGGAGATAGAAGGTAGTAATACAAACAATACACATTTAAAGATAGCTATTCCTGTATTATTTAACAATAACATTTCTAATATATCGAACAAATATATTCGTATAGAAACTCCAAAATTCATCGATTACTACCTCAATATGGTAACCAATACTACTCCCCCAGTTATAGTAGAGCAGGCACCCGGTATTCACAATATGACTTTACTAGAAGATGGGACTACTCTAAGGGTTTATATAGAAAAAGAAACATCAGTCCTTTCTAAGAAATTAGATATTACAGCAAACTATATTTCAATTCTTCCTGTAATAAATATGATTGCGTATGGAACATTTGTTGACCTGGATGGAAACGTCCACGATGAAGTCTTAAATAAAAAACATAGATATTTACTGTTAGATAATAACGAGTTATGCGCTAATGTCAACATTAATAACTACCCATACGTTGATATGTCTATTGTTGGAAGTATACCATCTAATGGTACTGTAAAAGAAATCTCTTATGCTAATACATTACTCCTGACTGAATATGGTAGCGAACCCTTCGGATTATTATTAAGAAACAATATCAGTAACCTTTATTCTTCTAGTCCTTCGGCCACAAAAACCCAGATATTCATACCTTACATATCCCACATAGAAATAATATCTCAAGAAGATAGCAGACGACCTGCAGGAGTAGATAGTTCTTTCTTCTACTTAGCAGAACCATATTCAACTTTCTCTAAACCTGAGGATATTGAGATAATAACATATGATGAATTTAGATATAATTCACCGAATATAGAATATGCTAGGATAACTACATATGTAAGAGATAAGTACTTACAGGTATATCATCCTAGCTGGGATACATCTTGGAAGTTACACAAACAAACCTACATATTTGGGGGAGTTGAAAATATTATGGAACATCAAATAGAAAACTATCCATTGTTTTATAACTATTCATTATTAAACGATTTTATGAAAAGTACTGTCAGAAATGTTTCTGAAACGTTACCAGATACTGATACTATTTTTTTAGAAAGCCATAAATTTAAATGTTTACAAGACGTATACAATCCTGATAACAATCCATTGCAATTGCATAAAGTAAACTCATGGTTTACTCTTAATAGGAAAATGGAAATAGACTTTAGACGTACTATTAGGAGCACGTATGATCCAAACGACAAATACTATGAAATTTCGATATCAAAGTATGATTTTGTTTACAGACCATTATTATCGTCAGATATTGAACAAATGGAAAATATTCAGAAAGAATGGCAAGCAAAAGATTTTGCATATGGAATATATTATAGCGATGAGAACAAAATATCTTTAGATATAACAATACCTACGCATGTTTATGATCTTTCATCTAGTCTTAACATAGATATTAATGCTATACCGCTTGTTGATTATAAGTATATGTACTTCAATCCAGACTTTGTTACATACCAAGCTCCATATTTTATGGCAATGTTAACAAATGATGCTAAAGTATCAATAGGTGATACAGTAAGTAAGGAGAAAATGTTAGAAATAGGAGTTACTTCTACAGATTCTGAAAACTACAATGAGTACAGAATAGATACTGGAACATATATAAGATTCAGAAAAGCTATTTCGTATATCGATGAAGCTCTTGGTTCTCAAGGGGATATTATAACACACCCACAATACAGAACAGTAGATATGAACACAAATAAAAACGGTTTTACGGGAAGAACACACCTAATAGAGAATGAATCTATAACTCCGGGACACCGATACTTTATAGGAATATGGTATACATTATATCCATGGAGAAGCTATCTAAGCTTTAATCCGTTACCTAATATAAAACTACACACATTCGTTACTGCAATTAAAGATCCTTCAAGTATAACTATACCAGTAGGAAACGGCGAATTCGACTTAAATAGTCAAAGCTCACTAAATATTGAGACTTCTGCTTCATCTACTAGGATTGTAATTTATTTATTAGACAAATATAATGGCCCAGAGTTATATATTAAATTATATGATTTTCTAAGTACCGATACCTCTATTGACCTTATTGATTACATCGAACAGATTTACAAAGACTACAACCAACAGTACACTATAGATGATACAGTACAAATACCATTACTTATAGATGTTATAGGGAACCTCGGCACTGAATATGTATATAACTCGGTAAAGTTAATCGTCACATTTACTCTTGAAGGTAATCTAATATATAGCAAAAACGTATTAGTAGAAGGTGACGATTCAAATAGACGTATATACGAAAACAAACTATACGAAATGCAAGCTAAAACTACTACTTATCCTACCGAAGGAAATGTAATATATAATGTAGTATCCGAAAATCCTATTAAAGCTATAGCAATTGAAGCAAATACTGAAGAAATTTCTGGTACAATAGACTTTTATATTGTTATTGACAATAAAAAGCATAAAATAGTTCCATTAAACACTAGCGGAGGACTTCCTAATATATTATTTGTTTCACCTCCTGAGGAAATAGAACCATACTTAAAAGCAAACTACGGAGATAATTGCATAATAAAGATAGATAAATTACTATATACATTCGATATAGAGGTCGATTTTAAGACAAACAACCAATACTATACGCCAGAACTATCACTATTAAAAGTGCTAGTATCAAGTGATCTTACGTCATTCATGGGAGGCTAAAATGATAGGTGAAATCAAGACTAATATAAAGCTTAAAGATTCTCTATTAGAAAAACTGAAAACAGGAAACGGTATAAATCTTAACGATATTCTGAACATAATAAGTAAGTATATAAATATATGGAAAACAAATGTACCGTTATTCGACAGTAGATATTATAGACCTGTTTCTGGTGAAAGATTTAACGTTAGTAAGTTTAATAAACAAATACTTGATATTAATGACGACACGAAAATTCTTTCAGAGTCAACTAAATTTTTGGATAAATACGAAATAGATTTTAAGTATTATACATATTTATTTAATAAATTTGCATCTATCTTAGGTACTCTAAAAACAATGTCGGAATATGCAGCTAAGAATAATGTTAAGATCTTTGTAGAAGATTTTTACAATACAAATTATATAGATACAAATAATACAACCGCAGAGATAGATACCAGCACGGGAATAGCTTATACAACAAAAGGTACTAATATAAAACTAAATCCGGAGGTGTATAACTTTAAACTCTTAAGACTTAACATTACAAATGCAATAGGAATGATTGATCAATTAGAATATTGCCCGTTTAATAACGCTTTTGATTATTCAGATAGGACAACATGGAGTTTTAAAGTAACATCTAATTCTCCAAGACCTAAGATAGAAGTTACGATTACTGCAGATATGGCTATAGATGCAGACGTTATGCATATATTAAACAGCAATGCTATTCCGCTGTGGATAACAGTTAACGATAAGAATTATGTAGCAGGACCAGGTAAAATTGCCATAGTAGAACTCACCGGGACGGAGAGAGTCATAACCTTTACCTTATCAAAACCATATGATATAATAGAAAATGGACAATACGTTGCTATATTCAATATTGCTGATATTTCCTTCTATAAGATAGGAGAATCGTACAAATCGTTACTATATTCGACTAATTTACCGCTTGCTGTATTGCCGCAGTATCTTGTATTCGATGCAGAATACGGCGGAAACGTTGATTTTTACATCATTACAGATACGAATGGGACAGAAAGAAAAGTAAAACCTGGAAAGCTTTATGGATTATTTGATATTGAAACATCTTCAGTTGAGACAGAAGTTTTCGAATATAGAGACAATTTTTATGTTGTGGCAAGTACCCAGAATGATAATAGTATAATTGATATCTTGGCATATAAAAATGCATTTGTTAAGGCAGTTTCAGAAGATAAAGAAGAAGTAACTGTACCAATATCTAGAGAACTAACCTCGCACACAAATTCTATTACAATAACTGTACCTGAGGAATACACATTCATAGAAATAGTTGGTATTTACGCATTCTCGCAACTACTTGATAAATCACAATACACGTATATAGCAAACGGAAATAGTATAACCATAACGTTTGCAATAAATGTAATAGGAACTATTAACGTCGTAACAAAATGCTATACAACGTCTGCTATAAAATATATATATAACTTCAATGTATATGATGAAACTAAGGATGTTACTATAACATTTAACAAACCAGGAAACGCTACATTTTATAAAGTCTACACAACTACTAATGGAGAGACAACACAACATGACATCACATCTTCAACATCACTAACATTAACACCCCTTACAAATGTCATGATAATAACAGACGTTGATGTTTCGCTGAATGAACTTATATCTATTTCAGAAAGTAGTTTTGTATATTCTGGGAGAATTCTAACTCCAGTAAGAATAGAAGAATACATATCATATTTCATACCATACACTCCACAAACCAACTATGGTTATTACTACAGTGATAATAAAAGATATATAGTTCTCGGAATTCCAACCGTTAGGAATCTTTTCGGTTTAGATGGCAATGCTATTGAAATAAATAATATAGGTGATTTAGTAGAACGTATATACATAAGAAGAAGATCAGTCCCTGAAAATACGATACTAAAATATAGAGCAGTATTACACGATAAAGATTCATATGTATCAAAAATAGTACTTATTAGTTACGGAGGTTAGGATGTGGTACATACCTTTTCCAACTAGGTATCCATTAAGAAAACACTTCTTCAGGCAGATAATAGACTCATTTTTATACACCTGCAGGCTTATAACGATCAAAATAGGATATCGTAACATAGCAGATGTACCAGAAGACGAATATGGACTTATAGATACTTTTGATGAAAATATGTTGCAAAACATCAACGATACTGTTTATAATTATCTAGAAAAGGAAAGAAACTTTAAACGATACTTAATTGTTAAGGAGTTTAGAATAACATAACAGGAGGCACTTATGTTACAAGAACGTGACGCAAGATTTATAGGTATGATATCATCAAGGGAAATGAATGACATAATAGATGAAATGCAGAAAGTTCTTAAATTTACTTATAATAGAGCAGAGGAATCTAGAATATTTTACGATTTCTTGAATACAGCTGTAACACATTCATTAAATAACTTAGCTACATCGATTAACAATCTAGATTCTAAACTTACAACTATAGAAAACCTCTACAATCAAATGATTGATAAATATATTGCATCCAAAATAGCATTTATAGATTATAGCACTACTCCATACGAAAACAACGGTCTTGTATTAGATGACACATTCGGTAAGATACATCTAGGATATTCATCCGAAATCGATCACATGCTATATAACGAACTTGACGACCAGCATATCAACAGAGTACACAAGTCCACAAAGATATATATCAACAATTCATTGGTAGAAGATTACAACACACTAAAAGTACTGTTCGCAGATGGGCAACTCACTACGTTTGGAATTATCGTTTCGGAAGACGGATCTGTAGATGACGTAATAAATATAAAGTTAGAACTTACAAATCATAAAACTCAACTAAACACACTACTTATTTATAATATGCCGTTACCAGGAACTAATATTAGAAACGTATACATAGATGGCGAATCTGTTACTATAAACGATCATGATATGTCTCAGCTTTTGCTACTCAATAAAAAACAATTTAATGGAGTAATAGAATTAAGCTGTAACCCAGTAGAAATAAACGGTAGATATTTAGTAGTATTACAACTTATTAAAGCTTTATATAGATCATATTATGAAACAGGAAACTCTATATTCAAGATAAGTGACCCAGATAAAATCCATGATATTACATCATTATCATGTGACTATGGACTTTTAGATAACTTATATCCTCCAGAATACATACACATACAAATTGCAAAGGATGCAAATTTTACGACAGTAGTTTACGATAATAAAGAAGATCCATTTCCATTACCTTATGGAATCGGAATTCCCATAGGCGGAATAACAGATATATATGTAAAAGTTACACTTAAAAAATACGAAATTTTTAGCCCTTGGATAAATAACTTATGTATAACATATAGATAAGGAGGTATTTATGCTTGTGAGCGGATTGACCCCTTACGAAATAACATTCATCGGTGGTTATGACGATAATAAAGAGGAAGGATACGGAAAACATCAAGATATCAATCCTGAAACTGGACAAAAAGAGACTATAAAAGCAGATCACTTAAACAATATAGAACTTTCTATAAAGGAACTTAGAGACAATTCTAATAAGTTAGTAACAGAAATAAAAGAATCATATGCTAATCTAGGTATTTGTTTTGTAGCTAAATATGGAGATGGTACTACTCATCATGATCACAAAGATGTAGTAATAATAGATACAGCAGAATATAAAATGAGAGAACCAATATCGGTAGCAGTTTACTACTCAGATGATGATCAATTTTATACTTTTGCTCCTTGTAGTGGCATTGCATATTTGTTAAGTGACAATTACATAGAAACGATCCAAATACAACTTAAAGAGTTTATAGACTTCTACTATATGCATATTAACTTATTTGCTCCAACAACTGATATCGCTGCATATAATACCATTAATGGAATTATCCCAGAAGAAAAAATCACTATTTTAAGTAGCGATGAACCAGAATAAGGAGGTTTTATGAATGAAAAGAAACTAACACAAGAAGATATAGACATTATCTTAAGCCTTATAAATACAGCTACGATTAGAGTAGCTGATATTCCGACAGTACAAATCATTGTTCAAAAATTACTGATGTTAAGAGAAAGGACTCCACTAGACTTGGAGGATAAATTAGAAGCCTAAAAACACATGGAGAAATTTTTTAGTCATGTTTTTACAGATAGACTTACAGTATTTTCCGGAATACGCGCCGGATCATTAGAAACTACATCAATAAAAACTAGTGGAATACTCCTAGATTCGTACAACTATTGGTATCCAAACTCAGGTTTATATACAACATCTATAGTAACTACACTTTTAAATAGTATTTCCGGAATTTTCTCTACAATCACTGTAAATAACATTTCACTGAATAACGACATTTCATTAAATGGCAATATATACTTACCATATACGCGATGTCCATCTCCTAGTGGAATAATTTACAAAAATGGGGTACCTTTCATTCACGACTACTGTGCGGAGTGCGATGAAGTTGGTATTAATTTGTACTGTAATAATTTATTTATTGGAGAAAATGCAGGTAATTTCACAATGGGACTAACTGCTACAGTTCCTAAACATTCGTCTAACAATATTGGCATAGGATATAAAGCATTACATTCTAATACACTTGGAAGTTCAAACATTGCCGTAGGAAATGAAGCCCTTAAAAATTCTACTACAGGGGACGGTAACATAGCAATTGGTAGAGGTGTTTTGTTTAGATCCACAGATGCCGGCTATAATGTAGTTATAGGGAGTAATGCCGGGGGCGGAGGAGCTTTTGGAAATTATAACGTTGCAATAGGAAGATCAACACTGTATTGTTTAGACGAAGGAGATAATAATGTTGCTTTAGGAGCATATGCAGGATACTGGGCATCAGATGGTATAACACAAATTACTACGGTAAATCAATCTGTTCTACTAGGATATAAAGCTAAACCATATGCTAACGGAGATACTAATGAAATTGTTATAGGATATGATGCTGCCGGACACGGTAGTAATACTGTAACATTAGGAAATGAAAATATTACGCAAACTATTTTACGAGGTAGTATCGGGATTGGCGGCATTACAAATCCTTCATATTCATTAGAAGTTTCTGGTATTTCAAAATTCTGGTCAAATGTTCATGTACCATATCCGGTAGAGGATACGCATGCTGTAAATAAAGAATATGTAGATCTCGCAACTGCGGCCGCTACATGGGATTTCTTTCTTTCAGACGATTCTGCAGATATTACTGGCTACTATTACTTATATGAAAACGAAAGCGGAACATCAACTACTACATTGACCAGTCCATCACTCAGTACTGGGGATGATCAATTACTATGGTCATTTGTAACCGAATCTGGGTTACCAAATATAGATAATTTAAGCATCGGTGTGTATTCAGCTGTTTTATTTTTGCAAAAATCAGGAAACAAAACAGTGAACATTTATTGGAAGTTATTTAAACGTGAACAAGATGGAACCGAAACAGAATTAATGACCAGTGAAATAAGTTCCGATTTAAGTGCAAATATAAAACAGTATATACTTTCTTCTAGCGAAAATGAAGATATTCCACTGGATCAAACAGACCGTTTAGTACTAAAGATATATGCTAACGTTTCTGGTAACGGTAACGATCCGCAAGTAACTATAACTATGGAAGGTGAATATGATAGTAGAATAGCATTAAGAGTTGAAAGTTCTGCATTTTCTAATGTATTTGTTCAAAAGTCTGGAGATACAATGTATGGCACTTTACATATGAACGCTGATATTTTACCTTCCGGTACAGTGACTAGATCATTAGGATCGTCCTCCTTAAAATGGAAAGATATATATACTTCAAATATAAATACGGAAACTATTAACGACTTTATTACAATAGACTTAAATTCTAATCAAGTAATAATTGGAGATGGAAATAGCAAAGTTATTGAAAAGCTAATAATTAATGGTAGCTTAGGATTAAGAGATGGTGTTTTATGGCAACCAGTCTATCCTTCTGATGACGGATTAATCCTATATTTCCCATTTTCAGAGGGAAAGGGGATGAAAGTCCATGATAAATCTCCAAACGGAAACGATGGAGAAATCCATGGAGCTGTTTGGACTAACGGAAAATTTGGAAAAGCCCTGTATTTTGACGGTAACGATAGTTATATAAAAACCAATGAGGACGGTCCATCCGGAATATATACGATTAGTTACGGGTGTTGGATAAAAACTTCACAAAACGGCCAAAATAAACACATTTTAAACATCGGAGAACCAGTTACGAATGGAATGGTACATATGATGCTTTATGATGGTAAAATAAAATACGGTGCTTGGGGATTCGACTGTTTTTCCGAAAGAACTTACAATGATGGAAACTGGCATTATGTTGTAGTAGTATATGACAAAGAAAACTTCAAATTGTACGTAGACGGAACTTTAGAAAGTTTTTCATCAGACTATGCCTCCCTTAATCTAGTGGCTTCGCCCATCTATATAGGGAAGTATTGTGAGGGAGACGGTTTCGGATTTAACGGAATTATAGATGAAGTACGTATATACAATAGAGCACTAAATGAAGAAGAAATTAAAATGCACTATTTGTATGGTTTACAATCTCACGGTTACATAACAGCAAATAACTTTAAAATAATTAACACCTCCGCTCAGGAATTAGTAAGAGTAACATTCTCGGATGAGGGTAGTATGGTCGGTATAGGAACAGATGATCCATCTGCAACATTAGATGTTAGTGGCATAATAAAAGGGACAAACTTAGAACTCGTAAGTGGAATCATATATCCTTCCGCAGATTCGACAACTGCTATACAAATAAATAAAGCAGATGGCACCACAAATATAGTAAATATAGATACTACCAATAGAAGAGTTGGCATAGGAGTAACAAGTCCGAACGCTAAATTAGAAGTGGCAGGCAGAATATATCAGTCCGGTTTAGGATATAGCACTTTTATAGGATATGAAGCTGGTAAGAATGATGATCTTTCAAGTAATACAAATACTGCGGTAGGATATCAAAGTATGTATTCTAATACTTCGGGATATAAAAATACTTCTATAGGAACTTACTCTTTATATTCAAATACTGCTGGATATTTTAATGTAGCGGTTGGCGTCAGAGCTCTATATAGTAACACAACAGGTACGGATAATATTGCTATTGGTAATAGTACCTTGAGATTAAACGAAACTGGCTCTTTTAACATTGCAATAGGTAGAGATGCTCTCTATAATAATACTAGTAACAATAATATTGCTATAGGGTTTACTGCTTTAAGATCTAATACAACAGGAAGCAATAATACGGTAATAGGATACGCTGCCGGTTATAATTCTACCGGTAACAGCAACGTATTCATAGGTCATAAAGCAGGATATAATGAAACTGGTAGTAACAAACTGTACATTGCAAATTCAGATACTTCCAACCCTTTAATATACGGAGAATTTGATAACAATAAAGTAAAAATCAACAAGCACCTTGTAGTTAATGAGGATCTGAAATTGGAATGTGTAACTACATTACCTACTGCTTCTTCTGAGCAAGAAGGAAAACTTATATACCATTGCTGGTCAGAAACTATTGGTAAAGATATATTATATCATCGTGACCTCGTATTCTGTGTAAAAACCGGAACTTCCTCATACACATGGGAAACTATAGTTAATAAATCATGGACGGAATCAGCATAAAACAAATAATAAGAAAACTATTAGATGACTTTTTTCTTATTATAATATTTGTACTTATTGGTATATGGATAGGTAAAAATCTTTTTAATAAACCGCCAGATTCATATCCAGTACCAATAGTATTTAGAGATACCATAGAAGTAAGTTCCGGCAGAGATACTATACCATATTTTTCTCCGATAACTGTTATAAACCCTCCTGTAGAAATACAACCAATTCATGAAGAAATGAACTTGGAAAACGTGTATAGAATATATAAAATAGAATATTATGGTCATTCGTACGACGCTGGAGACATCTTTATATATGGGTTTACAAAAACAGATACTATGCGATTTAGACACAAAGACGTAAGATCACCATTTACAATAACAAGCGCGACTAATGGTGTTGTGGTACGGTCAAGAAGAAATTTCCCAATATGGGAAAAACTTTACATTGATATAACCTATGATATTTTAAATAAGGATATAGCATACATAGAACTTGGTACAGGATTATCTTGGAAATGTATTGCATTCTATGGTTTCGTGAACTTTCAACCTCAGAAAATAAGTTCGGGCATAAAGATCAGACTTAAACTATAGGAGGTGATAATTGCCACCTAGAAAAAAGAAATCGAAAACAAGTAATGGAACAACCCTTATAAAATTAGTTGGGGAAATATCTGCAATAGTTAATATCTTGCACGATATAACAAAAGAGTTCGTGACAGACATATCACAGATTAGTAGGTCTATTGAAGAAGCACTTAATACTTCAAATGTTGGAGAAATGAGAAACATGATAATAGAAACAAAGAAAGATCTAACTGAAATTAAAACCAGAATAAATACAATATGTAATAAACTCGAAGACTTCGAAGAATGTATGGAAGAAAGAGATATTCGTATAAATAATTTACATAACATATTAAATGAGATTAGGAAATCTTCAGATAAAGAGAGTTTGTGGATCAAGATTGTATATCTATTACTAGCTAGTGTTATAGGCGCATTGGGAGCGGTATTATTTAAAGTTGATATTATATTTAGACACTTTATAAAGTAAGTATGATGTTATCAACTGGATCCTCTATTGTATGATTTGGGTTAAAATTTGTAAATTTAGCAGGTTTTACTTTCTTATTACATAAATCCTTGAAAAAACAGTAATTACATTGAAAGTCTCCTGCTGCTTTTATCTTTGATAGTTTATCTTTTGAAATATTCTTACTAATAAGACCGAACGCCATCAAAGTCCTTATCTGTTCATTAGAATAGTATGGGAAGAAGTCTCTCGGAGGTTCTTCATCGCGTTCTATGAATGTTTTTACATATTGAAACTTTGCAAGTATATCTTCTACAGTTATAAATGTTCTAACATCGTTGACTACTATGTAATGTCTATTACTATGTTTCTGTAATGTTATATCATATTTCTTTCCTCTTCTGGCTTTAAGAGTTACTCCTCTATCGAGAATGACCATCCAACACTTCCTAATCTTACGTAACAGTTCGTCACCGTAGTATCGCGCATAGTATAAATATAACCCAACCTGCAACAAGTAACTAAAACGAGGAAGAGTAGATTTCTTAATGTATTTATTTATAGAGAAGAAGTCAGATACTGTTTTATATTCTATACAAATCGGTTGTTTATCATACATTATAATTGCGTCCATTTCACCATTGATAGTAAAATCGTAGTCATCTATATTCCAATCTTTGAACTTGTATCCTGCTGCTATCACGTCTAGTTTAGGATCGGATTTCGCTTTGGTTTTCAACTTTTCTATTTCTATTTGCTCTATTAACTTTCCTGTCTTAACTATCGTATACATGTTTTCACTTGGGGGATTAGAATACGCATATCCCTTAAATACATAATATATTGCTCTCGCACAATGTCCTATGTTTATCATTTTATTATTCTTTACAATAGTAGCGCCAGCTTCAGACGGCCAGAACACAAACTTTTCTCTTTGATATTGCCTTTGATAAGTTAGTCCAGCTGTTAAATCAAAATATTCATCCTGAACTACGTCTGGTAGTAGTATCACTATAGTAATTCTTCCTCTAACTCTGAGAGTTCCATTTCTATTAGCTTTTCGAGAGATTCATCGGCGGTCCTATTATGTCTTTTAATAAGATCTGCAGAGAAATCTTCTAACGAATTTAGAAAAGTAGATATTAATGTTCTATATTGATTCGTATTATTAAAGTCTTCCTTGTCTAGGATTTCTATAAAGAATAAGAAAAACTCTTCTATAAGATCGTTTTTCTCAAGATATGTAACTTCAAGGATATATGACAGCGATGGAACTTGTCTTAGTATATTCTGAGCTACTAGAGGATCTATATTATTATCTTTTGCTGCTACTGACGCATACAATTCAAACATTGGAAGGAAGATATCATAGAGCTTTGACATAATATCTGCCTTCTTACTTTCAGATGTTGTATTCTGATATTCAATTATTAATTGATTTATTTGAGTTTCATCTACTGGTCCCACAATAACCTCCACGTTTTGTTCTAATTACATTATACCAGATTTGTCAGCATTAAACAATGCTATAACTTCCTTATCCAATTCTACATGTTGCAACGTATGGTTAGATATAACATAGTCTTCTATATTCTTAGAAACTTTATCATATCCTCTATCGAAGTCGTATAACAATGTTATAGCTCTATTTATAGAATTCTTAAATTCTTTATCTGTTACAAATCCTCTATCATTAACACTAGTTAGTATTGCAGTATCGTTAGATAGATAAGAAAACGGCTTATATGCTGGTACTATAGAGGGTACTCCATAGAAACCTGCCTCTATTATCATTCTACCTAAGTGGGAGTCACGTAACTGTATATAGAAATCTACAGCTCTATACACTTTTGATATTTCTTCTCTTGACATAAATCCATATATAACAGTAACTATGAGATTTTTAGATTTCTTAACTTTCTTTATTTCACTTACTGAAATATCAGTATCTATTACATATCTATTTCCATGCACACGTATATAACCTAGATATGATATTACTATATGTATTTTAAATTGCATATTATCAGATACTATATCATCGAATTTCTCTATAATTTGAAGTAGTTCATCTTTACTATCTACTTTCATAAAGAAACGTACATCTGCAGTGACAACGTTTCCATCCTTGTAGAATTGTGCAGGACTTATATCCTTTCTGAATTCGTCGCATATAAGATATGGTATATAGATGTCATTATCGCGTTTTAATAGCCTATTAGATACTATCCCTGGACTGGTTGTATCGTTAGTATTAACATTATTTAGAAAAACAAAGGCGTCATTCTTATACTTCTTGAATAGATACTCTAGATATACACCATTTTCTACTTTTCCTACATAATATTCATACTTGTTTATGTATGTATTATCTATAGATAAAGTTGCATCCTGCAGATACAGTACCTTATGTGGTATATCATGTTTTCTTAACAGACTTATAGCAGAATCAGCATAGAACTTTAAGGTGGTCAATGATAAAAAATGAGAAGAAACGTATACCATATCGCCTCCTATAAGGTTATTTCTATCCGTTCTAATTTCCTGGAAGGACTATCAATTTCATTAAACACTTCTATCCACTGTTCAGCAACAATATTCCAATCGAATCGTTCTGCAAATTTCCTGTACGCTTCTTTATTCATCTGTTTTAAATCTTTGCTATATACCTTCCACATCTTCTTCCTGAGGTCATTTACATCTATATGCGCTTCTTTATAGTTTGTAAGAAATGTTCTAGTAAACATCTTAACTTCTATTGGTACAGCTACAGGTTTTGACCACTCCCACATTGGACCATACTTCGTAACTATGACTGGACATCCAGTTGCAAGTGCTTCTAAGACAGGTAGACACCATCCTTCTCTATTACTCGGCATAACGAATGCGTCAAACACGTTATATAAGTAACGTAGTATGTAGTCATCTGCTGCGTATCCCACCATACCTGTCTCCAGAATAATTATACGACTTGCTACATCTTTGAATTCATTCACTAACTCTTCCAATGTCCATGCAAAATTGGAGTGAGAAACATATAGTAATAATAGCGGTTCCTTATGTACATGTTTCTTATGTTTCCAATCTCTATAGAATTTTGAAAATGCTTCAATTAGAAGTGGTATACCTTTCCTTATCTGGTTAACTCCTACAAACCCAAACACAAACGAATTTGTAAGATCATGACTCTTAATATTAAATATCTTCTGGATTACATTTGCAGCTTCACCTTTACTAATAGGATAGAAGAACTCGGTATCGACTCCATGTGGTATTACTTTTATTTCGTTTTTAGGTTTCAATCCAGCTTCTAATATAGCTTTCTTTCCGAATTCTGTAAATACTATAAGCTGATCCGGTCCTATTATGGAGAAATCATTCCTCTGATATATAGGACCATGATTCTCATCGTAATGTGGAGTCCTTATGGTCTTTACTAACGGTTCACTGTCTATTGCTAAGTAGTTTACCCATTTAAAAGTATCTTTAAACATGTTAAATCTCTCTTCTATAAACGTGGTAGCCCAGGGGTCGTTTATTGTAACAACTATATCGGGTTTGTAGTCATATATCACTCTGGGAAATGACCTATAACCTCTAGAATCGCCCTCGTCTGTATCTATGTTATAATATTTAAAATACACTCCGTTGTTCCATAACACCGGTTTGTTGTAAAATAAACCATGTTGCGCATAATAAAAAATTGGGTATTTGAGTTCTAGAGTATTACATAAATTCTTAACTACGTTTGCATATCCAGTAGTTAGAAATGCACTGTCCGTAACAAACAGAATCCTTTTATCCTCTCTCATTCTTCCTCCAATATCTCTTCGAATACTTTAGCAGCATTATCCCATGTATATCGTTTTGCGTAGTCATATTGTTTATAGGCAATATCTACGTAATCTTTCTCGTTCATTTGTAATGCCTTTAAGATTGTATCATATGCGTCATTTGCATGTATGATTGGCCATTCTCTAAAATTGTATCTCTTTGTTCCAATAGAATTTACGTAAATTCCATCTGGTCCTATCACTTCCTTATGAACTGGAAAATCCGTAGCAATCACTGGAACCCTACACATTTGTGCTTCTGTAAAACCTAATCCCCAGCCTTCAGCGTGTGATAAACTTACGAAAAATCTGGATTTGTTATATAAAAACTTCATATCTTCTTCAGTCATAAAATCTGTGATAACATGTATATTTTGCCGTAACTTATAATTAGATAGCAGTCTATATGTTAGTATATCATTACTCACTTTAAGCGCTATTCTTATACCTTCATATGTAGATGCTACTTTATTTAATACATCTAATAGTAATTGCGCGTTCTTTCTCGGGTCTAGTCTACCTACATATAGTAAATCATATTGCTTCTCGTCCAGTTTCAAGTACTCCATATCATCTGCTGCATGTCCCATTGTACCTACTACAGTCAAGCCAAATGACTCTAGAACATTGCTAGCAAACTCACAGAAAGCTAGAAACTTCAGCTTAATAACATTTCTTAACAATGAGAATTTTTCAGATATCTTTATAGTATCTACAGGAGTATACGCTACTACTCTACTCTCGTGTAATTTCTCGTTCCCTTCAAAGTTATATAATGATGATCCAAAGTAATGCATGAACAATATATCTATATCATCATATATAAAGATTAGGTCATAATCATTAGTCAGAAGATGGTCTCTTAGAGTGAACAATGCCATATGATCATAATTCTGATTATATATCAATCTAACGTTCGTTATTTTGTCTCTAAAGTTATGTTTCGGTTCGCATCTTACATTCTTCGCTAGATATGTTACATTAAATTTAGACAAATCTGCCTTCTTTAGCACATTTCTCATTACCTTACCAAATCCTGAATTAGTATATGGATGATCAGCTACGATTAGTATCTTCTTCATCTTTTCCCTCTTCTATATCAGTTGTAGAATTTGCCTCATCTACAGGAGTATCTATTGCTTCTACCGGAACTATTTCCTGTTCTTCAGGATCATATACCTCCATTGTCTTTTTCTTATCTCTCTTCTTTCTTCTCTTCTTCCTCGTAGATTTCTTTGGTTTATGGTCTCCATAAACTTCTATATCTACCACTATACTTTGCTCCGCTGTTTTAGTAATACCTTCTTTAGTCTCATCGGCTTGTTTAACTTCTTTAACGCTATTTACTTTTGTTTCTACCAGCTCCTTTTTTACCTCTTCGTTTTTGGTTAACTTTTTGGGTTTTGGAAACTTTCCCATTGGTTTTTTTCTTGCCATTTCTACCTCCATGTTTAGTTAAAGTTACATAACCAAGTGCTACTGCATCGTATACATCCCATGCAAGATTACCCTGGATATTAGTATACAACTGCATCACACATTTCTTAGTATGTTCTTTATTTGACAAATCAATATTGTCAACACTAACCAATCTATGTATCTGTTTTGACGTAAACTTATTGATGATAAACACATCTGGATATGATTTTTTAATCTCATATTTTAATATTCCAATCATTTCCGATATAACATTCGCCCCCTTACGAGGATGGACGTAGTATCTTTCTATAGTAACTGCATAAAGTTCATTACGGTATTTATCTAACAAGTTTATTATACTATTTACTATCTCCGTTATTCTATCTATATAGTCTTTTTTCTTTGATGTTATAAGAGTATACTCCACTAATTTCATATCTTTCTCGAACACTGCTACACCACAACGCCTCGTGCCTGGATCAATCGATATTAATTTATTCTTCATCTGTTCCTCCGTCAGAGAAAGGCGCATGCACAACATACTCACTAAAGTCGATAGTTGATACTATTGCTTTATCGCCGTACATTTCTTGATACTTTTTTCTTATTCTTGCTTCTACCTTTTTAATTACCTGTCTTACTCCTTCTCTAGATATTGAGAAACATCCCTTAGGAGGAGGCATATTCTTTCTCTTAGTAGTACACGACATAGACAACAATTTAGATATCTTTATGTTATTTTGTATACCAGTCATATAATACAACCAGAAGATAAACAAATAAAGTGGACCGTTATGTTCTCCTAACATCTCGTCAAATACTTCTAACATGGCTTCTATTACTCCATCCGGCAATTTTTCTACATCTATATTTATTAAATAGTCTTTCATAATATCTACTATATTTCATGCACATATTTACATTCCGGTAATAGCTTAATTACTATCTCTTCATTAGTAAGCTCGCTCAATTCCTTCTCCAAAGAAGAGTAATACCGCTCAAGTTCCAACAGTTTATCCTTACCAGCATTGACGACACTACTTAATTCGAGACATACTAATATTATACGCTTTTTTCTTCTACGAAACATCTTCACCCCCAGTTATTATATTTGCTATAAAATCTTCTATGTTAAGGTCTATATTTGGTTTTGTTGTAGGAGATATTATCTTCATCCCGGCATAAATTAATTCGCCATCAATCAGAAGGAATAATTCATTATTCCTAATTACAAATAGAATTCTATTGTCTTCTGACACTATTAATTTATCATTCATTAACTCCCTCCAAATAACATAGTACTTGCTCGTTTAAGACGTTTACCATCATTTTTAATTTTCCCATTTAGTGTAACAGTAGCCGTTCCGTTTGATACATCTCTGACATCTCCATATACTTGATCTGCTCCATCTACTATCATATGTACTTCATCTTCTGTGAGTTCCTGAAAATCGTTTATTGTGTTATCATACTTGAAATATAGCGTATTGTCAGCTCCTGTGAGTTTATTTTTATGGATATAAACCTCCAATATTGGTTTATATGTTATAATTCCGTTTTCGTCCTCGTGTGCCCATTTCAATCTAACATCGTCATACATTTTACGTTTTGATATTATTTCATTGTATAATAACAATATTATATCTGCTTCATAAGCCATCCTACCAGTTTCAGTTATGTCCGAAACATCTGGTATTTTCCCTGGCGGTAATTTATTAAGTTCAACTATAGTGAAGATAGGTATATTATATACTGTTGCCATTAACTGCAAATATTCAATGTTTGCAACATATTTCTCTCTAAGATTTCCTCCCATGTTATCGCTAATCTTATAGAAGTGGTCTATCATTATCACAAAATTTCTATCTGGGTATCTTTGCATCATATTATCTATTATATTCTCTATACTTCTAAATGACGTTCCATACTGAGCATCTAGTATAAGCAACTTCTTTTCATTTATTAGCTGTTCTATCCTCTTAAATCCTATTTCGAATTTTTTGATATCTTGTCCCTTTAATCTATTATATGGGTTCATACAATCTCTTATCTTAATTTTTTGGTCTATTGCAACAAAAGCTGGTATCATTTTAAATTTATTATCTTCGAGTGAGAAATATAACACAGATACGTTATCGTTATTAATAGCAAGTAGATAAGATAAATATCTAAGAAAACTAGTTTTCCCGTGGTGCGCTTCTGCTCCTATTAATGCTAACATTCCGTCTTTTGTAAATCCGTCAAATGTATCTTGTACTATCTTCCACTGACCTAAGTTAAAACCAGATATACTTCCCTTTTGTTTCAATTTAGTCATTACTTCTTTAATATCGTCAGACAACTTAGCCTCTATGTCTACTTCTTTCACAGTAATAAATTTCACACTATTATACGCGTTAGTAATAGCAGATACCGGATTCGTTCCTTTTCTTATATCTTTTATTAACTTATTCACTATTTTGTTAACTTCCTCATTTATTCTGTTATCTACTATAGACTCCCTATGTTTAAGCTCATCTAATACTCTAGAATGCTCTTCTCCAAGAAATTGTGCTAGTTCTTGTGCCATTAGTTTACGTTTGATAGGCGACGGTTCTTTCATAATTATATCAAACATAGAGTCAATTACCTTTTCCTTATCATAGTCATACGGCACATTATATAGTGTCCACTTAAAGGGACTCACTTTCTCTAAAGAAGTAAATAACTTAGCGCCAAACGCTCTTACTATGGAATCAGGATCATCGTACAATGCCAATTCAGATTCCGATAGTTCATTTTGGAAATCTTCTGGAACATGCTTATAAGAAATTATGTTAAATCTAATCTTCCCAGGAAATTCATTTATTATTTCTATAGCTCTTCGCGTACCTGCCTCACCGCCTTGGTCATTATCGAAAGCAATAGTAAACTCTGATACACCAACTCTATTCAGTAACGCAATATGTTCTTTCGACAACATTACTCCGCCAGTGGCCACGACATTATATACATTATCATGAACTAAAGTTACTACGTCTGCATAACCTTCAACTACATATACTGATGATCCTTTTGGGATATTGTGAATATTATACAATAACTCATGCTTTTTATATATGGGAGTAGTAACTGTATTCATATACTTAGGTTTAGCAGAGTTTCTATGTTCTCCTATAACCCTAGACGCAACGCCAACAGGTCTTCCACTTTCACTATATACTATGAAAGTTAACTTATCGTTGTTAAATAATGCTTTTCTATACAAATCTACTTCTGGATCTTTAAGGAACTTAGTATTCCATCCAAGGTCATTCATGTAAGTAATGTATTCTTCATGTGATGGGACAGATCCGACACCTATCTTCTTACAAATGTCAACGTTCCATTTCCTATATTCAAGCTCTTCTAATGCTAACGGATTATTTTCTAAGTTATCTATCACAAATCTAGACATATCTTCGTATGCCCTATATAACATTATTCTCTTTCTAGTATCAGAATCTAAACTATCTTCATCAAAATCAAAGTCTATACCAAACAGCTTACACAATCTTGGCACAGTAACCTCATAAAATTCGCTACCGTTAATAGGTAGCCCTTCTAAAATATGTGCCGCGTGGAATATATCTACATTAAGATTACAAGTAAAACAATGAGCTACTTCACCATTCGATTGAGGGACTATTCCCATTGAATGAACATCGTCTCTATTCTTATGACGTTCTGGCAATAAACACCTAAAGTTACCTTTTTCCGGATCCCTATCAAATAATTTAAGATACAAAGGTAACTTAGGTTTTAATAATTTTATGGCATCTTTATACGTGTATACTTTACTCATCTCTAACCATAAATTTAGTCAGTTTATCAAAACTCGCAAGTCCTCTATATACTTCTATCACGTTTCCATGTTCGTCAATCTCCAGCGCTCTTGGTATGGTTTCTATCTGATATTTCTCAAACATATCTGGATTACGAGAAGCTTCGTATACTTCAACGATATCATAATTCCATCTATATCCTGCTTCCTTCATCAAAGATGCAAACATTATACAAGCGATACACGTCTTATCGTAAAAGACTAGTAACCTAGTACTACTCATTGTTTGCCTCCATGTTAATTCCGCTCATAACAATGTACGAACGATTTGGTGTCCTCGTTACTGTAACATTATTCCTAAATAGTTCAACGATAAACTCTAATGGAAAAACAACATCGTCGCATACTGAAACGTAAGTACCACTAAGAGGGAGACGTAACACCATCCGTTCCTCCTATCCTAGACACTTCTACAACGCTCATTATATTTTTACTCATTAGTTTTGTTCCTTCTTTTTGTATAACGAATGCCTATCTTTACTTCCTTTGTAATAAAAACCTTCAATTTCTACATAACCTAAGTCTCTAAAAAACTTCCGTATTGCTTCGTTTGTACCTTTTAGTTCTTCATGTCCATATCTATATTCGTGTTCTTCAATCATGACAAGCGGTGAACTATTTCTTAATGTATTTATCGCACCTTTCAAAACGGGAATTTCAAATCCTTCAGTATCTATTTTGATAAAGTCTGGTTCAAGCTCAAACGAATCTAACGTATACACTTCTACCTCCTCTGTAAACCATCCGTCATCTCTAAAAACAGAAGTACCACCGCCAGCAGCTTGTAATACTATTTTAGTACGTTTGTCACCTAAAGCAAACGGCAGTACTTTTACATTTCGAATATCATTCATTTCCAAATTTATTATTAGACCTTCACGGTTTTTAGAACAAGGTTCAAATGCCCATACTTCCTCAAAGTTTCGAGACATACGCAAAGACCAGTACCCTAGGTGAGCACCTATGTCAATGAAAAGTTTACCTTTTAAATCCTTAACCCAAGATAACTGAATACTTTCATGTTCAGTTATTGCTGCAATTTCATCTTGATTCCTATCCTTAAAAACCATATCATCTCTTACTAACCATTTAAATCCGTCTCGTTCAATTATCATATACATCCTCCCCTTGTTCTAAACTTTATTTCCTTATCTCTAATTAGATTCATATACGAGGTATTCATCATAAGAACCTTCCATATATGCTTCCATAACGTCTACAACTCTTTTAGAATGTTTACCATCACATGGACCTACTACTCGTTCCATCCAATATTTTCGTCTATTTGCATACTTGTCAGGATCA
>Ga0164318_10000459_pt1 | contig 31148 bp, 23 predicted proteins | sample GuaBasSedimGuay9_FD_113734 | JGI IMG/M metagenome (GOLD analysis project Ga0164318, IMG submission 113734) | Subseafloor sediment microbial communities from Guaymas Basin, Gulf of California, Mexico - Guay9, Core 4571-4, 0-3 cm | ecosystem: Environmental > Aquatic > Marine > Hydrothermal vents...
GACGAGATGGAAAGCGTGTCGATTGGAGAAGAATAGCAGCGCTATTTGACGATAATCGGCGCGCTTTGCAGCCGTTCGTGTGGTGTCTAATGCCGATGTTGTATTTTCGGTCAGGCTCCTAGTGAAGTCAGGACCGGCTATTCTTCCTGCGAATGAACAGATTCCAGTGCAGCGGAGGGCCGGCCTCGCGGCATCCGGGGTAATCGGCCAGCCAAGCGCCTCACCAAAGACTACATAAACTGCGAATTCCCCCAAATAGTATGGGTAGTTCCTGTCCAGTAGAACCCGTAGGGCGTTGGGCAGCCTCAAGAGACAAGTCCACTGGGTCACTCCGTCAGAAGTGATCCCATGTCTCCCGGCAAGGTGTCTCCGTGTAAGGTTATCTCTTATCAGCACATCATTCAACTCCCTGGCATAGATCAAATGGTTACTATAAGTTCTTGTGTAGGAGGACACTACCGGCAAGTCAGGGCGAGGGCAACTCAGAGAAAAGACTGCACCTGTTTTTGTTCTAGTGAGCCGAAGTCGGGCGTGCCTGATACTGTGCATCCTGACCGTAGAATGGTTCTTCCGAAGGTGAAGCGGACACCACACGGATACTGTCGAAGCAGAGAGACTGATCGGTGTCGGGAGCCCCATAGGTTGCACCTCTTGATTCCGAGGTCAGAGCCATAATCGACAGTACAAGGAAAAGCGCCGGGACAGTCACCCACTGTTTCTTCTCAACTTTCATAAAAACGATTCTTTCATTTTATTATCGTTACTAACTGTGATGTGACTAAACCGCCCTGTACCAGCCTAAGAACGTATACCCCAGCCGGGAGCTGCTCCGTCTCCAGAGCCACTGTGCTCTGGCCATTCAGCTCCCCCTGAAATGGTGTGAGCACCAGTCTTCCAGACAGATCAAAGAGGCTGAGTACAGCTGTTCCTGAAATTCCATTCAGAATTGCCTCAGCAGAGCCATATCTCACGGGATTTGGACACAGGATGGAAAGGGTTGAACCAGCTTCCCAACCTCCTTCTCCAGGTTGTGTGTCGGTGTTTGAAGCTCCGGGAGTGGGATATGCCTGAATCACCCAGCCCTCCCCCAGATCCGGCCACCTGCCCCACGAGTCATCGTCGGAAAGATCAGGAAAGGTAATCTGGTCAATAACAACGCTGCCCTGCATCAGGTACACCTCTTCACCATCGCCGTTCAGCTTGAACTCCGCGTGAAGCGATCCCTGCTCAGATTCGTCATCCACCCAGATAAGCATGTACTCACCTGGCTGTATCACTGTATCGGGAAAGATGTATTTGCCCGGGAAAGCCATATTGTCTGTAAGTCTGAAAGAAGACAGATCCACAGGATCAGTTCCGGTATTCACTATCTCTATCCAGTCATCGTACTCACCATTCTCGTCGGCTATGGTTGAATCATTTCCCGCCATGAGTTCGTTAAGAATGATGTCATCCACAGGATCCCAGGTTCCAAGAAGTGAAACAAGGTATTCATGTCTGTTCTCTATGAAGATTCCAAGTGCAGGAGCAAACCTGCCCGGCCCTATGGGAATGTCGCTGTCCATTGCTTCCTCAAACTGATCCGGTGAGAACAGGCTTCTGGGGTATTCCTCCAGGTAGACCCAGTCTCTTATCAGGTTCCTCATCTCCTCCATCCGGGGGATGAGAATGTCAGGATTCGCCTCCTGCGCCATCATCCGAAGCAGGTGTCCACGGTAAACATCGTACCAGGTGTCCACGCTCCACAGAACGTCGGCCAGAGGTCTTTCTTCCCACTGTGACACATTGGTCCAGTTTATTGGAAGCTCCTGCAGTTCCGATATTGAATAATTCCAGGAATTGAAACAACCCCAGGATTCATTCATGTCCCATTCGCCGAACACAAATCTGTCGTCTCTGTCCATGTGATAGAGATAGTAGTTAACTCCTCTCCCCGCATAGCTGTCCAGGTTTACTGTCAGATTGTCCACAGCCAGAAGAACAAGGGCTGTGTTTACATCCATTACTTCCGACAGGGAGTCAGTTAAATAAGCAGCAGGAGTATTGTTAAGCCTGTCTGTAAGCTCCATAAGCTCGGTCCAGTCATTCTCCGATTCGTTGGTTTTAAGTTCGTAGTCTCCATAGTAGTCCTCCGGGTTCCAGCCGGCGAACTCCAGAGTACCATGGTTGTCGCCCTTCCACAGATTGCCGTCTTCAGATTCTCCGAATCGTTCTTCTATGAAGTGTTTGTCAAACTGTTCAACAAGGGTGTAAAGACCCCAGTAAGTATCGTTTATGTAAAGTGCTGCAAATGAGGTTCTCGGGCAGGGGATGTCGGAAGCACGACATATCTCATACGCAGCAGCTTCTCTCACGAAACTGGGATCATTGTAGTTGCAGTTGAGGTTGATCTTGTAGATGCCTTCAATGTTCTGATCCTCAATGAACACATCGAAGTCTATCTTGAAAGACTTCTTTAAGGTAGGGTTCGTTGTATAGCTGGAACCGCCCTTGAATCTTACTCCCACCGCTTCAAGGAAGAAATCATCACACCAGAACTCAGCCTCAAGATAGGTCTCGCTTGCGTAGTTTGCTTCAAGAATATCCCAGAAGTCATCCTGATCAAATTGAATACGTACCTCGTGAACCGCATCCTCCTGAAAAAAAGGATGGTCCTCCGGAATCAATCCGGCATTGCAGATAAATACCACTAGAAACGCAATTAATGCTGATCTCATGTTTGCCCCCGTGTGTTTCAGAGTGATAATCACAAGGATCAGTCAACATCTGATGAACCGGTTGTAACAGATTGTAACGGCTCTGTTGCCAGGGAATTGCATTCCCGTATCCGGTCCTGTATTTTCCTTTTATGACAATATTTTTCCTGGTTCTTTCCCCGCCGAGAGGGATTAAACAACATCGATTGGGCTTGTATCTATACTCAGCGCAATCCATGAAAACCCGGCATGGCAAACGGCTGATTTGTCGATGTAGAAGAGACCAGCATTAAACAGGGAGATTGCCCGGGAAGGTAACCGTATCTATAGTAGGCTCAGACAATAGATGTGCCAATGCAATAATTGCAGGCGGTACGGGCACTGGAACGGGATTCATAGTTTTATACTACTCATGACTATGCGAAACCTGACACACTAAAAGGCAGAGAGGCCACAGTGAAAACAAGACCGGTTATCCTTCTTGCAGGTGGAACAGACCCCAGCGGTGGGGCGGGTCTTGCCGCAGACATAAAAAGCTGTTCCGCAATGGGCGGGCACGGCTGTATTTGCGTAACAGCAATTACGGTACAGAACAGTGGCGGTGTGCAATCATGGCAGCCTGTTTCACCTGAAATGATAACACACCAGATGGAAACAACCTGTGATGACGGTCTGCCGGACGGGGTCAAAACAGGAATGCTGGGCAGCATTGGAGCTGTAGAGGCAGTTGCCGATGTTATAACACGAAGACTCAGTTCTGTCCCATTTGTTCTGGACCCTGTGCTGGTGGCCGGTTCAGGTCACGGGCTGGCCGTGAAAAGCCTGGAAACATCAATAAGAAAACACCTTATTCCGCTGGCTGCCCTGGTTACGCCTAATCTGGACGAGGCGGAAGCTCTTACCGGGAAAACAGTAAGGGACAAAACTGCCATGGAGAAAGCTGCCGTGGAGATCCGCAGTATGGGGGCTGAAAATGTTCTTCTGAAAGGAGGCCACCTCAAGGGTGAGCCAGCTGATGTTCTTGCAACGGAGAAGGGCATAACATGGTTTCCGGGAAGCAGGATCGTAACCGGCAAGGTTCACGGAACCGGTTGCACTCTGGCATCTTCCTGTGCAACTCTGCTTGCAGCCGGATACTCTCCGGAAGAGGCAGTGGGCAAAGCCCTGTCTTACCTCAAAGGAGCAATTTCCGGCAGCTTCAACCGCAGGCTCGGGCTTCTACTGGGGCATTTCCCGGCGATGGGGCCTGTTCCAGACAACACTGATGGAACTGCATTCTACAGGACACCACGATTCTGTCCTGCATGCGGTGGCGAACTGATAATTGCAGAACCGCATCCTGTGTGCGCAAGATGCGGACTTGTTTTCTACAGAAATCCCCTTCCAGCTGTTATTCTTGTGCTCGAAAAAGATGAAAAAGTTCTTCTCGCAAGGAGAGCAGCAGCTCCGGCCAGAGGCCAGCTTGGGCTGCCAGGAGGGTTTGTAGACCTGGGCGAAAATCCGATTATTGCAGCGGCAAGGGAGCTTAAGGAAGAAACTACACTCACAGGCGCATCGTTTGAACTGATTGGTGCAGACGCAGACCATACCGATTACGGCAGCGTTGTACTATACATCTACAAAGTTAAGAACTGGCATGGAACACCCACAGCAATGGATGATGTTTCAGAACTTGTATGGACTGAAATCGACAGCGTAAGAAAACTGGCCTTTCCAGCCCATGACAGAGTAATCAGCAGACTCAGGAAAGAAAGGAGCAGCAATGGCGATTGTTAAGTGTGCATGGTGCAAGGGAACGGGTGTAGACGGCGTTGGCGAATCCCCGTGCGATGTGTGCGGCGGAGACGGTCACCTCAATGTACCGGAACCTCCCACGCCCTGCGGAAGATGCAAGGGCGAGGGAAGGATATACAATGAAATCCTGGAAGAATACGGCAAATGCGGAGGTTGTGGAGGCTCCGGCTGGGCAACCTGATACTGATCTGACAGGAAGAACTGCCGACCCGCACCTGCCGGTCTGTTATCTGCCGCTGTGTCTGCTGCCTGAAGACGGAGCATTCCTCTGTCTGGAGCGTCCGCTGGGGTTTGTTCCTCTGCGGTGTCCGCCTGATCTTCTGCTGTTGCCACTGTAGCTCGGTTTTCCCGGCTGACTTCTACCTCGTCTGGAATTACCAGGCGCTGGCTTCTGTGACCTGAAGGCTTCCTCGCTGTGAAATTCATGGCTCATGTCGGCAGGAACCTGATTGCCCAGAAGTTTCTCTATCTCTCTGAGGTAGTATCTCTCCTCTGAGCTGCAGAAAGAAACCGCATCGCCATCTGCTCCAGCCCTTGCGGTACGGCCGATACGGTGCACATAGGTTTCAGATTCCACCGGGAGGTCATAGTTGAAAACATGGGTAATGTCATCTACGTCCAGCCCCCTGGCAGCCACATCAGTGGCAACAAGAACCCTGTAACGCCCTTTTTTGAAACCGTCCAGAGCTTTTGTTCTCATGGCCTGGCTTTTGTTTCCGTGGATTGCGGTACCGTAGATACCCGATGAAGCAAGTTTCTTGACAACCTTGTTGGCCGTGTGTTTCATCTGGGTGAACACTATTGCCTTTTTTACTTTGCGGTCATTCAGAAGTGACGCGAGAAGAGCGTCTTTGTTCGCTTTCTCAACAAAAAGCACTTTCTGACTGATACTGTCAACTGTCGGCTTCTCCGGCTCAATTGTAACCCGCACGGGGTTTGTTACCATTGTCTTTGCAAGCAGCTCCATTTTTGGAGCCATGGTTGCGGAAAAGAACAGTGTCTGTCTGGTGGGAGGAATCTCGGCGAGTACCCTGTTGATGTCATGGATAAAACCCATGTCAAGCATTCGGTCTACTTCATCAAGTATAAATACCTCCACCTCATCAAGGTGAATAAAACCCTGCTGTATAAGGTCGAGAAGCCTTCCAGGCGTAGCAACCAGAACGTCAACTCCTCTGTTGAGAGTTTTAACCTGACTGTACTGCTTTACTCCTCCGAAAATCACTGTATGCTGGAGATTCAGATATTTCCCGTATGTTTGAACACTGTTGCCGATCTGCGCGGCAAGCTCGCGGGTGGGAGCCAGTATAAGAGCTCTGGGTGTACCTCTGCGCGGGCGCCTGCTGTGTCTGGCAAGACGCTGCAGAAGTGGGAGAGTGAATGCTGCTGTTTTACCGGTGCCTGTCTGGGCAGTACCGATAAGGTCACGACCTTCAAGAAGGTGTGGAATACACTGCTCCTGTATCGGAGTCGGTGTAACGTACCCCTCTACTGAAACAGCCTGCTGGATTGCGGGAATCAAACTGCCGAAAACACCCTCAGGTGTCTTTGCTGCTGGTTCCAGGTGAAACCCGGGGTTTGTTGATCCGGGTGCAGAACGACGATGGCGTCTGTGTGACGCATTTGCTGAATAATTTCTCAATTTATTTCCTGGTCCGGGGTTAATACAAATCTCTACCCGCCGGACGCGTGGAAAAGAAAGGGCCGCAAAAACGCGGTACATGCTGACTGACAACACCGGGACGGTATCACCATACTTCAGCGAAACCGTCATGAGAGGAAACGCCTCTCAGCGTTAATATAACACAATCTGCAGAATAAACAAATCAGACGCTGGAAGAGCCCACATCAATCAGGTCACTGAAGTACGAAGGCAGCCCTGCTTCAAATGTCATTCTGGCTCCGGACCAGGGGTGGGTGATGGTGAGCTTTGCAGCATGCAGAGCAAGTTTGCCTTTTTCTTTGATACCATACAGTTTGTCTGCCACAACCGGGTGACCTTTCTCTGCGAGATGAACCCTGATCTGGTTCTTTCTGCCTGTAAGCAGGGCAATCTCGAGGAAACTGTAGTCGTCATTCTGATTCAGCACTTTGTACCCGGTTCTTGCCAGCTTCCCGTTGCTGTCATCATCTGTTGAGTACATTTTGAAGTTTTTACCCTCTGCAAGGTATGAAGAGATCAACCCTTCCTTCAAATCCATAGAGCCGTGAACAACAGCGTAATAGACCTTGCTGAAATCGTGCCAGTTATCCTGAAGATTGCGCTTTGCGTCAGGGGTTTTGGCAAAAACAATAACTCCGGAAGTATCTCTGTCCAGACGGTGAACTATGTACACACGATTTTGCGATTTTCTGTTGCCCTTGCGGACATATTCTCTCAGCAGATAGTAAGCTGTGCTTTGTTTAACTCTGTCTGTACCCATGGTCAACAGACCGCTGACCTTGTTCACAACCAGTATGTCCCTGTCCTCATGCAGGATGGCAAGACCACGGGGCCAGTGTCTCCTGGACGGAACTCTGAGAACAGTTTTGCCTCCTGTCATTCCCATACCTCTGCACGAGTAGCTGCACTGCCGTTGACCACAGTCACAGCTCAATTCTCCATCGATGGTCTGAACTTGATCTGCATACCCTTCAGAAACTTGCGGAGAGTCTGATCAGTACATTCCCTGTAGTGTTTGTGGCCGGGTCTCCGGAAAAAAGAACTCAGTTCATGTTTGCCCAGGGTGTAACCGGCCAGCTCCATCATCTGAAGGATGTCCCCGGTCTTCAGATTTAATGCGATTCTCAGTTTCTTAAACACCATGTTGCTGGTAAGATGTTTTATCGGCTCAGGAGGATGATTGCCCCCCTCACCCCGTCTGTCTGTGATCAGACCATCGAGAAACGAGGCAAAGCTGGAATCAGGACAAACGGCAAAACCAGGTTCCTCTTCCCTGGCAATCCAGCTGGAAATTTGACTCGTGGTGACCGATTCTCCCGATATGCCGAATACCTCGACCATTTTTATATCGCTGAGGTCAAGAGCATATCTTACCCGACGAAGAATATCGTTACTTAGCAATAGTACTCTCGCTTTCCTGTTAGGTGAGCTCATCCAGTGTTTTTTTCAAAGCATCGGCATCATGAGTACCGTAAACTGTAACATCACGGTTTCTGGCAAGCAGCCCCTGAAGAACTCTTCCCGGACCGACCTCCACAAAGGTGTCAAATCCGTTTTCAACCATGAGCTTCATGGAATCGGCCCAGAGAACAGGGGATGTTACCTGCCTGATAAGAAGTTCTCTGCTCTCTTCAACTCCTGTGATGTAGTTGGCTGTAACATTGGCAACCACCGGAATACCGGGATCGAAAAAAGCGGCTTCCCTGACAGGATCTTCAAGCCCCCTGGCAGCATCTTCCATGAGAGGGCTGTGCCATGCACCGGAAACTTTCAGGGGAATAACTCTTCTTGCACCCTGTTCAGCACACAATTTTCCTGCGTATTCCAGAGGTGCTTTCGCACCGGAAATGACAACCTGGCCGGTGGAGTTCATGTTGGCAACACCAACAGGTCCCTTTGCGCTGGCCTCATTAACTATCTCAGTAACCTTATCAAGATCCATGCCCAGGATTGCCTGCATCCCGCCTGGATACATGTCAGCACATTTCTGCATAAGCTCACCTCGAATCCTTGTGAGCCTTACCGCAGTTTCAGGCATAAGAATACCTGCGGCGACCAGAGCGGAATACTCTCCCAGACTGTGGCCCGCTGTTCCCTCCGGCTGTATTCCCGCCACCTGAAGAATCCTGAGTGTTGCAATACTCACCATGGTTATTGCCGGCTGGGCATAGTTTGTCTGCGTAAGTTTTTCTGGAGGTCCCTGACTGATAATACTAGTCAGATCGTGCAGACCACTGAATTCGTAAGTCTTATCCAGAAATTCAGCAGCTTCGGGGTAGTCTTCGAGATGAGCCTGCATACCAACAGCCTGCGATGCCTGCCCCGGGAACAGAAAAGCAATTCTTCCCATTAAAGTTCCTCCTGTGCGTGAGTTTGCGCTCTGTTTATTTCAATCACCAGATTCAAATTCCTTATCCATCCGGGATCCGCCTGCCAGGCCATATCGGCAAGATCAAGGGCCTCCGGGAAACGGTGTTCATTATACAAGAGTTCCGCCGCTGAGGATAGGGCAACAGAAAGCCAGCGTCTTCCCATGGCCGTAGGAACAGGTTCCGACCGAAAAAGCTCTGCTGCCTGGGGAAGCATGGAATTCCAGTAGACAATCTGACCGGTAAAAACAGGGTTTGTTTCTCCATCTGTGTCCAGAGAGAGCATAAGAGACATGTTTTCCCCTATGGTCAACTGAGGGTCACCGGAACATTTTCTTATGAGAAACTGACACGGGGCAAGGTTGTCGGTGTTTGATTTTACATCTGATTCCACAAAAGGCCGGATTTCCCCGGTGGACAGAATGGGGTTGAGGAACTGTACCTCGCTTTCTCGGAAACCTGTAGCCACAAGCTGTGCCTCTGCCAGACTGTCTCTGAACATCGCTTCGATATCCAGCTGAAGAGGTTCAGCGGAACCTATCAGTATGGCGTGCCTTCCTCCTGCCGAATGAACTGCAACCTCTGGGAACACCCTGCCCCACGTTGCAATAATCCTGCCAAATTCTTCCACAGGAAGCCGGTGAAGCGGAACCCACTGTGCCGCTACTCCTCCCGGTTCCAGCCTTGAAAGAACCAGTGAATAGAACTCCTCCGTGTAAAGCAGCCAGCTTTCGCTGGAACCCGGGTGGGTGGCATCGCAGACTATCAGGTCGTATCTCTCATCTGTACCCAGAAGAAAGTTTCTTCCATCATCTCCAACAAGTTCAAACCGGGGGTCCAGGTCCGGTCTTCCATTGTGTTCCCGGAACTCCGCAGAGGCAAGAACAACCTCTGGACATATCTCTGCACACACCAGTGTTTCTACCGGGTGGGTAAGAATTGCCCCACTGGTTATCCCGCCGCCCATGGCCACAGCTAAAACAGTTTTTGCTTCAGGATTGTACCCCCACGGCAGATGCCCCAGAAGGTAAAACGCTTCCAGAGATGCCTGGTCTACAGGAACTTCTTCAACACCGTTGATCCTTAAACTTCTGTGGTTATCCCATTCTCTGCCGAATACAGCCACCGTGGCAGTTCGGCCTTCCCTGAAATACTCCAGAGAAAACCCGGCAGAAGTTCTGGAACCAGGAGGTACTGCCCCCAGGACAAGAAATACCGACAGAACGGCACCTGCAGGGGCTGCCAGGGAATACACCAGTCTGCGGGATTTCCAGAATGCAGACAATCCCAGAGAAGCGTTTAGAACGGCAAGAACAAGAACTGACGGCGTTACACCCAGATATCTGAAAAGAATCTGAGAGGCAAGCAGAGGCCCCGCTGCTGCGCCAATACAGTTGGCCATGGACAGGATTCCCACATCCTCACCCAGTTTGTGTTCTCTGGCAGCAGCCTTGACCACAAGGGGGAATGTTACTCCCATAAGCACCGTAGAGGGAAGCATGTAAACCATTGCCGCAAGAATGCCGCCGAAAGTGGTGCCTGCCCATCCGCCAGAAAAACTCAACTTACCGGCAAGAGAAAGAAAGCTGCCCAGCAGGGTGAGGGGAATTACACTGGCCAGACCCAGAAGTACCTGGACGAAGCCGAAAGCAACAAGAGGGTTTTTTACGGAAACTGCCACCCTTCTTCCGCCAATGCTTCCCACACCTATCCCCAGCAGAACCATTATTCCCATGGTTGAGAATGCGTAGGTACTGTTGCCCAGCACAAAAGTCAGCTGACGGGTCCACACCATTTCCCAGGCGAGAGCAAGCATTCCGCTCACTGCATAAACCACAAGGAAAAAAGACCCCGGCCTGGTTCCGGAAGCTGACTCGACAACAGTTTCGATACTTGATCGAGGACGATTGATCATCATTATGGAGACAACTGTCAGCACAGCTCCCAGAACAAGTGTGATTGTGATACCCGCTGCTTCAAGAAGCACAAAACCGGCAAGAAATCCGCCAAGAGCCGAACCCAGAGAGTTTAAACCGTAAAGCCTGGAGACCTTTGCCGTTCCACCCTGCCCCTCTACCAGTCTCCCCATGGCCGGCACTATTCCCCCGGCAAAAAAAGTGGCAGGAAAAATCAGCAGCAGAGCAACCAGGAACCTGGCATAAAACTGCAAACCAGAACTGTAAATGATCGGATACAGACTCCTAACTGCAGGGGCCAGAACAACGGGAAGAAAAGAAGCAGCAGCAGCACAGCCTGCAGCAATCCGGAGAACAGAAACAGGGTTCTTCGACACCTCGGCTCTGCGGCCGAAAAACCGCCCTCCAAAACCCAGACCCAGCATGAATGCAGTAAGAACAACTGCGGTTGCATCCACACTTCCCCCTGTTACAAGAAGAAGCTGCCTGTTCCATGCAACCTGAGCAAGAAGAACACCCACACCGGACAGAAGAGCGAAAGCAGACATGGATACTGCCCTGTCGTTTACCATAAAAAACACTTCCCGGTAAGCAGTGTGTGGTCCCCGGTAAGGGTAACAAAGTAGAGCCCGGCAGGGTACACACCTTTGCTCAGACTGGTGTGTACAAAAGAGCCATTGCCTGTTCCCTGCCACAGCGATGCAACACGCCTTCCTGCAAGATCATAGATACTAAGTTCCGCAACTTCATTCGGCGGGACAGAAAATGTAATACCGGTAATTCCACCTGAACTGGTTCCGGAATTCAACACCCATCCTGAACCCTGCTGCCCGCTCCCACCAGTGGCCAGCGTAAGCAGACTTGCCGCAACTCCCGGCATGGCGGAGTAGTCCAGTTCTATACCGGAACCTCCTGCAGGATTGACAAGCGCCGGTACATAGCCCTCTGAAGAAACTATCTCCGTAGCAACGGGAAGTGTGCTGAAAACTATTCCCGGATCAAATGGAGTTTCAGATGTTGATTCATTTACCGCAATAACCAGAATTGTATCACTCGTGGAGTTCTTCAACGCGATAAAGTTAAGAAGAGTGTCTGCCGGGGTACGGTTGTACGCCTCACTTTGATCGAGAACAGTCCAGGTTGAATCCACCAGCGCACTGAGGTAATCTGTTTCGCTGTCTCCGTTTCCAGTAAGGGAAGCTACAGCTCCGTGTACTGTTCCCACCATGTCCACATTCTGTGTATCTCTGCTGGGGCCCCAGTTCTGCAGAACAAATGGAGCCCTGGACACTCCGTCATCTCCCCCGTTACCACTCATCATAGACACATCAAGTGCGTAGAAAACAAGTCCTCTGGCCCCTGCAACAATCGGAACTGAAACCAGATAAAGCATTGTATCCGGCGACATACAGTAGGTGGGCAGCGCAAAACCGTGTCTGCCGAAAGACTGAACCACGGCAAAAAGCGCATTTTCCCGCGATGTCTGCTGAACACCCAGCGACAGCCCAACCTGCTGCGCTTCAGGGTACCACTGGAAACGCCACTGATCTACCTTGTCACTGTAAATTTCGCACTGGGGCATGTAGTAGCCGTCATCAGAAGGGGCAATTACACTTCTTATTGCGTCTCTTGTGTGCATGGCTCTGATTCCGGTGATCAATGTATCACCGCTGCAGTAATTCTCCCGCTTGACGGTTAACTGACCGTTTGACACACCGGTATCCATTCCAGCGGTGCCTATATACAGGTCCCCATTCTCCACGGAGAACACCGGTCTGTCAGCATACCGGTGATCGTTACGGAGTAAATCAAACCCGGTTATCTCTGACGGAAGCCCCTGTACAAAAACAGAATCACACCGGTTAAGATCACCCCCCTGATATTCGGATCCGGCGGTTACAAGCATTTTCTCGTTTTTAAACCACCCGACAAGGCAATCTATACCCGAAAAGAATGGAGGATAGATACCGTCTGTTCTGGAAACTCGAACCATGTCAGGCATTCCCTCGAAGCCAAACAGGTTTGAGTACTGTATCGCCCCGTAGCCGGGAAACAGCTGCCAGTGATCCCGATTTATCTGGTTCAATGTAACATAGTTACCACATTCATCTGCAATGACGAAACCGTTGTGGGCAAGGGTCTGGGTGGTTCCAGCTTCATACCATGCGCCCCAGAAGCTTCCCCAGAAGGCGGTCTCAGCCATGAAAAACAGCTTCACCGGCTGCTGAAATACCGCCTCAAGATCGTTTGGTTCTGAAGCCGATGCGGTGAAGAGCATTATGTACCGGATTCCTGTCTGGTCTTCCATTCCTGCAAGCACCGCCAGCCTTCCGTGGCCGATAATACCTTCTGCATCGTCAAGATCCGACCAGTAATCAGTCTGTCCAACGGAGAAAAACAGTGGCATCATGGTGTTGCATTCCGGGAACTCCGGCAGAGTTCGGAACGCAGGCTCACCGTGGTCGCTGACCACAACAACAGCCTGGTTAACAGGCTGGGAATGCTGCCACAAAACCACAGCGCTGTTTACATACCCTGTACCTGAATAAGCAGCGTATCCTGCTCTGAAATCTGAGGAGGATATCTCGTCTGGAAGGAACGGAAGTTCACCGGTCCAGTGTGTTTCAAGGTCAAGATCAACACCGTCCCATACAATCTCATCCACAACAATCTGAGCTGAATCTCCTGCGGTAAACACTCTTATCAATTCATCCCGACTGTTCATCGCCTGTATCTGTTCCTGATCGGTCTGGACAAGGTCTGTAGCCGCGATAAAATCAGGCTCTTCGTCTGAAGTCTGAAGAAGGTCTGTTCTTCTAAAGTTGTTTTTTACAGGGTACATGTCCATACCCACCATGTCAGTGAACCGGGCCATCCTGTTCAGAATTCTGGTGGTATCCGAATAGTAAGACATCTGACCATCCGGTGTCGCGTCAGCGAACTTGGCAAAGTAACACAGTACCGGAAGATCCAGCTCAGAGCTGCAGACTTCGTTCCAGTAGGAAACAAGTTCGATCCACTGGTCACCCTGGGACGGATTCTCAAGGTACTTTACATCCGGTTCATCGAAAGCGAAAATGCCGATCACATCACCGGCAAAATCTCCGGCTGTAAGCGGTATGTACAGCTTCAGATAGTCTATCACCGACTGGTTGTGTTCATCTTCATCGAGGCTGGTTCTTATACCGCCGGCAATGATATTGAGACCCATCTCTCTTGCCTGGCAGGAAATTGGGAAAAATTTGTCTCCGTAAGCGCCGGGCTGCGGGGGAAACCACTTGTCAGTAAGCTCTGCCCTTACAACTGCGGTGTTAAAACCGTTTTCCATAGATTCTCTCAAAATTGCGTAAACGGGATTTGCCTGGTAAGGACTGTACAGTTTTTGCCATGCGTTCAGCAGACCGTTGGCGGATCTCACATCCCAGGCAACAGGAAACATTACTTTCTGCTCCCCCGAACCGAAGGGGGAATAAGAAAAATTGTGACCGTGGGTTTCCCACATGTTTTTCCCGAAAACAAGCGTGGTCAGCAGAAACAGAGAAGAGAAAAGGTATCTTTTCACTACTCTCCCACTCTGGGCATTCTGCCCAGCTGAACCATGAGAGATGCCTCTGTTTTCAGTGCGGTTACCCTGGCAGATACAAAATTCGCTTCTGACTGCGCCAGGTCAGACTGAGCATCAAGCAGATCCATCAGAGACAGAGCTCCCATTTCGTAAGACATAACAGACAGCCTGTACTGTTCCCGGGCCTGTTCCAGCATCAGCTCTGAATCACTGTAGTACTGAATATCGATCTTCAGCGAATTACTCAGTGATTCAACAGATGTTCTCACGCTGTTCTCCATTGTTTCCAGTGCCGCATGGGAGGCAAGATCGGATGCTCTGGCGGAGTTTATCCTTGATTCCCGGATAAACCCGTCAAAGATGTTCCAGGAAAGGTTAAGGCCAACATTGTACCCGTCGTTATCGAACATTCTGTCGATGTCATCAAGGGAGTTATCACTCCAGCTCCATCCGGCAGATGCCCGGAGGCTTGGCCAGTATCCTCTGCCTGCAGCGGTTGACTGAAGCTCCGCAGCCTGCGCTCTCAGAGAAGCGGCAACCAGTCCTGGGTTCTCGGAGTAATCAAGAGAAATACTTTGAACCGATTCCATTGGAAGGGGCTCCAGAACTGCATCCAGTTTGATAGAGGTATGAGACAGATCATCCGAACGATCCACTCCCGAAGCGTTGTACAAACTGCTGTATGCGGCAAACAGAGACTGATCCCTTCTGCTCACAGCCAGTTTGTCACTGCTCTCCTGAACCTGTACCTGAAGCAGTTCCAGTGTTGTTACGCCGCCTATGCGGTAAAGTGCTTCCGTTCTCTGAAGCTGGCTTTCAGACCTCTCATGTGCCGCTTCTGCAGCCTTTTTTAGCTCCATGGCTTCAAGAACATCATAGTAAGCGTTTATTACATCAATGGTCACAGCGAGAATATCACCTTTGTAGTCTGACTCCGCTGCCTGAAGAGTCAACTCGGATGCCTGCATGTTCAACCAGTTCTGACCGCCTGATTGAAGCAGTTCCTGTGACAGGGAAAGCCCGGTTGAATAGAAATTGCTTTCAGTGTTCGTTGTTTCCCCGCCGGGAAGTGATACACCTGACCAGTTCTTTGTGACGCCGGCAGACATGGTCAGTGTAGGCCACAGAAACGATCTGCTGCTGGTAAAAGACGCCTGAGATGAAAACAGAGAAGCATCAGCAGAGGAAACAGCAGGTGAATTCTGATATGCAAGTGCCACCCATCCTGCAAGGTCAAGCTCCCGTACCGGAACATCCCCTGTCTGAGCAGTAAAAAAAACAGCAGTAACCAGTAGTAGTACTGTCATTATCCTCCTTCACCCCCAGGGGGAGCAATGAATACCGGAAGTGTCAGTAAAAGAACTCCGAACAAATATACGGTCCAGGCCAGTCTCTGCCCAAAATCAGTGCTTTCTCCCCACCCGGTGGAAAGCCCCCTGCCCCATAGGTATACGGTTACCAGAGAAGCAATATCAAGTCGGGAAGAGAACACAACGACAAACACCGAAAGCCTTGTGACCGGAAGATTCAGCATTCCCTCGGCAGGGCTCCATGAAAACCCCGGTGGAAGTGAGAACAGATACGACAGAAATGCCAGAAAGGCCACAAGCAACATGAAGGCCCCCATGGAGAGAAAGCTTGTTGTAACCGCAGGCCAGAGGGGCTTTCTGCCGCCTATGGCAAACGAGAGAATGTACACTGCAAGCCCGGCGGCGGAAGCCAGAATAACTCTTTCCACCAGAACAAGAACCGGAATCATCAGATCGAAACTGAAACTGCCCCCGCTGAGCAGAAACGGGCTGAAGCCCACAATGAGTATCAGTGCTGCAGCACCGGCCAGCGACCTGTTCTGATGAATCCCTGTAACCATCTCATACGCCGTATCAGGCGAATAGAACTGGATAAACACCGCAAGAAAAGATTTCAAACTGCTACACCTCCAGAGCTTTCCGATAAACTTCCAGGTAATCGGGAATTCTGTTCTCCCAGGAGAAGTCGGCTTTCATGCATCTTCTACGGAACCATGCCCAGCGTCTGCGGTTGTCCCATGTCTCCAGAAGTCTGTGTGCCGCGGTCAGAAACTCACTGCTGCCACCGGAAAACTGAAATCCTGTATTACTGGATACACTGTCGGAAAGCCCTCCCACCGATCTGACGAGAGGGACAGTCCCGTACCTCATGGCCATCATCTGTCCCAGGCCGCATGGTTCAAAAACCGACGGCATAAGAAAGACATCAGCACCTGCGAATATCTGTCTGGCAAGCCGGTCGTTGTAGGCAACGGTCAGCGATATCTTTCCGGGATATTTCTCTGCGGCCTCTGCAAGAGCTCTTTCAGCCCAGCCCTCACCGGTACCCAGAACAACCATGCTGAAATTCATTTCCACGAGTTTGTCCATTTCTGAAATAACAAGGTCAATCCCTTTCTGGGAGGTAAGCCTTGTTACCATTCCAAGAAGCGGCGAGCCATAAGAAAATTCCAGCCCCTGTTCTGTACAAAGTGCTCGTTTACAGATTTTTTTGCCATTCATGCTGCCTGAAGAATAGTTACTGGCAATACTCCTGTCTGAGGCCGGATTCCAGAGAGCAGGGTCAATTCCGTTGAGAATTCCTGTGAGCTTTCTGCTGTGTTCCCTGAGAACACCATCAAGATCACAGCCGTACCGGGGTGTTGTTATTTCCCTGGCATAACCGGGACTCACCGTTGTTACCTGATCGGCAAAAGTAATTCCCCCCTTGAGTGAATTCCAGTCTCCCCAGAATTCCAGCCCGTCCACATTGTACAGGGTATCAGGAAGAAGTGTTACTCCGAAATCAGCCTGGGGAAACCTTCCCTGAAACTGAAGATTGTGTATTGTAAGCACCGTTGCGGTATCCACTTCCCGAAGGTAAACGGGAACAAGTGCTGTCTGCCAGTCGTGACAGTGTATTATGTCCGGCGTGAAACCGTCTATGCTGGACAGAGATGCCACAGCTCTGCTGAAAAACGAAAAACGAGCTGCATTGTCATCCCACGAAGATCCCGGGGTCGGCCCGTAGATACCTCTCCTGTGGAAATACTCGTCCTTTGCCACAAGAAACACATCCGTACCTGAAACGCTGATACGGGCAACACCGAATTCTTCACCTGCAAAGGTCTTCTGCGGAGAAAGCCATTCCACTTCCAGTTTGTCTGCAGCGATACTGCTGTAGTATGGAATAATAACCGCGGTATCTACGCCTTTAACCCTGTTCAACGCCTCGGGAAGAGCTCTTACAACCGAGCTTAAACCGCCGGTACTTACCAGTGGATAGAACTCCGATGCCGCATGAAGAATTTTCATTTTTTCTGCCTTTTCAACCTGATCAGAAAAACAGCTCCGCCTGCAGCAACTGCCGCAAGAACGGCAATAAGAAGCACTGCGGTAAGATCCGACATAAACTCGGAAGCACTGTTCAATTCTGCTCCCAGAATGGTTCCAGCTGTGACCATAAGCCCATACCACAGAACAACACTGGAAGCTGTGAAGCCAAGAACCGCAGACTTTTTCATACCGCTTGAAGCAGCAGCAACAACCAGAAGCGACCGGATCCCGGGAATAAAGCGACTGAATACAAGCAACCACGCTCCGTGGCGTGCCAGAAGCTTCTTTGATCTGTTCCAGCCGTTTTTTCCGGAAGTTCTGACAACCAGAGACTCCAGTTTTTCGAGTTTAGAGCTTGTTCCCACACGGTAAAGCAGCAGCGTAGCAACCATACATCCCAGAAAACCCGGGATCCACAGAAGAACAGCAGGAATGTCTCTGGCTGCACCGAGACCGGACATTGCAATGTAAAGAATATCCCCTGGAAAAGGAGGAAAAAGTGTTTCGATAAAAGCAATAAGACCCATGAAAACAGAGTGCCATGCAGTACTGACTTCCTGGAAGAACTGCCAGACAGCTTCTGTCACGGGGATCTCCGGACCAGTTCGGTCAGTACGCTGCAGCCAACACCCATTCCCCTGGCAAGGTCACCAATTGTGTTGGTTGTTGTTCCCTTGATCCAGATTTTCCCAGTGGAAATACCTGCTATCTCCGCCAGCCTGCGGATAAGCATTTCCCTTACAGGTGAAATCTTCGGCCTCTCCCCTATTACCGTAACATCCAGCCGCTGAATTTCCCATCCAGCCTGTTTTACCATTGCAACGCAGCTGCCGAGCAGCAATGAACTGTCAGCATTTTTCCACCTGCTGCCTGAAGGAGGAAACAGGGTTCCAATATCGCCCAGCCTGGAAGCAGACAGAATGGCATCTGCCACTGCATGCAGAACCACATCACCATCGGAATGCCCCATAAGACCATCTGTGTCTGACAGCCTGCAGCCACAGAAGTAAAGCGGTCTGCCGGGATCAAAAGGATGGAAATCCAGACCGGTGCCTGTTACCCTTTCAGCTTCCCCTGCCAGCAGAGAAACAAGCTCCCCGTCGCTGCTGTCGGTAATCTTGATGTTTTTCCAGGAACCTTCAACTGTACTCACCTCTCTGCCCGCTTCTTCAAAGGCAGAAGCCTCATCGGTTATCTCGCCTGCAGCGGCAAGCACTTCCATGAGCTCTGGAAGATGAAAGCCCTGGGGAGTCTGGCTGAGCCTGAGTTCATCTCTTGGAAGTGTTTTCTCCACTGTGTTCCCGCTTACCTTCTTCACAGTATCGTGAACTGGAATTACAGGTATCACTGCCGCATTCTCATTCAGGGCTTCCATAACTCGCATTACACAGTCTTTGTCCGCAAGGGGTCTTGCACCATCATGAATCAAAACCCGGCTGACACCCCTGGAATGAAGAAACTTCAACCCGTTCATAACCGAATCCTGCCTTCTGCCGCCTCCGTGAACTGTGTTTACGCCAGGTGGCGGTGTCCACCAGCGCTGCCAGTCATCACCGGCAGGTGTAACCACAACCAGATGATCTACAAGAGGTCTGAAAATACTCACAGAATAGTCTACCACCCTTTTACCCCTGACAAAGGTAAACTGCTTGGGTATGTCTCCGCCGAACCTGCTGCCGGACCCTGCAGCTACAATAACCGCACCCCACAGGGTATCAGTCATGATCGTTGTCTCCGCTGCCTTCCGGCGCAACTTTTCCAAAGACCATTGTTCCACCCTTTGCACGGAATGTGGTGTGAGCTGTAACGTTCGTTTCTTTACCTACCCGTTCGCCTGCCTCATCCACAACAACCATGGTTCCATCGGAAAGAAAGCCGACTCCCTGGGAGGCAGTTCTGCCTTTTTTCTGAATTCTCACAACAAATGAATCTCCAGGAAGAACCACTTCACGGGAAGCCGGACCAATTTCTGAAAGCCGTATAACCCGAATACCCTCACGCTCTGCGGTGTCTGCCATGTCGGTGTCACCTGTAAGCAAACACACCTTTTCCTTGCGGAGCCATGCCAGAATTCTGTGCTTTTCTCTCTCGCCTTCACCGAAATCACGAAATTCCACCAGACCACCGGACTTTCCTACAGCCTCCTCCAGTCTCTGAATAGTCTCAGTTGCCCTTCTGGCCCTGCCGCGTTTAACGATGTTTCTGCCCTTCTGCATTTCATCGAGACTGTTCTTGACAGACAGCGGAATGGTGAAGGGACCAGGCAGAAGACCGGCAAGGGAAAGGTCGGCAACTCTTCCGTCTACAGAAGCGGAGAGATCGACAAGAACAGGCATGTTCCACTGCTGACCAATCTCTTCTTCAATACTTATAAGCTGCAGTTTTCTGCCCTTGTTTACGGCGACAACTGAAAAAACGTAAGCGAGCGCCACTGGAATAAGTACCAGCAGATCAGACCACGGAGAATCTCCACTGATCCCTATTTTCAGAATCAGAATAAACAGAATACCAACTACAAGGCCAACAGTTGCCCCTGTAACCGAATAAACCAGTTTGTCGGCTGAAACCTGTACTATCAGCTTCTCAAGAATGGCTGCAACGATACCGATACCCAGACCGATGAATCCTATGATCAGATCTCCTGAAGCCAGTGTCCCTGCAAGACCGAGGGCGAGAATAAATAGAATACGCACTTCCCAGCCTTTCTTCAACTTAACCATTGCTCTCCTTTTTCCACCAGAAGCCCGGAAATCGCAGCAGAAAGTGTGCTGTACCTGAAATCAGCTCCGGTGTTTTTGTCACGGGCACAGGCCAGGTTGGAAAATCCAAGGTTGCCTGATTCCGCGAGTCTTCTGTCCATTCCGGCCACGGGTCTGATCTCGCCACCAAGACCAACTTCCCCGCTCAATGCCGTGTTCTTTTTAAGCGGTCTTTCCAGACGGCTTGACGCAACAGCAAGGCAGACTGCCAGATCCGCACCTGGATCTGAGATTGTAAAGCCTCCTGCAACATTTACATAAACATCCTGATTGCCCATTTCTATACCGCACCGGCGCTCCAGTACTGCAAGCAGCATTGCCAGCCTGCCTGAATCAAAACCTGTAGCCCTTCTCTGTGGAAAACCGTAGTGTGTGGTACTTGTAAGAGCCTGAATTTCCACCAGAAAAGGTCTTGTTCCTTCCATAATCGCGGCAACCGCTGAACCTGCCCCAAGGCCACCGTCTCTCTGGAGAAAATAACCCGATGCGTCGACAACCTCTCTCAATCCTTCCTGTTTCATTTCAAAAACACCCAGTTCGCTTGTAGATCCAAACCTGTTTTTAACCGCCCTCAGTAACCTGAACTGATGGAATGAATCTCCCTCAAAGCTTACTACCGTATCAACAAGATGTTCCAGAACCTTGGGCCCCGCCAGGGAGCCTTCTTTGGTTACATGCCCTATTACAAAAACAGTCAGTCCCAGCGGTTTTGACAGGTTTACCAGACTCGATGCGCACTGTCTGACCTGTGAAACAGATCCTGCCGTACTGGAGAGCATATCCGTGTGAAGCGTCTGTATGGAATCAACAACAACAACCTGGTAGTTGTCTGCTCTTATTCTGTTCTCCACTGCAGACAGATCCGCTGTAGGTAGAAGCATCAGCCCTTCAGGCGGATCTCCAACCCTTCTGGCTCGGTCCGCCACCTGTTCAGGTGATTCTTCCCCTGTCGCATACAGCACCTTCATACCTGCTGCCGCCATGTTCATTGCAGCCTGTATCATAAGAGTGCTTTTCCCTATACCCGGCTGACCACCTATAAGAACAACAGAACCCCTGAAGGCTCCCCCGCCAAGAACCCTGTCAAATTCACCGATACCTGTTGATAATCTCTCCCCTTCCTCACGGGCGACATCTGCTATACTGACAGCCTCAACTCTGGAAGAACCGCCTGACGAAGCAGATCCTGGGGATCCTTCTACAACCTGCTCCACCATGGTGTTCCAGCTTCCGCAATGGGGACACTTCCCGGCCCACACAGGTGATTCACCTCCGCACTCATTGCAGAAAAAAACAGACTTCGGTTTCTTTCCAGCCATTAAAAACCGCTGTCCTGTGAATCATCGGGCCAGAATGAGGTGGTATCCGGTTTGAAGATCAGCCGGATATCTCCCCGCTGCCCTTTTCTCTGTTTCGCTATTCTCAGAAGGATGGGCCGGTCTATGGTCAGCGAACGATCTTCATTCTTGCCTGAATCGGCATTTTCATCGTGAAGAAACATCACCACATCGGCATCCTGTTCGATTGCTCCTGAGTCGCGGAGATCACTGAGCCTTGGAGGGCCTTCGCGCTTGGCAGCTCCCCTGCTGAGCTGGGAAAGCACTATCACCGGAACCTTCAGATCCTTTGCCAGCCCTTTGAGATCGGCAGAGTTTTTAGCTACCTTAAGCTGGTGGTTTTCCACCCCGTCATCTCCCTGCATCAGCTGAAGATAATCTACAAAAATAGCCGCGATGCCCTGTTTCTCACGGTGGGCAAGCCTTCTGCTTTTGGCTCTGATCTCCGCAGAAGAAATTGATGGAGTCTCATCAATGTAGATCGGAAGATCTTTGATTTCCTCTGCTGCCCTTTGCAGATCATCGTAAAACCTGGGTCCCAGCGTGCCGTCAATAATTGCCTGAATACCCACTCCGGCGGTGGAACTGACAAGCCTTTTAGTAAGATCATGGGCAGTCATCTCAAGACTGAAGAAAACAACCGCTCCCCTGCCCAGCCCGGCAATATGACGGGCAATGTTCAAGGCAAGACTGGTCTTTCCTACCCCTGGTCTGGCAGCAATCACATTCATCTCGCCTGGATGGAAACCGGTTGTCATTCTGTTCAACGGTTCCAGCCCTGTTGAAAGACCGGTTACTCCATCTTTGGCCTCTCTCATGGTCTGAAAGTCCTGAATGGCTCCTTCTGTGAGATCACCTACTCTGTAAAAATCACTCTGAGAAGAGGAAGTACCAATATCAAACATCTTCTGGCTGACACTGTCAAGAAGCTCATGGGCATCAACATTTGTTGACAAAACCCTTTCTATCCCATTTCCGGCCACAGACAGAAACTGCCTCAGCAGGGAATGGTCTTTCACTATCCGGCAGTACGAGAGAACCTGGGAAAGAACCACATAGTCGGTTAACATCGTATCTGATATAAACTTAAGGCCACCAACATCTTCCAGCTCATTTGTACGTTCGAGTTCGTTTGAGACCGTAACTATGCTGATTGGTTCTCCTTTTGAATCAACCGTTTTTGCCGCCAGGTAAATTCTGCTGTGCCTTCTGTCGTAAAAGTCATTTTCCGAAAGACAGGCAAAAATCTCAATGGCTATCTCCGGATCCAGAAGAACCCCGGCAAGCACTCCCTTTTCCGCGTCAGCATTCCAGAGCTGTTTTTTAATCTCAGCCATTTGTTTCTCCTTCGGTACGCGGAAGCCCGGTTTGTTCCATAAAAGATTTCAATCTTTTCATATCTTCCCACACTGGTCTTTTCAGTGCCGGTGACCGGAGAAGAGCCGCGGGGTGGTATGTAGCCAGAACAGGAGTATCCATATACCGGTGAAACTCGCCACGGAGAAGACCTATTCCCTTTCTTGTACCCAGCAGAGTTCTTGCAGCACTTGCACCCAGAGCAACGATGATACCCGGTTTCATTATTTCAATCTGCCTCTCGAGATACCTGCCGCAGATCTCTGCCTCCCCGGCAGACGGTGTTCTGTTGCCAGGCGGGCGGCACTTCACAATGTTCGCGATGAACAATTTGCTTCTGTCCAGCCCTATTGAGGCAAATATCCTGTCAAGAAGTTTTCCCGAACGACCTACAAATGGTCTTCCTGTTTCATCTTCAGTTGCACCGGGACCTTCTCCTACAAAAAGAATCCCCGACTCCGGGTTTCCCTCTCCGAAAACGATGTTTTTCCTGGCTGCACCCAGAGAGCACTTCATACAACCGGTAATTTCCTTCTCAAGTGCTTCCATATCACCTTTTATACCTGGAGAAGAAACGCTGTTCTCCTGAACTTCCTGCTGTATCCATTCAGGCAGTACAAAAACCTCTTCCACACCAAAACTGGCAACAACATCCCAGAATGGATCTCTGCGTTCAGCCATTCTGAAGCTCCTTCATTTCCCGCCCTGCTGCTGCCGCAATGCCGAAAGCGGCAAACTTCTTTGAGCCATAGGGAATTTCTACTCTTTCCCGACCGGAAGCAAAAAACACAGTACCGGCGTTACCGTCTGTTTCCATACCCACTCCAGGCCTGTCTCCTCTGTTAAGAAAAATTGCCACAGCTCCTTTTTTCTTCATCTTTGCCAGAGCCCTGCTTTCCGCTCCATCTCCGTACTCCAGAGCGAAAGACAGCACCGGGCACAAAGCGGACACAGACCCGGTGAGGTCAGGTGTGGGTTCAAGAGTCAGGGAAATATTTCCCTTCCCCCGTTTCAGCTTACCTGATGATCTTGAGGCCGGTTTAAAATCCGCCACTGCGGCTGCCATAACGAGAAGATCCGCTGAAGACACCTCCGTTTTCAAGGCTGTGAGCATTTCCTCTGCGTCAGTAACCTGTACCAGCCGGACAGAGCCAGGCGGGTCTACATGGAAAGCAGGCCCGCTTACAAGAACAACATCCGCCCCTGCGGCAAGAAAAGCTTCTGCAAGTGAAACACCCATTAACCCGCTTGAGCGATTTGAAACAAACCGTACATCATCAATCATCTCTCTCGTGGGACCTGAAGAAACAACAACGCGTTTACCCTGCCAGAAACTCAAACCCTCAATGTAACCGGGATGGTATTCAAGCGCCTGTTCCGGCCATCCGATGTTCTGAAGCTTCGACTTCTCTGCTGTAAAGATGCTCTCAACTTCAGACTGTGACTTCTCAAGCGCATCGTTACAGATGAAATAGTCAAAAGCACCCATGAACGACACCTCGCCTGCAGCAGCCTCCATCCGCTTCTCCACGGTTTTACCCGAGTCGGTGTTCCGGTGTTCAAGCCTGCTGCGAAGCACATCCATACCGGCGGGAAGAACGAAGATCAGAACAGCTGAGGGCATGGCCTGTTTTACCTGTACAGCACCCTGCACATCAATGTCCAGAACAACATTTTTCCCCTGGCTCAGCTGTCTGCGAACCCAGCTGCTTTCTGTACCGTACCTGTTACCGTGAACCTCCGCCCACTCAAGAAAGAACGAGTTCCCGACCCTGCGGGTAAACTCATCGTTATCCACAAAAAAATAGTCTTTCCCGTCAACCTCTGTTCCTCTGGGTGATCTGGTGGTTGTTGAAACAGAAAACTCTGTGTCTTGAAATCTGTTCACCAGGAAATGGGCAAGTGTGGTTTTCCCCGCACCGGACGGGCCGGCAATAACAACAAGGATGCCGCTACTGAACATTTGCAACCTGTTCCCGGAGACCACCAAGGATGTCCTTCATCTCTATAACGCTGTGAGCCGCATCAACACTGTCGACTTTTGATCCCATTGTGTTCAGCTCCCTGTGCATTTCCTGCAGGATAAAACCAAGTTTCCTGCCGCATCCATTGTCTGCAAGAACGGAAAGACCTGATTGAATATGAGCCAGAAGCCTCTGGGTTTCTTCGGCTATATCGATTCTGTCAGACAGCAGTGCCAGTTCCTGAACAAGCCTGCCTTCGTCGACAGAGACACCGTTCATAAGCTCTGTTATCCTTCTTTTCCTCTCACCGAAGAGATGTTCAATCCTTTCAGAGTGCGCTTCAGCAACAGGACCGGAGAGAACACCTATACTCTTCAAACTTTCTCTGAACATGTCAGCCAGACCATCACCCTCTCTGCGGCGGGAAACAAGCAGCTGCTGCAAAGCCTCTTCAACTGCGGAAATCAGACTCTGATCAAACCCTTCCCCGTCAGACGGGTCGGGAACACGCATTATGCCCGGCAGAGTAACCATCCTGAAAGCATCCGGACTTGAAGTAAGAAAAAACTCTTTAACAAGTTTATCGGCTCCATCCAGGTATGCTCTGGCAAGAGTCAGATCAGGTTCCGGCAGGGAAACTCCTGTTTCGGACTCCACGGTAACGGTAATATCTATCCTGCCTCTTGAGAACAGTTGTTTCCCGTGGCGGTAGAGAACCTCCTCAAGATGGGCAGCCTCCCTGGGCAGCCTGAAATGCAAACTGAGCCCTTTGTTGTTCACCGACTTTGCGAGAACTGTAATTCTGTGCACGCCAACAACCTGAGAACTACTTCCAAAACCGGTCATAGATTCCATAAAAAACAATCCCCCCAATAAAAATAAATCTGTATTCATCTAATTATCTATACAGCCGGGTCGATTGTCCACTAAACACGCCTGGATTACATCGGCTTGACCCTGCGCTCCGAAAATTGTGATACTAAGCGGGAGAATTGATTTCACAACCACAGAGATTGGACAAAATGGAAGGCATATACCTCAGTTCCCTTGTACCGCTTGTAGAGGAAAAACTCCGCCATCGTTCATGCAGAGCCGTGGGAATGACATCTTCATCCACTCTGTCACTGGGGTTCGGTCCAGGCTGGCTTCATCTGCACGCAAAACCCGGCTCGGCAGGTCTGTGGTGGACAGACACAGCCTCAACTGTTCCACCTGACTCTCCGTCCTGGGAACACCACCTGAAGGGAGCACCTGTAGAAGAGATAACTCAGCAGGGAACAGACAGGGTGCTTGAGATCCACTTCGCAGGAAGAAGCCCATACGACGCAGGCGGCACAAGACTTGTTTTTGAAGCAACGGGACGAAATGCCAACATTATTCTTGTGAGAACAAAGGACGACAGAATCCTTGCCTCCCTCAGGAAAGTACTCTCTGGTGTAAACCGATTCCGAACCATCTCGCCGGGCGTTGTTTACAAATCACCTCCAGCATCCGGATTCCCACTGGAGGAATGGGGCTCAGACAAAGTACAGAAACTGCTTCGGGGAGAGGTAACGCCAAAGCTTCTTTACAAAAACCTGGAAGGTGTGGGACCTGCCGCTGCCCGGTCAATCATCGCCGGTTCAGGCAACCCCGCAGAGTTTGTAAAGGAACTTGCACACAAGCTTCTTGAAAAAGAATTCGCACCCTGGCAGACGGAATTCGGAAAAGTTCCAGTCATTATTGGAGAGGGCTCCGCAATACAGAGACCCCTTGCACCTCCTGCGGAAAAGCCGGAAGATGAAAAAACAGGGGAATACCGTCCCTCCAGAATTCAGCTGGGATCCATACTCAGAAAGCGTATTTCCTCGGAAAACAAACGGGTAAGAAGCTCGCAGAAATCACTCAACCGCCTGGCCAGCCCGGATGAACTCCGAAGCTGGGGCAACCTTATACTGACCTTCAAAAACAATCTGAGGAAAGGCATGAAAGAAGCAGTGCTTACCGACTGGGAAGGTACACAGATTTCAATAAAACTGAAACAATCACTGAACCCCGCGGAGAACGCTAACAGGTATTTCAGGAAAGCAGGCAAGGTTCATCTGGAAAAAAACCGTCTTGAGCAGCGAATGCTGGCGGGAATGGAACGGATGGAATACCTCTCAGACATTCTTCAAAAACTGGAAACAATCACTGACAATGAAGTAACACTCTTCCTGGAAAAACTGGGAAAAACCGAGAAAAAGGTTACAGGTGCTCCCCTGGAATACATCCTTGAAGGCGGGTGGAGATGTCTGGTGGGAAGAAACGCGAAGCAGAACGATCATCTTACCTTCAAAATAGCTGCAAAAACTGATATCTGGCTGCATGCGAGGGGAGCCACCGGCGCCCACGTTATCCTTAAACGGGACGGCAGAGCTGACAATCCTGCTGCTTCAGTACTTGATCAGGCAGCACGCATTGCCGCAAAGCACAGCAGCACCAACGGTATGGTTCCAGTAGACTGGACCCTGGTAAAGTACGTAAGACGAATGAAAGGCGGCGGTCCGGGCCAGGTTATCTACGTAAGAGAAAAAACCCTGTTCGCCGAAGCCTGAAAACCGGTCGCGGAGCCGTTACGATGTTTGGGATAACTTCGGTGCGACCGTGAAACTCCAGTTCCCTGATGTTCAATCTGCTAAAACAGTCTCGGAAGTTGCTCAATCAAATACAACGGCAATGAGAGCAAATCATATTCAACCTGCACAGTAGCACCAGCTTGAGCAAGCCTGTGACTTATGTGCTGTAGAGATGGCGGGTTAAGATCGAAACGCACCGCCCTGGTACAATTCTTTTGAGAGACAAACTGAAGCAGAGATTTCAAAGATCCGCTTTTCCCAGCTTTTACCTCAACCGGTACTATTGACTGGTCAAGCTGAACCAGAAAATCAACCTCTGCATTTGCTGTTCTTCCCTCTCGCAGCCAGTATGTTAATGACTTGAAACCAGTTGCTCTACTCATAATGCAAAGATGCTGGGCAATGAACTGTTCTGCAATTTTCCCTTTGTTTATAAAAGTCTGCAGGTCTTCCAGTGATATTCTGGTTACTCCGCACATATGGTTCACTAAACCGCAATCCAGAAAATATGTTTTGAATACTCTCTTATTGATCGTGGCTCCCAGAGGTAATCCAGATCCATCAGTGTGGTATGCCCTCACTATCAGCTGAGCCTTCACCAGCAACTCAAGTGCTGCGCGTACGTCCCGTGCCGGTGAATCAGGACTAACACTGGAATACTTGAACTTTTCACCGATTCCAAGAGGCACATACTCAAAGACCCTGTGAATCATCTGCAGGGCCGACCTGCTGGAATACCTGGCAAAGTCGTCTTTGTATGTCTCCGTGATAGAGGAGTGAACATCAGCTACACAACTGAAATCCCCATCTGATTCAATAAATCGCTGTACGGCTTCAGGCATGCCACCTGTAAGAAAATACTTCCTCTGCAACTCCAGAAGCCGGGCATGTGCAGTACCGGGAAAAGTATCGTCAAGCTTGTATGTTCTCAGGAGGGAAAGAAGGTCACCCTGAGACATTGCTTCAAGCACTTCTTCAAAGCTCATAGGATACAAAAAGAGATACTGTATCCTTCCCACAGGCATGGAAAAACTGTGTTTTGCCAGTGCAAACTCAAGAAGAGAACCTGCTGCAATCAGAGGGATATGAGGGTACTCCTCAAAAAAATACCGCAAAGACTGAATAGCCTCCGGAATAGCTTGAATTTCATCCAGAAAAATGAGATCTTTTTCAGTGCGAATACTTCCCTTTCCGCAGAGATATTCCAATTCCCTCATGATTCTGCCGGGATCATTTGTTTTGAAAACAGAAAGCAGAGTAGGATACCTTTCAAGATTCACCTCGAAAAGTCGAAGTCCATTATTCTCTGCAAATTGCCTTACAAGAGTTGATTTACCAACTTGTCTCGCTCCACGAATCACAAGTGGCTTTCGGTGGGGTGTCTTCAACCAGCGGGCCAGGTTTTCCTCGGCAAACCTTTTCATTCATCTCCTCCCGCGATTACATCAGAACATAACATACCCCAACTACCACCACATGATGTATATAACATACCCTTATTATATACACCCTGCATCGTGATGAGGCAACTAACTGCAACGTAAATAACTTGTGAAGCAGTGCACTACTTTAGAACAAGCAGCGACGCCGTTTCAGGTGTTGTGCCTGAATTGTTTACAATGAGATACACACCAGTACTCAGGCCGGTTACATCAGCTGTAAACAGACCCTCTGCCGTCTGACTGAAGCAGACATCCTGCTTTCTTCCACTTACATCAAACAGCACAAGCTCATCTGTACTGGAAGCGGATACCGCAACATTAAGCACACAAGAGACCGGGTTGGGGTAAACCCTGAGCTGTGCAGTCTGAACAGGTCCGTCTTCCATGCCTTCAGGATCATGGTTGGGAAACAGGTCCGACCACTCGATCCACTGTGGGTCTTTGCTGTATGACGCCACCCCGGAAGAAGCAAGAGCCAGCCCGATTCTCCTCTGTTCCGGCATGAATATCATGGTCTGCAGTGTACCCCCCACGCCTGGAACAGGCGGGCCGCCTACAGCTTCCATAAAACCCCACAGGCGGTCAAGTGTAACATCTGGATTGGTTTCCAGTGAATCAAGAAGTCTGCTGTACCTGTAGCAGGATACAGGAGGGTAAAGCACCCTGTGATGGTTGGACATTATCATTCTGTCCGGTGAGATTGACGGTTCATCTGAAGCGTATCTGAAAGCATACCCCGCGTAGTTATTGATCTCCGCCACAACTGCAGGATTGCTTCCTGTGCCCAGAGAAACCGGAGAAGTAATGTGAATGTCGTAGGAATTAGACCGGTTCCATGTAGTGGCGGAAGACATCACATCGGTGATATCGCAGGTTCCACTGCTGTCAAAGTCTTCGCTGAACAGACCAATTGCAACAGCCATACAGATGGGAACAAATTCCGGAGAGGTCTGTGAAGTACCGGCGTAGTTACCCATGTTGAGTGTTGCATTGAGACCTGCCTCATTCATCCCGGACAGGCAGCCCATGAAACCCGGGAATGAAACAGATATCCAGTCCTGCCCTGTGTCGGGGTCGAAGACCACAAGCAGACTGGCATCAAGAATGGTCTCAAGTGTGTCTACATAGTAATCCAGATTCCGCACGACCGCAGGGTTGCCAAGCAGTACAGGATCTCCCAGCGTCGCATTTCCCCATGCGCTTGTACTGGTGCACAGAAGATGGGGAAAGTCGACTGCTGCTGAAAGATCCGGTACCGAGCTGGAAATAAGAATGTCCAGAGCATCGATGTTTCTTCCGTACACGGAAGAGTATATGGAAACTGTGTCTGAGGCTCCTGATATAATTCCGTCTGCGAAATCAGTAAACTCGTCTGGAACGGAAAAGTAAACGGGAAAGTATGCCCTGAGAATGTCTACGTTCTCTTTGCTGCCAGCAAGCTCCAGGAAGTACCCCTCGTAGAAACTCTTGAGGTCGGGACCTTCAAGATAACCATAGGCGTAACCCATCTCCTCCCAGGTTCCCCAGAGGTTAAGCACCTTTATCTCACCGATCGTTTCCACTGAACCGTTTAACGCCATTGCTGAAGTTACAAGAACAGCCAGACTGAAATAGATAATTCTCACAGCATTCCCCTTCACAATAGAGCTGCATCAGATCCTGTTCCGTACGACAGATGATAGTGAATCCTATTGCTTCCGCAATACAGCTGCCTGGATTCCTCCTGCAGTGAAAGACCCTTATGTTTGGTACCGAATGGAGGTCGTTTTGAAAAAAGCTGTTGTTCTTGTTCTTGATGGTGCAGGCATCGGTGAGATGCCGGATGCTTCTAATTACGGCGACTGTGGCAGTGATACCATAGGCAACACCGCCAGAGCTGTTGGCGGGTTGCATCTGCCTGTTCTGCAGAGTATGGGTCTTGGAAACATACATCCCGTTCAGGGAGTCAAACCTGTTGATTCACCAGTGGCTTCCTGGGGAAAGATGAGTGAGATGTCTGTGGGGAAAGACTCAACCACCGGTCACTGGGAGATGATGGGGCTTGTCTCTTCAGTGGCAATGCCGGTGTTTCCAGAGGGTTTTCCAGCTTCTTTTATAAAAAAGTTTTCTGAATCGTGCGGCCATATTATTCTCGGCAATGAAGTCGCGTCTGGCACAGAGATAATACAGAGGTTCGGAAAGGAACAAATTCGCACACACGGATTGATCGTGTACACTTCTGCGGACAGCGTGTTTCAGATTGCGGCACACGAGTCGGCTGTTCCTGTTGACGAGCTTTACAGGTGCTGCCGGATAGCAAGAGAAATGCTTGTTCCCCCTGATCTGGGTGTAAGCAGGGTTATAGCC
>Ga0164318_10000460_pt1 | contig 31121 bp, 26 predicted proteins | sample GuaBasSedimGuay9_FD_113734 | JGI IMG/M metagenome (GOLD analysis project Ga0164318, IMG submission 113734) | Subseafloor sediment microbial communities from Guaymas Basin, Gulf of California, Mexico - Guay9, Core 4571-4, 0-3 cm | ecosystem: Environmental > Aquatic > Marine > Hydrothermal vents...
ATTACATCAAATACTTCTATGAGGGGGAGTAAATTCCATCTGCGATGATCACCATTTGACTTCGTTTTTTCCGGAATAACAAGAGGGTAATGTAACTTAAAAACCCCCGAACTGCATAAGCAGTCGGGGGTATAGTCATCAATTTGTCAACGATTAGCCCGAGTAGGTCCAGGTGCCGGATTCGGTATCAGTGAACCACTCCCCGCTAGTACCTGCTGCGTTCCATGTGATTTTCCAATAGTCACCATTATCGGGCACGACAGTGTACTCAACATAGCCAGAGCCGTTAGCGTATACCTTAATTACGATTGTAGCAGTATCCGAGCCGTCCACCATAGTGAGAGTCATAGTGAACACCCCCTCAACTTCTGTCCAATCCCACCGCAAAACAGCGCCGGTTTGGTCGGGGTCGTAAAGCTCCATCCATCCACTCGAACCGTTCAGCAGTTCGTGACACTCAATAAATGTGAAGTGGTCGAACGTAGTCTCGCTGGATTCGTCGTACCCGTCAAGTTGGCAAATCCAAATGTACTCAGTGGAGGTTTCTTGCCAGGTCATTATGATACTAAGTTGACCATTGGACCAACTGTAAGTCACTGAATCAGATAGAGCCAAAGATGGGCCATCATGTTTGGCTACGGATGTTGGGGGAGGTGTCAGGAACGATGAATACGCCTGTGCCATAGCTACATACATAGCTGCTTGGGTGCCGTAAATGTTGCCGGAACCGGCCAGATTCTCGGTGGGCACATTGATGTTCTCCATAACCGATGGTATTTCTGGTGTGGTATTATTGTTCCCGCCCGTGGAGTTGTCGTCGTCGGAGCACCCGAATGCGAGAAGTGCGGTCAGCAGGGCGACCATGAGTAAAGTCCAACTCTTACGATACATCTCTGATTCCTTTCTATTGAATAATGTCGGTTGTTACTGATACTACTACAAATAATCCGAATGTCGCTGTCGTGTCAACCTTTTTGTCCCAACATTTCCTTTTATGGGTTTTCTAAAAGCTGCAATTCAGGTCTCGAGGGGATGATATCGGGCCTCTTTCTCGTTTGTTGGCTGTGATCTTTTTGGAACCCCTATCTACTGTCTACCTCTACGGTAATCAAGATAAGAGTTCCCTTTGTCTGTCAGGTCATAATAGGTATGATTGCGGTGCTTGATCCACTTGTTATCGACAATGCCTTTGCGGTATTGAATAATCCGTGGTTCCACCCGCTCCAGTAAGCCCATCTCGCGGAGCTTTTTATGGCTGTCGAATGTCGCCTGTTTGGTGATGCCCGCTTTGCGGGACACGACGAGGGAATAATCAACACCATACTCCAGATGATGCTTCAACACTGCCCAGTCATTATCATCCAGTTCATGGTAGTTCTTATCGGGTGTGAACGATGTTCGTTCCTCAAGAATATCATCCCATTTAAGAGTGACAAGTCGTTCCTTTTCGGCCTTGCCCAGATTGGGGCAGTCGCGCCGGTGGACTTTGAGAACATTGTCATAGCTGTAGTAGCCTACGATATCATCACCTATAGCAGGTGTGCAGCACTTCGCCAAGGTGTAATCTTTCTTAAGTCGGATTGGTTTAGCCATACGGTAATATACGTAATTGATACGCAAACTGATAGGCAGTGTAAATTAAAATTGACTTCCATGTGGCTATATCAGAGAAGGCCATTCACTGGCAGGTCTTTCTGGATAATCTTTATCGTCGTGGTCTAGAGAGTAAACAGCTGAAATTGATTGTAACCGATAGCGCCGGAGGTTTGCTTGATGCTGCCCGGACAGTCTATGGAACAGTTCCGCTGCAGGTATGCTGGGTGCATCACCAGCGCAATCTGGTTAAATATTTAAAGAAACGGAGTCATCGCAAAGCTGTCTGTGTTGATGCTATAGCTATGTTCATGGCTGACAATCATCGGCAGGCACTTAAACTTATACAGACCTTCCAGTATCGCTGGCATCCTAAAGAACCTCGAGCAGCGAGAATATTCCCTAAAGATATTGATCTCTCATTGACATTTTATAGTCAGCCTAAAGATAAATGGAAGCAGTTGGCTTCAAATAATCTGATCGAGAGACAGATGAGGGAATTCAGAAGAAGAATTAAATTGATTGATTTGTTCAGAGATGAAAAAAAAGTTGTGAAAGGATTATATTTACTCAACTTAAACAATTAAACCAGATCGTGGATTTATACCAGAATTCTTAATTCTACACAATTCTTTTTGCACTACCCTAATCTCAGGGGTAATGGTTTCTATAAATATTTGTTTAGTTCTCATAAATTTATAATAAGACAGATTGCAATGAATTGTGTTGATTTATAGTTTTAAGAAAATAGTACTTAAGAAAGCAATATGATTTGTTATGATTATTTTATTTTGAAACCCTGCTTGCGGAGAAAATTCTCCCCTTCTTTAATGGTGCGAAAAGTTTTTGATATCTTGCTTGTTCCACCAAGATTGAACATCTTATTCAGTTGAGAGTATGTGACTGGATTGTTAATAATGTTCACCGACCATTTCATATTATGTCCCCGACACCAGTGAAGATGTTTCCCGATGATTTCGACACCTTCAGGGTGGGCTGTCTTCCAGTTGGTCAAATCAGCCAACTTAACCCATGGTTTAGCTGTGATTGGTGAGACTTGCTCTTCGAAATCCTTCAAGTAAGCCATTGCGGTATCAGGTAGGAAAACGCCAAATATTTTCTCGTAGACGACGCCATTTTCCTTATCAACGTCGATATCATATTCCAAATGCCATCCATCCATAGCTTACGCCTGCACTACTGTTTCACTGTTTTGAGTTCATTCAAAGATTATAGTTATGTAAAATATAAGTATAGACAGTATTTCCAGTCAAGGGATAAAATGAGTCTATGAGAGGTTAGTTGCTGCTTGAACAGAAGAGTTTTATTATAGTCCCTTTTTTGAATTTCTTACAGTAGAGGTAAATTACGGGCAATTGGCAGGTGCAGGACCACCCGTGAAGAGAAAAGCTACGAGATAAGTCAAGTCGGCGACATTGACTTCCTCAAATTCATCACCGTCTACATTCCCTTCTTCAGGGCATGGTGGTGATGGACCGCCTGTAAAGAGATAGGCTACGAGATAAGTCAAATCAGCGACATCGACCTCTTCAAATTCATCACCATCAACATTTCCTCGGATGGGGGCTGTGCAACAACCGGAATCACAGGCATCGCCTATGCCATTACTATCAGAATCTGTCTGATCGGGGTTATACGCAAATGGGCAATTATCATCAGCGCAAGTATTGGCTGGGAAACCGGGGTTACCATATCCGTCCCCATCGATATCCGTACATGTATCACAGGAGTCGCCGATCCCATCCAAATCATAATCTTCCTGGTCGGGGTTGTGAATTGACGAACAATTATCACAAACATCACCTATCCCGTCGCTGTCAGTATCTAATTGGTCGGGATTGTGGGTATCCGGACAATTGTCAATTTCACAAGTGTTGTATGGGAACCCAGAATCACCGTATCCGTCTCCATCGGTATCAGTGCATACATCACAACTGTCACCCACTCCATCGTTGTCAGCGTCCTCCTGATCAGGATTAAAGATAGAAGGGCAGTTGTCTTCAGGACAGGTGTTGGCAGGGAAACCAGGGTTACCATAGCCGTCGCCATCGGTGTCAGTGCATACATCACAACTGTCACCTATTCCGTCAGCGTCGGTATCTTCTTGAAGTGAATTGGCTATATCGGGGCAATTATCGCAGACATCACCGATGCCATCAGAGTCGGTATCAGTCTGTTCCGGATTATAGTCATACGGGCAGTTATCATCGGGGCAATCGTTCTCGGGATGGTCAGGGTCGCCATAACCGTCAGCGTCGGAGTCAAAACAAATGAACTCGGCTATAGCCATTTTAAAAAGAAAAATATCAAATTCACCGCAAATTGAATCCTGGATGGGGTTAATTGTAGGGAATTGGAATGAGCCGGTGTATCCTCCAACAAATGCGTTTTCGCCAGTATCAACAACGATACCGTATCCGAATTCGAAGTTATGAGCTCCAACGAAAGTGCTGTATACCAAGGAATCACCCGGCTCAGCCAGACATGTTACGAAAACGTCAGAATAGCCATTATGGGAGTCGTCGTATGGTTCCGCTGTTGGGAAGTCATCCGATTCAGTATTCCCTGTTATATATGCTTTACCGTATTGATCAATACTAATACCAGCCGCAAGATCATCATGTAATCCGCCAAGATATGTGCTGTATAGGAGATTGACTCCCGATGAATCCAGCTTAAAGACAAAAGCGTCAAGGCCACCGTTATAGCTGTTATCGTTAGCGTTTATTATTGGGAAGTTATCTGAAATAGTATAACCGGTTACGAAAGCGTTATTGGCAGAATCAAGAACAATGGAAAGAGCTGATTCACCTTCCGTACCTCCGACATATGTACTGTAGCTTAGAACGTTACCAGCAGAGTCAAGACGAGTAACAAAGCAGTCACCAACATAGCTGCCACCATTGTAGCTTGGATCATATGCTCCAACGGTTGGGAAATCGTTAGAGAGGGTATAGCCTGTTATGTAGGCATCTCCGTTTGTCCCTACCGCAACTCCCAAACCGCCATCGGAATCAGTGCCTCCAAGATAGGTGGAAAATTCAAGAATATCACCGGTAGCGCCTATCCGAGCAACAAAGATGTCTTGGGAACCATCAAGAGTGTTGTCATAACAATTGGCTGTTGGGAAGTCTGAGGAGGAGGTCTTCCCTGTCAGGTAAACACAACCGTCATCGGCGAGATCCAGCCCTGTGGCGACATCATTTTCAGTCCCTCCCAGGTAAGTACTATAGAGGATTGTGTCACCAGTGGGGCAAAGTTTAAAGAGAATAGCATCATCCCCGCCGTTATTTGAAATTTGATAAGCATTTACATTGGGGAAATCAGTCGAGTTTGTTAAACCAACTACATAGGCATTACCGTTCTCGTCGACCCGAATTCCAAAACCACGCTCATCGCCGGTTTCACCACCAACGTAGGTGCTGTACAAGAGTGAATCGCCGGTTATGGAGATGCGGGAGACGAAAATATCATATTCAGCAGGACTGCCACCATTGTAGGTACTGTCATAAGCGTTTTCAAGAGGAAAGTCCTGTGATGCTGTGTATCCTGTTGCAAAAAGACTACCATCTTCATCAACTGCCACACTCCGGCAATAATCGACAGAGGAACCTCCGAGAAGAGTGCTATAGTTAATTACCGGGTCAATAATTAGAGGTAGTTCCTGATCGTAACCATCAGAAAAAGTGAAACCGAAGGTATGGTCGTCTATTGCAATAAATCCAGATTTTACAGGTTGTCTTGTTCCAGCTGATAATTGATAGGCTACTGGCCGGCTTTCAATAATATCGCCGAATGGAGTTGAAATTACCAGGTTGTTGTTGCCATCAATAGAAATATCATCTGCCCCGCTTATCCTGATTCTGATATCATTTGGGTTGGCGCCAACAGAAACTTCGAAATCATATTCCAGATTCCCATTATTCCCACGGTAAACAAGGTCAATACCATCGTATATTTCTTCAAAGACCAATTCTCTGAAAGTTGGAATGTCACGATACCATTGGTCAGCATTAGGACCGAGGAAGTATGTGGTATGGTTTTCTATTGTATTACGACCGTAAACTATTGGGTTAGTGTTAGCTTCAACAAAAGATACCCGGATCAATTGGTATATCAAACTATCTGTTCCATTTTCCCAGTCATAACCGTAACGTGTGAGAATATCCTGTGATGTGGTGTTATGTGCCAATTGGACAAAATGATAGAAGATTTCGTTTTGTGTGAACCAAACAGCAGCATCATTGGTTTCGGTACGAAAAGTGACGAGATTAGAAAACTGCCCCATATTTTGCGTGAATGCCAATTCAGAGTTGACGGATATTGATTCAAAATCCGACATTCCCTGAATCTGCGTAAGATCTGTAATATCCGACTTCTCTAAGGGAGAATCGCCGGCTAGTGAGGAAATGGTTATTAGCGCAAAGATAAGAACAAAAGCACTTAACCACAACTTACGATAATTCAATAGAAACTCCAGATGCCAACCGCTGTAGACTTAATCGCGGAACTCCCAAGTATAACATTATAATTATACTCAAAAAAAGTCTGCTGTCAAGACAGAAAAACTACTTTTTGTAGCCGCATAAAATTACTTATAGCATGTTTTCGGCAATTTGATTGTTTTCTACACTATTTGCTAACAAAACTATCAGACCGGGCTCGTTATGAGTAAAATTGTGAGGTCAGTTAATGTAAAAAAAACTGTAACCATATTAAATAGCTGACAGATTGCCTTTGTGCTCTTACATTTAATGAAACAACATAGTTACGTTTTAGTTTTAATCCTAATTGATATGAGGAAACAGACATGTTTAAACATTTTTCGTTATTCTATTTTGTATTGATTCTTCTTGCCTCTGTAGTGGCACTCTTTTCATGTGCTAAGAATTCCGGCACTAATCTCACTCCTCCAGTGGCTCAAATAGAGCCAAAGGTAGACACAATTCATGGAGATGTGCTCGTGGATAACTACTTCTGGCTGCGACAGCGAGATGATTCTACAGTTCTGGAATATCTTGAGGAAGAAAATAAATACACTGAAGCTGTTATGGCTTCTACCGAGGATTTACAGGTTAAGTTGTACGACGAAATGATAAGCCGAATAAAGGAGACTGATCTTTCCGTACCGGTGAAAGATGACGATTATTTTTACTATCACCGAACTGAAGAAGGAAAGCAGTACAGGGTCTATTGCAGAAAGAAAGGATCTCTTGAAGCTGAAGAAGAGGTGCTTCTGGACCTCAACGAAATGGCTAAGGGAAAGGGTTTCTTTAATCTAGGGATTTACGAGGTAAGTCCCAATCATCAGAAATTAGCCTTTTCGATAGATACGACTGGCAATGAGCAATATGTGCTGTTCTTTAAAGACCTGACTACTGGCGAGATATTACCGGAGGCAATTCCCAACACTAATTCTCTGGCTTGGGCTAACGATAATTATACTGTTTTCTATTCAGTCGAGGACAGTACCTTTCGACCATACAAGTTGTTTCGTCATGTGCTAAAAACAAATCCTAATAAGGACGCTCTCGCATTCCATGAGAAAGATCCTGCATTTTATCTCTGGGTAAGTAAGACAAAAAGCGAAGAGTATATTTTAGTTCACTCGGAGAGCCAGACTACCAGTGAAATCCATTTCTATGATGCTGATAAACCAGTCGGACGATTCAGGCTCGTTCACCCGCGACAGCAGGGTATGGAGTACAACTTGATCCACCACGGGAAATGGTTCTATATCGTGACCAACGATAAAGCGCGCAATTTTAAACTTGTAAAAACACCAGTGATGAAACCAGGTAAGAGATACTGGGTCGATGTGATTTCACATAGCGATACAATGAAAATTGACCGGGCGGAAGCATTTGAAGATTTCCTGGTTGTGCATGGGCGCATCAACGGTCTCAGTCAGATTATGGTTCGTGACCTTAAAACAGGGGAGAGTCACGTTATAGATTTCCCCGAGCCGGTATTTACGGTATACGGAGGAAACAACCCAGATTTCAGCTCTAATGAGCTTCGGTTTACTTATCAGTCGATGGTGACTCCGCGATCTGTATACGATTATAACATGGCTACACGCGAACGAACTCTCCTAAAGAAAGCCGAGGTTCTTGGTGGTTATGATCCAACTAAGTACCAGATGGAGCGTGTTTTTACCACTACCGATGATAGTATTAAAATTCCCATATCGCTGGTATATCGTAAGGGAATGGAGCGTAACGGACGCAACCCTCTTCTGTTGTATGGGTACGGTTCGTATGGTATGAGTATGGACCCCTGGTTCTCATCACGGCGCCTTAGTCTTTTAGACCGAGGTTTTATCTATGCTATTGCACATATTCGTGGTGGTGGTGAGATGGGACGGCAGTGGTATTATGACGGCAAACTTTTGAAGAAGAAGAATACGTTCACTGATTTTATCGCCTGTGCGGACCATTTGGTGGCTGAGAAGTATACCTCTCACAATCTGATGGTTATCTCAGGCGGCAGTGCGGGTGGATTATTGATAGGAGCCGTACTTAACATGCGACCCGATTTGGCTAAGGTTGCTATTGCTGATGTGCCCTTTGTGGACGTTATCAACACGATGCTTGATCCGACCATTCCCTTGACCGTTATCGAGTACGAAGAGTGGGGAAATCCTAACGATGAAGAGTTCTACCGTTATATGAAATCGTATTCTCCTTATGACAATGTGACTGCTCAGGATTACCCGAATATCCTTGTGGAAGCTGGTCTTAACGACGCGCGGGTCCAGTATTGGGAACCGGCAAAGTGGACAGCTAAGCTAAGAGCTACCAAGACAGACAATAATATGCTTTTACTCAAAACCAACATGGGTGCTGGACATGGGGGTTCTTCGGGTCGTTATGATTACCTCAAGGAAGTAGCTTTCGAGTATGCCTTTGTTCTTAAATGCTTTGGTATGGTTGATTAGCCATGATAAAAGCTGTATAATCTTTTGATTTTTAATGTTTGTTAGACACAAAAGCCCCGCTTGATAGCGGGGCTTCAATAGAAAAAGCGTAGTTGAAACTATTCTTTTAACTCGTTATCCGGTTCCAGTTGTTTTTGTGCGATACTGTAGTAGATAAGAAAGGCGATACCTGCAAACAGGAACATCAGTCCAATTGTCCCGCCATCAGTGAATAGATTAGGCCAAATATAGCTGATAAGCAGGGACAGTCCGATACTGACCAGAACCATACCCCATTTAAGCGAAGACAATCGTTGCAGATAAGCTTGTCTGGTGAAGAGACTCTTGACTTTCTCATCAACCATCCCTTTTTCTATCAACTTATTGCGTGTGTTTGTGTCGGTAATAATCTTTATTGTTGCAACTATAGCCGAGAAAATAATTGCGGGAATCAAAATTTCTTCTGACATAACTTCTTCTCCTTCTTATTCAATAGTGTTTTATCTGTTTGATATGACAGATTTCTTCTAAAAAGGTTGCAGCTATATTGCTGGACAATAATTGCAACTTATTATTTCCTAATCCGTCATATTAAATATCAGAGGCGACTGTATGATTGACGATCGAGTACTTATTTCAGAGATTCTCAGTGGCAATCAGGCCGCATTTCAGACTTTTGTGGAAGCTTACCAGAAGCTAGTCAGCCATGTGGTTTTTCGGATGGTGTCGAACGAATCCGACCGCGAGGACCTATGCCAGGAAGTATTCCTGAAAGCATATCGCAATTTAAGTACTTTTCAGTTTAGGTGTAAGGTGTCTACCTGGATAGCACAGATAGCGTACAATACCAGTTTGAATTATCTTGAGAAAATGAAGGTTCCATTGATAAACGATCTACTTGGTGATAGTGATAGAGATTTTCTTGATGATATTCCAGAAGAAAGGATTACACCCCAGCAATATGCTGAAAGCAGGGATCTGAACCAGCGCATTAGAGACGAAGTAAACCTGTTGTCACCTCAATATGGGGTACTGATCGTGCTTTACCATCTCGAACAGATGTCCTACGAAGAGATTGCCGAGGTTACCAATCAACCACTCGGGACGGTCAAGAGTTATATATATAGAGCACGAAGAATGCTGAGGGAGCGTTTATTGAAGAAATATGAACTGGAGGATATATGGCAATAAGACACTTAACCGACGAAGAATTGCAATCATATCTGGACCGAGGGGATACCTGTGAAGTTGAACACCTCGAAACTCACATGCGCTCGTGCAAATTGTGCCAGGATCGGTTTAGTCAGTACCAGAGACTCTACGCAGGACTTGAACAGGATAACGGCTATGAACTCTCTCCGGGATTTTCAGAAACAGTAATGACTCGTCTGGCTATCGCTGCACCAGAAATATCCACAAGCAGACCGAGGGAATTACTTTGGGCTGGGGTTGGATTGATTGCTACTCTATGCCTTGTGGGGTATTTCATTGATCTCGAGTCAATAATCTTAAGTCTGGCACGATCGTTTGCCCCATTATATCACGTCGAACAAACGGTATTAACTCAGATTAAGGATTCGCTGACTGCTACTGAAGGCTATCCCATGCCTCTTTTATTCTCTGGTTTGATTCTCTTGGGTGTTTCTGTAGCTGATAGTCTTTTATTAAGTTTGAGAAGCAAGAACATCTGCTTATAAGAAAAAACAGTATCTTTTTTCTGGTTTGTTTTCAGGTTCATCCCTATATTATTTTTTCAATATATAAATAATTGTATGTCTGTAAATGGAGTGAAAATGGGTGATAAGCAAGTTCAGGTTCGGTTAGAGCAACTGGAAGGATTACAGTTTAAAGTAACATTCGATGAAGAAGGGGTAGAGCTTTTGATGGACGAACCGGAGCCTATTGGAAGCAACAAGGGACCAAACGCAACTAAAGTTCTTTCTGCTGCAATTGGGAACTGTTTAACTGCCAGCTTGCTGTTTTGTCTTAAGAAATCTCACATTGATCCCACAAATGTTGTTACAAATGTATCAACGTCCACTTCTCGCAATGAGAAAGGACGACTGAGAGTTGGGAAAAGTCGAGTGGAAATAACTATGAATGTAGAAAAAGAATTGCAAAAGAGGATGGGGCGATGCATGGATTTATTTGAAGATTTTTGCATTGTATCACAATCAATACGTAATGGAATAGATATTAGCAGCGTTGTGAAATATCCCGACGGCGAAGTAATCTACGACTCAACTGATAGCCACGAATGACTTGTAAACAAGAAGGTCACTGCTATGTGTACAGGCAGATAGAAAAGGCTATCCCAGAAGGCCGTTCCTCGACTCCGCTCGGAATGACATTAGGTGCGATACAAGGCCGCACCCTGCGCAGGACGGATAAGAGTTCTTTTAGGTTAATAACCTCTTCATGTTCCAACAACAACTGCTTCAGATGTTATAATACATCTCGAATTCGTAAGGTGTAGGTCGCACCCGGATTTGACTGACCTCATGTCGTTTCAATTTGATCCAATTCTCCACCAAATCTTCTGTGAAAACTCCATCTAACATTAGATAGTCATGATCTTTCTCAAGTGCATTTAGAGCTTTGTTGAGCGATGTAGGCAATTGATGTATTTGGGACAATTCATCAGGAGAAAGAGCATCGATGTTCTTGTCCAAAGGTAATCCAGGGTCAATTTTATTTTTAATGCCGTCAAGACCAGCCATAAGCATGGCGGAATATGCCAGATAGGGGTTCATAGTTCCATCGGGTGGCCGGAATTCAAAACGCATTGTTTTAGGATCACGCTGGTAACCGGGAATCCTGATACAAGCAGTCCGATTACCCACTGAGTATGTTCCTGCAACAGGAGCTTCAAAGCCCGGTATAAGGCGTTTGAAAGAATTGGTAGAAGGATTGGTGAAAGCCAACACAGAGTCCGCATGTTTTAACAGTCCACCGATGTAGTAAAGTCCTATTTCCGAAAAACGGGCAGGGCCATTTTCATCATAAAACAGAGAGCCATTTTCGTCCGCCAGGTACTGATGTACATGCAGCCCTGATCCTGGCTCGTTGAAGAGTGGTTTGGGCATGAAAGTGGCCGATTTGGTGTTACGGAAACAATGATTCTTTATAATATATTTGACCATCATAGATTTGTCAGCCATTTTCATCATGGATGCGAATTGGATCTCGATTTCGTGTTGCCCGCCGCCACCGACCTCATGGTGGTGGTATTTCAAACCGATTCCGACCTCAGCAAGAAGAGCGGATATCTGTGACCGCAAGTTGAAGGTACGATCCATCGGGGGAGCAACATGATAGCCTTTCTTATACGGAATTTTGTGACCAAGATTTTCAGTATCTTCAGCAGCGTTCCACTCGGCTTCAGCTGAGTCCAGATAGTAAAAGGCGCTGTCCGATCCTTGGAAAAAATTAACTCGGTCAAAAACATAGAACTCAAATTCTGGGCCAAGTATGGCGCTTACCCCTTTGAGGAGACGTTCGAGACTTTGCTCTGCAGCAGCACAAATGCGTCTGGGATCGCGGGAATAAGGAGTGATGCTGTCGCCGGATTCCATAAAGTTTCCAATAAACGAAAGAGTCGGGCGTTCAAAGAAAGGGTCCATAAAGGCTGTCTTTGGGTCAGGAAGTAGAATCATGTCTCCTTTTTCAATTGAGGAGAAGCCGGGTAGGGATGACCCGTCTACACCAACACCAGTTCTGAATAGCTCCTGCTTAAGTGAAGATAGAGGAATTGTTATATGGTGCCAGGCTCCAAGAAGATCACTGAACTTAAGATCGATGAATTCAACGCTGTTCTCTTTAGCCAGTTTGACCAGCTCAGTTAATTTCATATATGTTTCCTTTCTTGACATTCATGCCATAATTAGGTCTGACAATATATATAATTATGCACAGGTAACAAGAAAGATCATAAGGAATCAGCAAAACTTTACGGGTAAGAAACGGCCGGCAGATGAAATGAACACCAACCGGCCGAAAAAGCTTAATTATGGGCAAAATCTACTACATGATAATCACAAGCTTCCCCACTTGCACTTCGCCATCTTCACTTTCGATTGTCCAGTAGTATATGCCAGAAACAACAAGTTGACTATTGCGTGTGATCATATCCCAGATGTCGTGCGAAGCATTTGGATCGGATGGGTCTATATCGTGATCAATCTCTCTGACGAGATCGCCATCAAGAGTGAAAATACTAATAGTACATTTAGCCGGTAAATTTGCAAAGTGTATAGCGCGAACACGATCGTCGGGGCGTGATATTTGATTAGCCCCACGCCCTTCCAGCCCCATCTTCCTATAGCCAGCGTCGATACGATAGGGATTGGGATAAATGAAGACTTTTTCGTTATCTCGAGCGGCATCCCATGTAGTGGGAAGTGCATAGGCACTTTGGGCGCCAACAGTTCGACTAGTCTCAAGAGCCTCCAATCCCTTCCCTGGAGAACCGAAGTCAAAAGCTGTAATATTTACCCAATATAGGACGTTTGGTAAGAGACCATCAATGATGTACTCATACTCATAATATTTCAAATGCCCATCTTCTGTTATATCTTCCGGTTTGGCTAATTCAGGGTTACTTTTAACGGTTGAGGAAGGTTCTGGCTGATCCGGGTACAATTTTCGAATTCCGCCAACTACACCCAATTCTGAAACATTGAGGTCCTGTTTCTCAAAATAAAATAACGAGTCACCGTGGGGATATGGGTTTATTCGAGTATAAACAAGAGGATCTACAATCAAAGGAACAGGATAAAGTTCGCGTAATTTCTCAAGTTTGAAAGGAGCTTCAAAGAGTTCCCAATTACCATCGCCAATATAAACGTATTTATTATAGTTTTGAAGATCGTATGAGGTGACCAGGCTGTAACTTTCTGAGCGCTCATCACGAGCAATATAAATACGATAGCCCTCAAAATCCATCATTTGAGAGAAAACGTCTACCGCAGTTTCTGAACGATAGCCGTTGAATCGAATACGTATCTTTCCGTATGTCGGCTCGACCCAGAAATCAGGGGCTGGTGGAGGAGAAGCACCTTTGAAATCAGGGACATTATCTCCTTTTGTCCATTGAACAATTTTGGTGTAATCCCATGTATAGTCAATATGTGAATACCATGTAGTTTCCGGGGGGATCAATGTTGTGTCTACTAATATTGAATCAATGATTATTGTCGAGTCCAGAATACTTGAGTCAGTGATGCATATTACAGAATCACCGAAGTAGCCATCTCCATCAGTGTCAATCCCAGGGTTGTCGTATATCCATGAGGCCCAACGCGCATTTTCTGCCAAGTCAGAAAAGTCGAGTTTTTCTTCGAATGCCCTTGGATTATAGTTTCCTGGTGGTGAGAGGTTGTCATTTAAGTTGTCCTTATTCGTATGGAAGTCCTTACCAGCTAAGTAAGAAAAGGACAATGGTAATGTCTGGCCGGGTTGAATATAGAAAGGACCAAATGAGAGAAGATATCTGGTGTCGTAACCATCGGAGAAATCTCCTGCAAGACTCTGATTAGGGTAGAGCCAGCTTGTGTCGGTGGGTTGGATATTAGCTGTGTAAATCTGATCGTAGTCAAATTCCCCATTTGATAGGACATAATACTTATTGTCGTCACGCATCGGAGTACCACCACCACCACCACGAAAATCACGGAATGGATGATCCTCGGTTCCACGTAGACGCGGTCCAAAATCAAGACTGGGATCACCATTCGATATCCACCAGTTGAATGATACTTCGAGTTCTTTGGCAGGTGTGCGGACAATACGAGTAGCCGTTACATGTGGAGTTGAAGTGTAAGCAGGGTTTGTTTCATTCAGGCCACCATCATTGTCAGCAATCCAAGCAATAAAGGGGTTGTCTTTATAGGAACACATATTATTGGGTCCGTACTTATATTCATAATATGGAAGAAAACCGCATATATCGTCTGTATGTTTGTTCCCATCACCGGCGTCGCCAACATCAGCATCGACATACACACCCATGTAAACGTCTTCAAGGGATTGAGAACCGATATTTTTTATTTTGTAGTCAAATAATACTAAGTCTTCAGCATAGGAATATGACCAAGCATACGAGGATTGGGTGACTTCAATATTCAGAGGTCTGTGGGTTCGGCCACCATCTTCCGGATCGCTCCCGGCCAGTTTGATGAACGTATCCATGTATACAGCTATATAATCTTCTTCGGATACAGCACCTTCATATAAAGAGTCGTTGGGATCAATGATTGAACGCTTGATCATATTTCCAAAGGGTGCTTTATCCGGGTAGAATTCTTGAGTCATTACCCACCCATCAGCACCAACTGACACGAGTGTATCGCGGCCAACAATAGCGCCAATCCAGAACGATCCTCCATATCCATACTGAGCACCTGAATTCTTGGGGTATTCGCAACCGCCGGCTGGTATGGGCTGTCCAGTGAAATAGTCCTGGCTTCCCCCACGCCCATAAGAGGTTCCAAAGGTTCCATTATTGTTTACTGAGAGAACTAACTCGCCAATTCGGTGCATAGCTTGAGCGTCGGCGGGTGTTTGAGCGGAGAATCCTCGATCGGAATCCTTATTGTCGGAACCTAACGCTGTGCGTCCGAGTGTTGTTGATGACAACATAAGAACACAGATCAATGTGACAAATAATACAACAGAACTTTTCCTCAACATACTTTTTCCCAATCGGTTTTACAGTTTACCTAACTAACGAATCAAACAACAGGAGCGTTCAATAAATTAGCCAGTCTTCTTCTTCCGGCTAATCTATAACAACATAAGACTATTCCGCAAGGATTTTCGTGGGAAAAATCTATCCAAAACCCTTGTTTATTGAAAGGTCTATCCAAAAACAGTAACTATCTGTCAGACGCTATAAATGTGTAGTTCCGAGCGGCCAGCTAATCACCACAGTGGTCGGGTCACTTTCCCCATGAAAAGTAATGTTCCGGAATGGCTTTCATGGATAACAAACAAAAACGGCCGGTCAACTCTCATCTCAAAGTTATCAGGCATAATATTGGTTGTAGCTCCCTCGACAGAAGTGGCAGCTGCAGCCTCGGTGCCTTCCTCGTCGACTCTGATATACACTTTATGTTTTACTTTACTAATATGTAGATCAATGAAATCAGTTATATTTGTGAAATTGGCTAACATGGGGTCGAAAGCTTCTTCCATACCAAGTGCCGAGAGAGCATCGTTAAGTTGCAAGCCAACCTCGAGTTCAAACTTTGGCAGATAGAGCGTACCTTCACGGTTAGCAAGCGCATTCTGCCAATTCTCCCAACTATTTGATGACATTTCTTGAATTATGTAATCGACGTGGACATTCGGTTTAGGCAAAAGAACCATCATGTGAAACAGTCCCTTGCCGTAAGATAGGTCCACTGCCTGGAATAATTCGTTTTCGTAGTAAGGGAGTTGTTTATCAATTTTCATCAGTTGACAAGGAGTGGTAGTGCCAGTAGGGAGGAAGAAAAGCTGCTGTGTTGTGTATTCGGGGTCGAATTGGTTAGCCCAGTCTCCTTTGAAATACAAGGCATTGATCAGGAATAACATGGTAAGTGGGTCGATTGGCGGTTCAATAATTTGTTTGATTAGACCGTTGGTATTGTCATTTACCCATTGATTCATAACGTTCGCAGAGGCTATATTACCGAAATCAAGGGATGTGACCTGGGCGTCGAGATACTGCTGATTATCTTTGATGAATTGTTGCTTCGGTGTAAATCCATCTCTCAGCCAAATAGAGTTAGCGATAGACATCGTAACCTTATCGTCGAGTCCTACCAGCAGTTCAATAAGTCCTTTGAATGCTTCGTTCATTTCCTGATGTGTGAGATTGTCAAGAGCAAGCGTTGTTTGAATGGCCTCGCGGGTGGTACCATCGGCGCCATTATAGGCCATAGCAAGAGCCATCGCAACCGACAGGGGGGAGACGACAACGTTAGTGTCAGGATTCTCCGATACTACTTGAGCGAAGAAATCAGGGCCAAAATCTCCACCGGACTGTACTACCTGTTTCTCGGTGGCAGTAAGTTCACGAAGTGGCTCTGGCTCCGGTGGCGCCGAGTGATTTGAGCATCCATGAAGTGGCGATAGTATCAGAATTAGTACAAGAACTGCTACAGATTTACACATTATATTCTCCTTTATTCAGTAATAACGATTCAAGGTCGACATTTTAATTATATTACATGATGAGCATCAAGAATACCATAAAATAGTACTGCGAATTCAAGGGAAATATAGTAATAGCCATTTATTTATGCAAGTATTACCCTGTGTTTGAAATTCCGAACTAAGGCAGGGCGAAAAACAGATTGACAGACGCCCTAAAAATCAGTATAAATATTTCTTAGAAAAATTATGGGGCTGTAGCTCAGTTGGGAGAGCGCTTGAATGGCATTCAAGAGGTCGGGGGTTCGATTCCCCCTAGCTCCACAAGTCCTACAAATCCCTCGCTATAATCGGCGGGGGTTTTGTCTCTCTAATGGATTAAGCTGTGCAGGTAGAATCTGAGATTACAAACGCTGTGAAAGAACTGGTGTGGCACTGCGTTCTCTAATCAAGTACATGGTATTCACCTATCCGATCAAGGCGGAATGTCCTTTCACCCCAAGCACGTTCGCAGAATGCGTTGATATAGAAAACCTGTCCGAGATGGTAGAAGTTTTCTGGACGGATAACTCGTATTGTAGGTTCATTGGAAGGTGTTGTGTACTCAATCCGGACACGTAGTTTTTCATTTAGGGCGCGGTTTAGCTCGGCATGTTCTTCAGGTAGATCGGTTTTTTGGGCTCGACAATCAGCCATGCTGTAGATGGAGGCAACATGAGATAGATCGGATTTGTTTTTTATGTTTCCGATTTTTGGTGCAATCAACTCAAATAGTTTGTGAACCAACGCAGCATCACCAAAAGCACGATGTTCCTGTGACTCAGCAATAGAAAAATGACGAGCCAGGGCCAGTAATGAATACGAAGCAAGATCGGGGAAATAGCGTTTGAAAAGGTCTACTGTATCTAAAATGATGTTGTTGCCGAAATCAAGTTCGAATCGTTCCAACTCGCATCCCACAAAAGAGATGTCAAACGGTGCATTGTGCGCAATAAGCACTGAATCTGTTCCACAAAACGACATGAACTTTGGAAGTATATCCTCTGCAAAAGGAGCATCGATTACCATTTTATCAGTTATTCCGTGAATTCTAATTACTTCGGGGGGAATGGATCTTTTTGGATTGAGTAAAGACTCGAAAATTTCAGTGTCAGGTTGTCTTATCCGGAATTTCACAGCTCCTATTTCGATAATACGGTTTGCCGGAGCCCAGAGACCGGTGGTTTCCGTATCGAAAGCGACAAATGTCTGCTGGAGGATATAGTCGCTGATTTCACCCAATTTTTGCATGGAGTCTAATATGTCCTTTTCTAATTCAATTGACAACTGCTTTCCTGCGCTTATCTTGCCCTTTGGAGATAAATATGATTGGAATAAGTATCAAAGCGTTGTTCGGCTCAGCGCCGGTTGAGTTGAGCACAAAAGTGATGACTCGATATCTTCCGACTTCTGCTCCCGGCCTTCAGGATACATAGGGCGACGGAATCGCTTTTCTGAATTGTCCATTCGAAAATAACAGCAGATAATGTATTAAAATTGAGGAGTAGAACTATTATGGCTATAACACTAAACGGTTCCGGACTTTCAATAGATAGGCTGGCTAAAATAGCTCGCTACAACGAGCCAGTCGAACTGGATTCCGACGCTCTGTCCCGGATGAAAAAATGTCGAGATATGCTCGAAAAGAAAATCGACGCTGGAGAAATTATGTACGGCGTCAATACCGGTATCGGCGAATTTTCAGAAGTAGTACTTGATGATGAGCAGGTCAAGGATTTCCAGAAATATCTTATCTATAATCATTCTGCGGGAATCGGTGATCCGGCTCCGATAGAATATGTTCGCGGAGCAATGGCGGCTCGAATTAATGTTCACGCACACGGCAACTCTGGTGTTCGTCCAGAAATAACCCAGACTTTAGTTGATATGCTCAATAAGGGTGTAACACCGTTTGTATGCCAGAAGGGTTCGGTTGGCGCCTGTGGGGATCTTGCACCGATGGCTCAGATAGCTCTGTTAATGATGGGTGAAGGAAAGGCTTACTTTAAAGGGGAATTGCTCGAGGGAAAAACAGCAATGGAAAAGGCAGGTATTCCTATCCCCGGTCTGAAAGCCCGCGATGGTTTGGCGGTTATTAATGGCTCTAATCTTCTGACGGCGATGAGCGCCATCTTTCTCTACGATGCTACCCGATGGCTCAATCAAGCAGAAATCGGTTGTGCCATGTCACTCGAAGCACTAAAAGCCAACATGAAACCATACAGCGCCAAGCTGCATGAGGTGCGTGGATTCAAGGGGGCTGTTCGGTCTGCTGAGTCTATCCGTAAGCTTGTGGCTGGTGGTGACCTTGCTGAAGGAAAAGTCAAGTGTAAGGTTCAGGATGCTTACTCGATGCGTTCAACTCCACAGGTGATTGGTACAGCTCGTGATGCTCTGGCGTATGCTCGCTCGCAGGTTGAGATCGAACTCAACGGAGTTGGAGATAACCCGATATTCTTTCCTGATGAGGATATCCAATTGTCCGGAGCCAATTTCCAGGGAACGCCGGTGGCGCTGCCGATGGACATGGCTGGTGCGGCGATTACTATGGTTAGTGTAATGTCGGAACGGAGGATGAATCGTCTCAACAATCCAGCTCTCAGTGTTGGATTGCCACCGTTTCTAACCAAAGGCGCCGGTATGTTCTCCGGCCTGATGCTCAGCCAATACACCGCCGACAGTCTGATTGTCGAACAGCGTATCTTATCGACCCCAGCATCTATCCAATCTATACCGGCGGCAGCGGATCAGGAAGATTTTGTGTCGATGGGTATGAACACCGCTCTGAAGAATTTCCAGATATTTGAAAACGCCTGTGGCATTTTGGGTATAGAAATTATGGCTGCAGCCCAGGCTCTTGATTTTCGTGATTATAAATTTGGTCGTGGTGTTACCAAAGCTCACGAAGTAGTCAGACGCCACGTTGATTTTCTCGATATTGACCGGCCCCTGTATTCTGACCATACGAAGATGCAACAGCTAATCCGCTCATGTGAGATATTGGAGGAAGTAGAGAAGGAGGTTGGGACACTGGGATAGATTTGCTGGATTATGTCAGGCAGGAGTCATACGCTCCTGCCGATGGGGGCTGAATGCGCTTATTTTTTTCGTGACAGGCAAAATGGGACTCCAATCAAAGCTGTGACCATTGCTGCCAGCATCACGGGATGGAAGCTCTTCACAAACAAAGTGACAGGGTCTGTTGTACCTGATGCATAAATAGATTCAAAGAACGCAAACAACGAAGTAGAAAGTGCCACTCCGATGGCAATTCCGATGTTGCGAGACGTAGCCAGTACACCAGAAGCAACTGCTCGTTTATCAGGAGTGACAGACCCCATCAATGATGATGAGTTCGGAGTATTAAAAACAGCGTTACCAACACTTGTTATTACAAGACAAAGGATAATGAACTCAGCGGATGTGGTTTCTCCAAGTGTTGATAGAAGATACAATCCAAAAGTTAGTGTCAGCATTCCTATTGTAGTAAGGAATCTTGATCCTATTCTGTCTGACAGCTTTCCCGATAGCGGCGCCACGATGAACATAAGAAACGGGGAAATGATAAGAAAAAGCCCAACTGTTTGTGGCCCGTAATTCTTAACTCTTTCAAGATAAAACGGTATAAAGACAATAGTGCTGGCCAGAGCTATAAATATCAACACCGCTGCTATAAGAGCATTAGTAAACTGGCGATTTCTAAACAAGTCGAGGCCAAAAAGCGCGGTTTGTGGGTTTGACTCTGACTTGAAAAAAATTACAAGTGCTGTTCCGGAAAGAATTAACAAGCCCCAGACGCGGATATTTATAAGGGAGTAATCACTGATTAGAGATAATGCCAGTGTACCACTCAAAAGCGTCACTGATATTGACACTGCTCCCCTCAGGTGAAGTCGATGAGTTGTCTCTGGTATAGGAAGGAGTTTGAAGTATCGTGAAGTTAGGAATAAACCTACTAATCCAATAGGAATATTGATGGCGAATATAATCTGCCAGGGGAAATGTTGTAGGATTACCCCGCCCAGTGGTGGACCTGTCATCAAGCCGGCTGATACCATCATTACAATCATGCCAATACCCTTACCTCGTTCACGTTTAGGGAAGACAGTTGTAACAAGTCCAGGTCCAATAGCTTGGAACATAGCTGAACCGATTGCCTGTATCACACGTCCGGCAATAAGGATTTCAATAGATCCTGCTGCAACGCAGGTTAGTGACCCAGCCAGGAAAAAGATATAGCCGAATTTGTAAGCGAATCCATACCCCTTACGCTCGACCCAGGTTCCGAAGATCATCATTAACGAAACAATCGTCAGTGCATAAGCCAGGATTACCCATGCAACCACGTCGATACTGCTTTGAAACTCATTCGCTATAGTTGGTAGAGCAACATTGAGAATAGAACCGTCAAGCGTAGACATAAAGGTGCCTATGGCTCCGACAGAAAAGAAACGATACTTGTTTCTTAGGATAATATCGCTGTTCATGCGATATGAAAATCCTTATAAGTTATTGTGTAAAAAAAGGATTGACAAATCATGGCGATCACCATAAGCTTTCCCACGAAAACAGTCAACCGTTTTTTCCAGGGTGGGCATTAAACAGGTGCTTCTCTTAAACGTTAATAGAATGCAGCGCCAACAGATCGGGATATGAACGAAACAATCCCGGAATTGGTGGATAGATTTGTCCAGGGAGACCAAGCAGCTTTTGCAGTGCTGTTGGAAAGGTTTAGACGGAAAGTCTATTCGTTGGCGTATCAGGTGTTGAGAAATCACCTTGATGCCGATGAGGTTGTACAGGAAACGTTTGTACGTATTTACAAGAGACGTAAGGAGTTAGCCAATGTAAAGTACTTCTCGACGTTCCTTCTGAGGATCGCTATGAATTACTCTATCGATCTGTTGCGAAAACGCAAAGGCCACAGTCAGATGGCTCAAGATAGTAGCTCGCTTCCCGGAGAAGTGCAGTTGCAGTTGTCACGGAAGGTGTCAACGCCGAGTGAAGATTATGCTAACAAAGCGCTGATGGAGGAAATCCAAAGAGCGCTTGAAACATTGCCGCCAAAGCAGAAATTAACCGCTATCTTGCACGACATTGAAGGTTATAGCAAGCCAGAGATCGCCGAATTTTTCAAATGCCCGGAAGCAACTGTTCGATCTAACCTTCATATCGCCAGGAATAAGTTGCGAAAGATATTGAGACGGCGACTCGGAAAAGGAAAGTAAAATGATATGTCAAGAAGCTCTTTCGCTTCTGGATCAGTATATCGACGGTGAACTTTCTCCTGATCAAATTAATGAGGTTCAGAATCATTTAAAAAACTGTCCCGAATGCAGTGAAGAGTTCTATCTTGCTCGACAGGTGAAACTGATACTGGGAAAGAATCGGGGACCGGAACCTAGTGGTGAGTATTGGTCTGAGATTACTGGACTAATACTGGCCAAGACAGTGGATATTGAACAGACCAATTCTATTGAGTGTACATATTCAGAGGAACTGGTGTGGCGTCGGAATGCTCTGGTACGCTCTATTGTTTCTGTTGCAGCATCTATGGCTATTTTGTTTTCAGCTCTGCTTATAGGTTCGACACAAAATCAGCAAATATCCGCAGCCAATCAGTCAGGTAGTCCGGTTCTGGCTACAGCTGATGTAAGGGATTTCCTGGCATCTGATGACACGGAGCTGTTTAGCAGTGAACACCAGCGACGCCTCACCCTGGGTATGCTGTTGATTGGTATGCCGGGATCACTTGGACGTTTTGCTGCTTTGCCGGAATTGCTTAACGGAATAGAGGAACAAAGGAATTGAAACCGTCAATATCGAGGGGAAATATGCTAAGTAAACTAACCGCCTGTTTGCTGTTTCTATTATTGGTTATAATTGTAGCTTCAGGATGTGACCAAGGAGATAAGAAAGTTGTCCTGCGTTACAAATATATACCGGGTTTGACACTGAGCTATGAGCAGACTTTTAACCGCAGTGTCAAGGTAATAGAGGATGATTCAGTTATAAATGATTACTCATCCGACTACCGAGCTACTATTATTCAGGAGATTACTGATATCTACGATGATGGTTCTACTGCGCTTACAGAGTTGGATACCTGGTTCTATAAGGTACCCTCCAAAGAAGACACTACTGTGATGGAGGAACATGAATTCAAGCGTGAATTGAAACTCAAAGTGCGTCCCGATGGTAAGGTGCTTGATATCGAATTCCCCGATAAGGAAAGCCGAAGTTCAGTCGCTTACATTAAAAACATATATGAACAGGGAATGCCAGTATTTCCCAGTGAGGAAATAACTCCGGGTTACAACTGGACCCAGACTACAAAAGTTATGCTGCCCAACGGAATCATGGAAGCTTCAACTACGTACAAATTTCAGTCCATAGCCAGGGAGAGTGGGTATGACTGTGCAATAATTGAATGCGATGGAAATCTTGTTATACCTGTCGAGGAAGAGCCCAGCGATTCGCTTATGCGTACAGGCATTGACCACATTCAGACAACGGGGAAATTATACTTTGCTTTCAAAGAAGGCATTGTTGTATTGCAACGGGAAAGATGGATAGTAGATGGCGATCGGACCAAGAAAATTAGGGGAGTTGAGACAGACTACAAGGTAGCTCTTGAAATCGATACAGAATTCAAACTTGTTGAACGATCGATAGTTCCTTAGGAGGTTGTCTTGAGGAGAATCCTTGTTTTTCTTGTGGCTGTTATTTTAGCCTCGCAGGTTTTGGCTCAGTCTTCTATTTACCGATTACCCTTTGAAAGTCAAAATATCCTGCTTGATTATGCGGTATTCCCAAGTTCGGAGTCCAACCAGGTTCGGCTCGAAGTCTATTACCAGACATACAATAGCGCTTTGCCTTTCCGACAGGTTGGGAAGTTCTTGGAAGCCGAATACGAGGTGGCTATTGAGATTGTCAACAATGATGGGCAGCCGGTAGTTTCTCGCCGTGAGGATAGGGAAGTGCGGGTTGCAGATATTACCCAAGCCCATTCCCGTAACGACTATCGCATAGGCCAGGTGAATTTCGAGATACCAGCCGGTAAATACGAATTGGTTTTTGTTCTATCCGATAAACACAGTGATGCCACTATTAGACGTGAACTGAAGTTGCGTCTTAAGTCTTTTAAAGCATCAAAGCCAAAACTGTCTGATATCGAATTAGTACTTACCGCAACCGTAGCAGACTCTGTAAGGAATGATTTCTTCAAAGCGAACATGGATATTATCCCTTCACTATCAAAGCAGTTCGGGGCTGAAGATGATGCTTGCCTGATGTTCTATTTAGAGATTTACCGCGGCACTGATTCCTATGATAAGGTAACTGTTGAGACAGTATTGCGACATAACCGTCACGGAGTAATGTATAGGGACACACTACAGACTATTCTTGACAAAGCAATCACATGTCAATTAAAAGAAATATCTATTAAGGAGTTTCGAGCTGGGAAGTATGAACTTAATGTTCAGTTACATGGTCGGCGCGGGAAGAAACTCAGTGAGAAGAAAGTTATTTTAGAAGTACCGTGGAATCAAACCACATTGCTTAAATATGAATATAAAGAAGCAGTTGCGCAACTTGAGTTCATAGCCGAACCTGGTGAGACTAAAAAACTTAAAGCTATCAGTGATTACGAAGAGAGGTTACGCGCCTTCAACGAGTTCTGGGCGGAAAGGGATCCCAATCCATCGACTCCTATCAATGAGTTGAAGGTACGGTTCTATTACCGAATAAATACTGCAAACAAGCTATTTACCATTATGGGACACCAGGGATGGCGAACAGATCGCGGGAGAATTCTGATTCAATACGGAGAACCTGACCAGATTGATGATTACCCATTTGCCCTTAATCAACCGCCCTACCAACAATGGCACTACTACGAGCAAGGGCCGTATCGAAAGTTTACTTTTGTTGACAAAAATGAAGATGGAGATTATCGTCTTGTCTACCCGTATAACGGCTTGGACCAGCGACCTGACTTTTAGTATAGAGAAAGACGTGACGATAAGCAAAATGAGATATTTATCACTGATACTATGTGCAGTTTTGTCTATAGGAATTGGAGCCTTTGCCCAGTCAGATTATGAAAGCAGATTGACTGTTTATGCTGGAGCAACGATATTTCCCGACCCTGAGTATGACAGTGTGTCTCTTGTAGAGTTTCCTTTCTCTTTGAGCAGGAATCAGTTCGAATTCTTTCGACCGGACGGACCCGACTCGAGTTTGTATTCCCGCATTTTTGCCCAAGTGGTTCTAATCAACACATTTGGTGAACGAATAGATTCTGTTTCGACCTATTTCTCCGTGCGAACATCAAAACGAGCTGAAGCTATGCAAACGGGGGTCAGGTTGTTTAATAAACTCATACTATTCGTTAAGCCGGGAGTATATTCTGCCCGAGTAGAGGTTATCGATGCGGTTTCCAAGCGATCTGGCGAGGCTTTTATTGACAAAATCATTGTTGAGCCGCCGGTTAAAGACCGTTTGTCATTGTCAGATCCTATGCTGGCATTTAGCATCTCATCCCAGGATGACTACGATTCAACCACCTCTAATATCCGATTGATAAGGAACGGTTTTCTCATTGTTCCTAATCCAGTGTCAATGTTTAGCGCTAAGGATACTATTATCTATTTATACGGGGAGTTATATAACCTCGATATTAATGAGCAATCGACAGATAAACTCCGGCTTGAGTTCGATATTATCCGCGATGAGACTGTATATCGTAAACTCGGAATGCGAAATATTATCAAGCAAGGAAGTACAATGTCTTATGTGGAATCATTTGATATAAAAGAATGGCCCACTGGCCTGTATTCTCTGCGAGTTGCTGCTTTCGATTCAAGTATTAATCAATCTGATACCGGCAATGTTTTATTTCGCATTATTTCTCATAGAGAACTTGCCAAAGAGGTCAGACGATATAGATCGAATGATCCTTATGATGAGCTTTTGCTGGAGGAGAAATGCAATCTAATTTATTTCCTGCTTTCCATGCCAGAGCGAGAAACACTGAATCGTCTTACTGAAGTAGGGAAAGAATCTTTTCTTGACCAGTTCTGGAAAGAGCACCCGACCGTTTCAAACCCCCGGGCTGATATCTCTATGACGCGGAAAGAACTAATCTCCTGTTATCGGTATGCAAATGCTCACTTTTCAACTAATATTAAGAAGGATAACGGCTGGAGTACTGATCAGGGACGGGTAATTCTAACCTATGGGCCGTGGGAAGAAATCGAAGCAAGGGAAGTCCCTATCAAACGTTCGCCTTTTGAAGTTTGGTGGTATCATTCACAACGAGAGGGAATGGTTTTTGTGTTTGAGGAATCACATGGAACCTATCGCCTTGTGCACTCAAATGTGAATGGCGAGATATTCAATGATGAATGGGCTGCAATTCTTAAATCGGAAATAATGGAGTCCGAACCGGATTTGGTGCCCGATATTGATGGACCTTAAGGTAGAACGATTTCAATATCAGACAATAAAGAATAAGGCTGCCCAGAATGATAAAGGGCAGCCTTAAGTTTTCAAATGACTCTCAAATTCAAATGATAATCATTTGCCGATGTCCAGCTTGCGAGTTGATGCTTGTTTGCCTGTTGAGTTACGGACGATACGCTTCACTGGGACTGTGAATCGTGATTTATACTGATCACTTAATTCAATTGTAAAGGATTTCTCGAAGGATTTGTCGGTAGCGTCTTTCTTAAGTTTAACTACTGCTTTGATAGTTTTTCCCGGACCGATAGACTCCGGCAATTCCACGTCAAATAACTCCTTACTGAAAGTAATCATTTCAACATCCAGCTTCTCTTCAGAGATATTGCTGATTGTGAACTCCGCCTTATCTATGACTTTGTCGCTTAGCTGCGACATATCAAGCTTATACGGTTTAATTCGGATAGGGTAGGTTGAATCTGGACGTGGAGTGATAGTCGCTGTAATCGATACCCTTTTATCAGGTGGCCCCTCATTGGTTTGTATCTTGGGACGCTTGGTTACTTTTGACTTATAGGTTTTGGTATTAAAAATAATCTCTAACTTGGAGCTGTCGCCGACAGCTATGACCGTCTTTTCCAACGGTGCTTTGGTGCAACCTCAGCCAGGGACCACTTTCAGAATTTTTAATTCGTCATCACCAGTCGAAAGCAACCAAAAGTCATGAGAAATCTTAGAGTGCTGAGGTACGAAACCAAAATTGAAATCAGCATCCGGAATAGTAAGTCTGGGAGCGCTCCAAGCTGTGCCAGCCAATATCCACAAGACTACGAAGAAACACATTAGTAGCTTAAACTGTTTCATAACTTGTCTGATTATCCTCCTGTACTTTCTTCGATGTTCTGTTATATATATACCTATTTTCGTCCAATTTCCAAAGAAGTTTATCTGTAGATCTTCCGCCTGATTGGGATAGTAAGATTTGTTTGTTGTTGATCGCCAATGGCTAAAGTTACTGAAGTATGAAATTCCTTATCCTTGTACTCGGGGTAGATTCTGACATATCCAGTGGCTGATGATCCCGCCGGAATTATCGAAGGGAGCACAAGTTTACACTGCACTGGTTCCTTTGAGATATTTTGGATTTTCTGATCTCCGCTGGAATGGTTTGTCAAAGTAAACTGGATGCTATCTATTTCCTTCAATGCCGAAGATGCTAATTCAAATCTATAGGGAGAGATTGATACTGGACGTGCAGAGTCAAGCGTTTGAATCACAGTTCCTTTCAACCCCTTCCTCAGTGGCTTTTTAATGTTATTATAGAAAATCCGAATAGAACGATAAATAGAATTTCGATATTTACTGACATCCCACTCGATTTCTATAGCCAAACTGTCTCCGGGAGCCAACCAGTCACGTTCCATTTTTGATATCGCACATGAACAGCCAGTTTTAATGGCATCTATTCTAACTGTGTCTGTGCCAACTGCTTTTATCCAGAAGGTATGGACCAAAATAGAGTTTTGTGGAATAAGACCAAAGTTGTGTTGGCCCGTTGATATTTCCAGCGACCCATTAGCCCAGGCACTCATGCTTGTAAGTACTAATACTATCAATATGACAAATATTTTTTTCATCTCAACTCTTATATTTTAACCTTAGCTAAATGGTTCCAAACAAGCGCAATAATACAACATCCGATCCCATCCGTCAAGTATGAGAGAGTTGGGAATCCTGATGGGGATGCTGCTCTACAAATCAAATATTTTACCCGGATTCAAGATATTCTTCGGATCGAATTGCTGCTTGATTTTCTTCATGAGTTCCACGGCAGAACCATGTTCCAGTTCAAAGAGGTCCTTGTGACCCAGTCCTATTCCATGTTCCCCTGAGATTGTTCCTCCGAGTTCCAGAGTTTTTTGAATTATCATGTTATTTATCTCACAGGCTTGCTGCCACTCATCTTCGTTATCACGACGAGCTAGCATCAGCGCATGTAAGAGACCAAGACCAACGTGTCCAAAAGTGTGCATAGTGATCTTCTTTTCGTCGGCCACCTGATGGCAATATGCTACCATTTCGGGGAGGCAGGAGATAGGGAAGGCTACATCATTGCGCAGGATAGTATACCCGGGGCGGGAGTGTTTGATGGCCTCGGTGGCCCAGTGGCGGATATCCCAGGGATTCTGATTGTCAGGTAAAGTCAGACGCAAGCCTCCCTGTTCTGTGCATATCTCCTGGGATAGTTCAGCATTGGAATCGAGAACTTCACGGGGGCCGTGAAACTCAAGAAACAAAGAAGGTGTCTCCTTTAGGCCGTATCCCTTAAGCTGGTTAAGAGCGCGAATAACAGCTCTATCAAGGAATTCAATTGCTGCGATATCGAGACCGTAGCGACACATCTCGGACACTGCCTTCGAAGCACTAATCTCATCATTGAATACAAACGCATCCTGATATCGCCCTTCAGGGAGACCGGCCAGTTTGATAGTGACAGATGTAATCACCGCTAGAGTGCCTTCGGAGCCTGAAATCAGATCGACCAGATTATAACCACTGGAACGTTTAATAGCTCGGTTGCCAAGTTTAATTATTTCACCAGTGCCAGTCACTATTTCCAGTTCCAATACATACTCGCGTGTGCCGCCATATTTAACTGAATAGATACCACTGGCGTTGGTAGAGACCATCCCTCCAATAGTGGCAATATCACCAGACCCACCCGGCGAGGGAGGAAAGAAGAGGCCATCATTCTTCAAGTATAGGTTGAGGTCGTCATAGATAATCCCAGGTTGGACCCGGACTTGCAAATCATTCGGCCAGTAATCTATAATGTTTGTCATGCGGCTTACATCAAGGACAATTCCATTATCGCAGGGTATGGTCGAGCCTTCGAGGGCGCTTCCAGCCCCGCGAGTTGTGATTGGTGTTCCAGTTTTATAGCAGAGTTTCACAATGTCTGCGATTTCATTTGTCGAAAGAGCCCATACCACTGCCAGCGGGGTCACGCCGGGAAGAGTAGACTCATCCTCTGCCGCTACTGCAAGTTGATCTGATTGTGTGGAGAACTGATCGCCAGGGATCAGTGCGGCCAGTTCTTTCAGAATATCGGTGTCATTGCTCATGATTAGATTACCGCAGTTTTCTTAACGCTTGATAGAATAGATCCCAGACGGGGCAGAGGATTGGGTCCTGCTTGAGCTTTTCGCGATCTTCAGGATCAAGATGACGCTCATCGATAATAGTGAAGTAGACATACTCATTGAACCAATCATCATACATATACCAGTAGCCACCATCGCCACGATCGGTTCCCCAGCTATTTTCAACCAACCACTTGATTGGCTGTCCGTCCAAAGTTGTATCCACGCCAATAATGACCATCGCATGTCCGGGATAACTATCATGATAGAGAACTCTATCACGTTTGGAAATTGTGAAATCCATGTCGAAAGTGCTATTGTAATCATAGATATCAGCCGCCATTATTCCATTCTTGCTATAGTTGGCCTTGCCAACATCGCAAGCAAACCAAACCGCCTGACTATCAAGAAGTGCCCGAAGGGCATAAGTTTTGTGCTTTTCGATAGGCAGGTTAAGTGTGGAAAGATCGGAACGCTCAACGATGTTACGACTTGATTTAACCTGGTACAGACGGTCATAATCCTTGGTGGGGTTGTCCATCAGGGTAACGTATTGAGGCATAGAATCAGCGAGAAACTCTTCATAGAACGAACGAGGTGTGAACTCAACCGGTTCAGATACAGTAGAATCCTTGTCTTCATAACGGAAAGTAAAACTTGTAGGCGGCTTGCCATAAGCGTAAACCATCAGGCTGTAGATATCTCCGAGCATTTCTTCTTTACGCTTGCGGAGTTTATCTTCGCTTTGACCATCTTCATGCATACTTCGCAGTTCGGAAGCAAAAGTGCGCAACTTGCGATTGGCCAGACGATTGATAACCCCGGTAGAAGTCGACTGCTTTGTCTCCGGCATGGCTGAAATTGGCGCCACACCGTATTTTTCGATTAGATCGGTGACATAATGCCACCAACCGCCATCGCCAAACGGATTATCAAGAATAACTGATAGCTCACGATCGTCGGAAGGGCGATCGCGAAGGGAAATCATCTGTTCAAGAAAGAAATTAGCTTTTTCCATCTTATCCCAGAAAGTCAAATATGGTTGAGAGAGTTCGAATGAGTTGAGTTTCAATCGCGTCATCATGTCAGGCGTGAAGATATTTAATCCAGCAAACAACCAGCAACGGCCAGAACCTTTCTGGTTTGTGATGCCGCTTTTTTTGAGGCGATGGCTGAAGTGATCGTCATGGGAAACGACGCGTTCATGGTTAAGCGAGATGTCCTGAATATTATTGTTGGTGATGGAGTTGATAAGGCCGGTTTGGTGACCATGTTGGTCGAATTGAGTCTCAAGGTGCTGCATTAAATCTTCAGTGAGAGCAGCTTTGTTAGTAGCGGTTGATATAGACGCAAGAGCCATAAGAATCATGGTGGATATTACAATTAGGCGCATAGCTAACACTCCCTTAGTAAAGAATACCTGGCAGGGGTTATGTCGGATTATTCCCCATTTGTGATGGTTTGAAACCCGACTTACAATTTTAGACAATGTAACAAATCCAGCCAGAAAAGGAATGATTTTTTGGAAAGGGAGACAGTATTGTCAGAAATGAAGTTTTACTTCACCAGCAACATCTTTCGGGTGATAACGTCTTCATTTGTTTTGAGGCGATAATAATATACACCGCTGGCGACGGGAAGGTTGTTGTAATCGGTTCCCTCCCAGGTTATCTGATGATTACCCTCGGAAAACTTTGATATGTGGCAATACACTTGTTCTCCAAGCACATTGAAAATAGACAGTTCGACTTTCTCTGAATGTGGAACATAGAAAGGAATTGTTGTACAGCCATTGAATGGGTTGG
>Ga0164318_10000461_pt1 | contig 31121 bp, 27 predicted proteins | sample GuaBasSedimGuay9_FD_113734 | JGI IMG/M metagenome (GOLD analysis project Ga0164318, IMG submission 113734) | Subseafloor sediment microbial communities from Guaymas Basin, Gulf of California, Mexico - Guay9, Core 4571-4, 0-3 cm | ecosystem: Environmental > Aquatic > Marine > Hydrothermal vents...
AATGATATGTGGAATTCTGGGATATTCGGTAGACGTATCAGGAAGCGATCGTTCTTTTTGAGACCTAGTTTTTTAAGTAGATTTCCAAACTTGTTAGTAAGATTTTTCATCTCCCAGAAAGTAAACTTTTTTTCCAGACCTTCGCTGTTCTCCCAGTACAATGCAATCTTATTTCTTTTTTCAGTGTCTACATGTTTGTCAACAACATCGTAGCCAATGTTGTACATATCTGGTATGTTCCATTTCCATCTACGATATTCCTTTTCGTAGTTGAATTCCTCCATATCTAATCCATGCCTCCCCCTGCCTAGATAATTATACACTGATTTTTTTGATTTCATTTTTTATTTCAGTAGATTATTCGCTATAACCAGTCGTTGTATCTCAGATGTCCCCTCATATATCTCAGTTATTTTGGCATCTCTGAAAAGACGTTCAACAACATATTCCTTGGTATATCCATAGCCGCCATGTATCTGTACTGCTTTGATTGCAGCATCCATAGCTGTCTCTGATGCGAATAATTTGGCCATGGCTGCTTCCTTGGTGAATCTTTCCCCTTTATCTTTTAGATATGCTGCGTTGTAGACTAGTAGACGTGCTGCTTGGATACGGGTAGCCATATCAGTGAGCATCCATTGAACCGCCTGAAACTTGGATATAGGTTTTCCAAATTGTTGACGTTGTTTGGAGTATTCAATGCTTTCGTCTAATGCTGCCTGTGCTATGCCTACTGCCTGTGCGGCGATGCCTATCCTGCCGCCGTCGAGAGCCATGAGAGCTATTTTGAATCCTTCGCCTTCTTTACCAAGGAGGTTTTCTTTTGGGACCTCCATGTCCTCGAATACAAGTTCAGCTACATGGTTTGCATTGATGCCCATTTTTTCAAAGATACTGCCGACTTTGAATCCTTTCATAGTGTTTTCAACTATGAATGCGCTTATGCCTCGTGATCCTGCTTCTTTGTCTGTTACTGCAAACACAATTATAATTCCTGCTTTACTACCGCTGGTGATAAAGGTTTTTGTACCATTGATAATGTATTTGTCCCCCTTTAGTTCTGCTGTTGTCTGCATTGATCCAAGATCTGAGCCGGCATTAGGCTCTGTGCCGGCGAAAGCCCCTATTTTTTCCCCTTTTGCCAGCTGTGGTAGATATTTTTTTTTCTGCTTTTCTGTGCCGAAGTGGATGATTGGCCAGCATACAAGAGAGTTATGCACTGATGTTATAACACCTGTAGATGCACATTTTTTCGATATCTCTTCGATCACTGTAACGTAGCTGACTGTGTCCAGACCTGCGCCACCATATTCAGGTGGTACAATTATCCCTAGGAGCCCAAGTTTTGCCATTTTTTCAAGTATCTTGGTTGGATATTCCCCTTTTTTGTCCAGCTCTGCTGCCACTGGTGCTATCTCTTTTTCAGCGAATTCTCTCACCATTTTCTGTATCATTTTTTGGTTGTCATTTAGTTCCAATTTCATGGGGGTGGGAATAAAATCAGGAAAAATAAAGCTTTCTATATTTGAATCCAAACTTAGTAAAGATAACCTAATTTTTTGGGATCAAAAAAAACAGTGTACAGTGTAGGTAGAAAATATTAGAGGAAGAGGAAAGAAATATAATGTGGACAGACATATCACGAAGGGGGTAGTGCCTGTTTATGCCGTTGGAAAAGGGTTTAACTCATGTCTATACTGGTGCTGGGAAGGGAAAAACTACTGCTGCGCTTGGTCTGGGTATTAGGGCCGCTGGTGCTGGACTAAAGGTGTATATGATACAGTTTATGAAAGGCCGCCGGTATTGCGAGCTTGACTCAATAGATAGAATACCTGGTTTTAAGGTTGTGCAGTTTGGAAGAGATGATTTTGTATCACGCAGTAATCCTGAGCAGATCGACATTGATTTTGCGCAAAAGGGGTTTAAACATGCAAAAGAGACTGTAAAAAGTGGTAGATATGATGTTGTTATACTTGATGAGATAAATGTTGCTGTTGATTACAACCTTATATCATTGGATGATGTAATGAGGCTTATTGAGGAAAAACCAGAAAAGGTTGAACTTGTATTAACTGGCAGATATGCGCATCCAGATTTGGTTAGAATAGCAGATGTCGTCACTGAGATGCTGGAGATCAAACATCCATATCATGATGGGATATTTGCTCGGAGAGGCATCGACTACTAAAAAAATTTGAGACAAGTATAAAAAGTGTTCATCTTTGCTTAAAATGGGGGGTGTGAAGCCTGGCATGACAATGTTTGATGGTAAGATGCTTGATAATATAAAAAAACAAAAGAGCTATTGGGAGGAAAACTGTTATTCGGAGGCTGTTAAAAAAAAGCCTGAGAGGAAAGATAGTTTTGAGACTCTATCAGGGATCAGTGTTAAACCTGTTTACACGCCACTAGATGTTGGTGATATCAACTATGAGCAGGACATAAGTTTCCCGGGCATGTATCCCTTTCTCAGAGGCATACATGCAACTATGTACCGGAGTAGAGTTTGGACGATGCGTCAGTTCGCTGGTTTTGGAACTGCAGAGGAGACAAACAAACGTTATAAATATCTCTTGGAGCATGGTGAGACTGGGCTGAGCGTGGCATTTGACTACCCCACGTTATATGGCTATGATACTGATCATCCAATGGCAAGAGGTGAGTTTGGTAAATGTGGAGTAGCTGTCTCCTCCTTAAAGGATATGGAGATTTTGTTCGACGGCATACCACTAGACAAAATCACCACGTCTATGACAATCAATGGACCAGCAGCGATTATATGGGCGATGTATATTGCAAATGCCGAAAAACAGGGTATACCCAAGGATAGAATAGGTGGAACTATTCAGAATGATATACTGAAGGAGTACATTGCCCAGAAATCCTTCATCTTCCCACCAGAGCCCTCGCTTCGTCTAATCATAGACACATTTGAATATGGATTCAAACATGTTCCACGTTGGAACACAATCAGTATAAGTGGATATCACATCAGAGAAGCAGGTTCCACCGCGGTTCAAGAACTTGCCTTTACATTAGCAGATGGTTTAGAGTATGTCAAAGCTGCCATGCAACGAGGGCTTAAGATCGACGATTTTGCATATAGACTGAGTTTCTTCTTCAATGCACACAATGATTTCTTCGAAGAAATCGCTAAGTATCGAGCTGCTCGTCGTATCTGGGCTCGGGAGATGAAAAAACTTGGTGCAAAAAAAAACAGATCACTGTGGATGCGTTTCCATACACAGACTGCTGGCTGCACACTTACCGCACAACAGCCTGAGATAAATATTGTACGTGTCGCCATACAGGCGCTAGCCGCAGTTTTAGGTGGAACACAGTCACTACATACCAACTCTATGGACGAGGCACTGGCATTACCATCTGAAAAAGCTGTACGTATCGCTCTGCGGACGCAACAGATAATAGCAGAAGAAACAGGTGTTACCAACACAATAGATCCACTAGGAGGCTCCTACTATGTCGAATGGCTTACTGAAAAAATGGAGGAAGAAACATACAAATATTTTGACCAAATTGAAAAACTAGGAGGCGTCATACCAGCTATCGAAAAAGGATTCTTCCAGCGTGAGATAGCTAAAAGCGCATATAGATATCAAAAAGAAGTAGATGAACAAAAACGCATCATCGTAGGTGTCAACAAATATCAGCTCGATGAACCAATCACCATACCCATCCTGAAGGTAGATGAAAAAGGCGAGCAACATCAGATCAACAGACTAAAAAAACTACGTATAGAAAGAAACCAGACAAAGGTCAAAAAAGCTCTTGACAGACTAAGAAAAGCCGCCATGGGTGACAAAAACCTAATGCCATACATATTAGAATGCGTACATGCCTATGCCACTCTTGGAGAAACATGCGATGTTCTAAGAGATGTCTTTGGAGAATATAAGGAACCCATCCTATACTAAAAAACAGAAATGATATTCCTGATTGAAAAAAAATGGGGGTGCACATACTATGGAAAAAAAAATTAGGGTATTGGTTGCAAAACCTGGTCTAGATGGTCATGACCGAGGGGCAAAAGTAGTAGCAAGAGCACTGAGAGATGCAGGCATGGAGGTCATCTACAGTGGACTACATCAAACAGCTGAGCAGATAGTCAGAACAGCTATTCAGGAAGATGTGGATGTCATCGGCCTAAGCCTACTCTCCGGCGCCCATATGACATTATTTCTAGACGTCATAAAATTGTTGAAAAAACACAAAATGAATAATGTCATTGTTGTAGGTGGAGGTATAATCCCTGAAGAAGACGTTCCTCGGCTGAAAAAAGAGGGTGTTGCAGAAATATTTGGACCAGGGACACCAACCGATGAAATTGTGGATTTCATCAAAAAGAATGTGAAACAATGACGAATAACTTCGTAAATGGAGTACTAAAAGGAGATCCACTATCCATAGCACGAGTAATAACAATGATCGAAAACAATCACGAAAAAGCTATTCCAATTATAAAAACACTTCACAGACACACAGGTAAGGCACACATCATAGGCATAACCGGTGTTATGGGGAGTGGAAAAAGCTCATTGATCTACGAACTAGCAAAAAAATATAGAGAAAAAAACAAAAAAATAGGCATCATAGCCATCGATCCCACCAGCCCATTCAGCGGAGGGGCGCTGCTAGGAGACCGTATCAGGATGATGAATCTTGCCGATGATGAAAATGTTTTCATACGCAGCATGGGAACAAGAGGCATGCTTGGGGGACTAACCAGCGCAGTATATGACACCATAAACATTCTCGATGCAGCAGGCAAAGACATTATAATGGTTGAAACAGTCGGTGTAGGACAGGCAGAAGTCGATATCGTCAAAATCGCCGACACCACACTCGTCGTATTAGTACCAGGCCTAGGTGATTCAATACAGACAATCAAAGCAGGTATCATGGAAATAGGAGACATATTTGTTGTAAACAAAGCAGACAGACCAGGTGTTGAACAAACTATTGCTGAGCTAAAAACAATGCTTGATCTAACCCGCATAGTCACAGAGAGAGAAACACCGATCATAACAACCATCGCCCGGGAAAGAAAAGGTATCGATGAACTCATAAATGAGATCGAAAAACATAAGAAGTATCTGAAAAAAAACAATATGTTTGAAGAGAAACGCAGAAAAAGATACGAAACTGAACTAGTTGAGATCATAAAAAGAAAACTAACAAGTCTAATATTTGATGAAACAAATCTTAAAGAAAAAATCCAATCGTTGACGGATCAGATACTCAAAAAAGAAATCGATCCCCACACCGCGGCAGAAGAGATACTAACCAGAGTTATCAAATAAAAAAAGAAGAATAAGCAGCATAAAAATAAATTAGAACATCTTTTTTGTAGTATTTACTAATACCCTCCTATCTTCAAACTAGGATCACCCAGTAGCACCCATTGCTCAACTGTTTTACAGTCTATTTTATCCTCCATACCTGGGAACACATTAAGATAATTCGATATTGTATCTCCCCATATCTCGCCTAACACACTGACATTATATACGCCATATGTTTTGAAGAACTGTGTATCTAGATATCCACCAAGTGCCTCCACACAATCAGGCTCGTCTACACCATCGCCATCTAGATCACCATAGTTTCCAACCGTGCCATAACCAAGACCTGTGTTCCCCAGGGTTGCTATGCATCCACCACCTATTTTACGTGTGAGCCACCAGCTGAAACATTCAGGAACAGGGCCATACACCCATAGTCCATCTAATAGAAAGCTTGTTGCTGTTACATTGAACTGGCTGTTATGACATCCACCCACTACACATACTGGAAGTTTTCCTCCATTGAACAATGCTGGTATGTTGTAATACCACAGACCCTTTGCTCTTTCTTCATCAAAAGCCTCTGGCCAATAAGTGTTCCAACGTTCAGGGCTTCCATGACCCGAAAACATCAAAAAACCGCAGCCTCTAGACACAGCCCTTATAATATCCCTTGGGATTGGCACAAGACCACCGGTATCACGGTTCGAAGCCCATATCCTTATAGGTGTAAAACCATCCATATAATCCAAGGCCTTCTGATTTTCCACCTCCCCCTCATAGTAATTAGTTGAACTAACATCATTAAAGGTGTCACCACCTATCACAACCATCTTGTTGAACCATGATTGGTCTGCCTTGTTTTTTTCGTAGTTGATTATTTTGTTTACCATGATTTTGACTTCGAGTGTGTTTCTGCATGGTAGTCGTCCAACGTATACATCTGGGTAGAGGTCTATTATGTCTTTTTTTCCAACTTGGTTTGACCACATTGCGTATATGCCGTCTCCATTGGAGTCCCAGCTGGAGAAATTGTTTTCACCATCATATATGTCGGCATAGTATAGGTCGCTTATGTATCCAGGGTCATATATGCTTCCCTCGTCCTTCAGATTGGTATATCTAACCCGGACATACCAATCCTTACTTCCCTGATTGCAATCATCCTTACGTTTAGCATAAATCAGTGATTTTAGTCCGCCTACTAGTAGTACATATTTTATTCCCCAGTTGTCCAGGGCGTCTTTGATGAAGTATTTGATCTGCTCTGGTTTGTCTCGCCCCTCATATTCTTGGTATATTTCTTCAACGGTTTTTAGTGTGGTGTTTATGCCATGATTGTTTTTATGTTCTATAAGCGGCTGAAGAGCTTTTGAAAATCTTGATGGAGCTATTACCACCATGTCGTACTCATCAGGAAATACAGCTGATGCAACAGGCTCCTCATACATTACACTTATTTCTACTCTATCAGAGTAGAAGAGGACATTCCTAGCAGGTATATATCTTATGGGATAGCATCTTACAACCAAAAACATGCTGTGGATATTATTTTTTAGACCAGAAGACACACTATATGTGAACTGATTTTGTGGATAAAAATCATCGGTCGAATACAATACCTCATCGACATTCTGATTCGCATAGGTACAGGCCGTGTCTCCTGCCTCAGTTAGTGGAACAGGTTTTGGAGCTGGTATCACCTTCCCATGCAGCATCATGTTTTTAGGCTTGGAAAATGCGACATCAACCTTTTTGATTTTGGTTCCAAATGGAAAGACAAAGACCTCTATATATGCTGGCAACATAGGTCTACCAGGTGTTTTTACCCAGGAATTCATATTATCCATGGTAACAGATATATATCCATTCTGTTCATGTAATACTGGTTTTGAGAAAATGATTGTCTTTATACTGATCCTCTCATCAGTATTTCTGTTTAGTGTAGCAGCTGCTCCAAAACCACTTAGAACTAAAAGACCCACTATCATAAGAGATAATGTTTTGTTCATAGTCTTTTCCCCATATTATGGTAAAGTTGTAAAAAATATTGTGAGTATCAATATTTAAATCTATCGAAGCTTTTTGATATGCAGAATGGGTGTTTTTATAATCATTTTTTTGTTTAAAGGATTTTCAAAATAGATATGGTTGGTTTATTTTCCTTTGAAAACAGGTTTTCTCTTTTCGATGAATGCATTCATTCCCTCTTTCTGATCATGTGTAGAGAAGCTGGATGAGAAGTAAGAGGTTTCTAGTGAGCATGCTGACTGTAGATCTATGTTTATGCCTTTGTTGACTAGGGATTTTATGAATGCTGTTTGGATTGATGATTTTTCTGCTATTTTTTCTGCTGTCTTTTCTGCTTCTTCTAGTAGTTTGTTGTCTTCTACTATTTTGTTGATGAGTCCTATGTGATATGCTTCTTCTGCGCTGATGTTTTCGCCAGTTAATAGTAGCTCCATGGCCTTTGTTTTTCCAATAAGTCTTGGTAATCTCTGTGTTCCTCCAAATCCAGGGTGGATGCCAAGATTGATTTCAGGTTGTCCTATTTTTGCTTTTTTAGATGCTATGCATATGTCGCATGCCATCATCATTTCGCATCCTCCACCTAAGGCATATCCGTTTATAGCTGCGATGAAAGGTAGGCGTGAGTTTTCGATTTTCATTAGAAGGTTATGTCCCATTTCAGAGAATTCCCTCGCTTCTAGGGGAGTCATGTCTTTCATCTCCTTGATGTCTGCTCCTGCAATAAATGCTTTTCCCTCTCCAGTTAGTATAGCTGCTTTTATGTTTCTGTCTTTTTCTATTTCGTCAATAGCTGTTGTTAGCTCTTTTAGGGTTTCTTTGTTGAGAGCGTTTAGAGATTGCGGTCTGTTGATTTTTATGATTGCAACACCATTTTTTTTCTTTTCAAGTGTGATGTTTTTATATGACACTGTTCCTCCTCCATTTATTTATTGCTGTATTCGTAGAATCCTCTGCCGGTTTTTCTGCCTAGGTATCCTGCTTGTACCATTTTTTTTAGTAATGGACATGGTCTGTATTTTGAATCATTAAAGCCTTCGTATAACACATTCATTATGTCTAAACATACGTCTAGTCCTATTAGATCAGCTAGTTCTAGTGGTCCCATTGGATGATTCATACCGAGTTTCATTACATTGTCTATGGATTCAGCAGTTCCTATACCCTCCATGAGGCAGAATATTGCCTCGTTTATCATTGGTATAAGGACACGGTTGGACACAAAACCAGGTCCATCATTTACCTCCACTGGTGTTTTACCCATTTTTTTTGCTATGTTCTTTATTGTATCTGCTGTTTCATCAGAGGTTTTGAGGCCACGTATAACCTCTACTAGTTTCATGAGCGGTACAGGGTTCATGAAATGCATCCCGATGAACTGCTCGGGTCTTTTTGTTGCGGATGCAAGGTCTGTGATTGGTATGGTGGATGTGTTTGATGCGAAGATTGTGTTTTTTTTGCATATTTTGTCTAGCTGTTGGAAAAGTTCTTTTTTTGCTTCTCTGTTTTCGAAGATTGCTTCTATGATTAGATCTACGTCTTTTAGTTTTTGTAGATCGGTGGTTCCTTTGATGTTGGACATTATAGTGTTTTTTTCTTCTTTTGTGATTTTTCCTTTTTCAATGCCTTTATCTAGAAATTTTTCTATTTTGTTTATTCCTTTTTTTACAAACTCATCTTTTATATCCTGTAGAACTACTTGGTATCCTGATTGAGCTGCTACTAATGCTATTCCATGTCCCATCACACCAGCTCCAGCAACACCAATTTTTTCTATTTTTGTCATAGCTAGAGTTTTTCCCTCCTTCAATTCTTTTTTTTTATCTCTCAATAATCATTGATACAGCATTGCCTCCGCCGAGGCATATTGTTGCGAGACCACGTTTTTGGTTATATCTTTTCATGGCATACATTAATGTGATGAGTATTCTTGATCCACTGCTTCCAATTGGATGACCTAATGCGACTGCTCCACCATGTATGTTGAATTTGTTTCGTGGAATGTTTAGTTCGTTCATGACTACTATTGATGCAGATGAGAATGCTTCGTTGTGTTCGAACAGGTCGATGTCGTCTATGTGGAGATCTATTTTTTTCAGCAGTTTTTTTACACCAGGTATGGGTGCTTCCATTACGTATTCTGGTTTGACGCCGCTGCTATTATATCCCTTTATGGTGGCTAAGGGTTTGATGTTTTTTTTCTCAGCTTTTTTTCTGCTCATTACAACAACTGCTGATGCTCCATCTGTTATCTGTGATGCATTCCCTGCTGTTACAACTCCATTTTCCTTGAAAAATGGTTTTAGTTTTGATAGCTTCTCTAAACTTGTGTCCTTCCTGATTCCTTCATCTTCATCGAAAAGCAGAGTGTTTTTTTTCTGTTTGACCTCTATTGGTATTATTTCTTCCTTGAACCATCCTTTTTCTGTTGCTTTGGCAGCCTTTTGATGACTCCATAATGCAAACTTGTCGCATTCTTCTCGTGTGATGTCGTATTTCTCTGCTATTATCTCGCCAGTCATGCCCATGTGGAAGTTGTTGTATACATCCCAGAGTCCATCTTTTACCATTGCATCAACAAGTTTTCCGTCAAAGAGACGGTAGCCAAATCTAGCTTTTTCCAATAGGTAGGGGGCGTTGGTCATGCTTTCCATTCCACCTGCTACTATAACATCTGCATCTCCTGCTTTGATTGCCTGAGCTGCAAGAACTACAGCTTTTAGTCCAGAGCCGCAGACTTTATCGACATGTAAAGCTCCTACCTCATATGGTATGCCTGCTAGTATAGCAGCTTGTCTTGCGACATTCTGACCAAGACCAGCTGATACAACATTGCCCATGATGACCTCATTTACATCCTCTGGTTTTATACCTGCTCTTTTTATTGCCTCTTTGATGACCATACCGCCTAACTGTGGTGCTGAGAAATCTTTTAAAGCACCAGCAAATTTTCCCTGAGCAGTTCTAACACCTGAAACTATGACTACCTCATTCATGTTTCTTTTTTCCTCCACCCTCAACTGAAGGATAAAATAAATAGCTGCACTGAATTTCTTTTGTACTTGGGAGGGCAATGTAGTCTTGATTTAAAACATTTTCCAAATAAAATCCTTTTTTCTAAAAAAACAAAAAGAGGGTGAAGTGATGAGAGGATGAGAGTGTTTTTTTTTGTGTTTTTAAGCCTTGTATATGGAATATTTTTTATCCTTATGCTCCTGTGCCAGTCTCCGGTATGTGGCAGCATTTGAGCGGATCATTTCTATAAATTTTTTGTCTTGTCTAACAACCTTTCCTGGCACACCGAGTACCAGACTGTTCTCAGGGACGTCCATCTCAGTTGTCACCAATGCGTTGGCTCCAATGATTGATCCACGTCTAATGCGTGCACCATTTAATACTGTAGCATTTATACCAATTAGACATTCATCCTCAATAACAGCTCCATGTATCACAGCACCGTGTCCTATAGAGACATTTTTCCCAATTCTAACACTATACTCTCTGCTAACATGAATAACACAGCAGTCCTGGATATTTGTTCCATCATCTATTATGATAGAGTTTTGATCACCTCGTATAACTGCGTGTGGAAACACGCCGCATTCTCTCCCAATCTTCACATTTCCGATTATCACAGCATATGGGGATATGAAGCTTGATCTATGTATCTCTACCATAGTTTCTATCGACCCTCAGTTTCCTGAAATCAAGAATGTTGTATTATATTTTTTTCATAGCCTTAGTCTTCCGCTATTCATTTTAACTCAGAAAAAACAAAAAAACCAAAAAAACTATGGAAAATTATTGGGAAATCTCATTTTTTGATCGTATGATACGTTCATTTTAAAAGGAGATTGCGGAAAACAAGGGAAGAGTGATGAGAAAATGATAATATTAAAAAACATTATGATATTTTTAAAAGCTTATATAGATCCTATATGCCAATGCCCTTATTGTTTTCTTCATTAGTCTAATAATCGGAATAGGTTGAAATGATAGACTGGTTTTTCAAAAGCATTCTTACCTACATCTGCAAAAGAGATAAGTATGTCGCCTGTTTCAGGACATGCAACCCACTGATGCATGGTGTGAAGAAAACCTATTATTCTCGCTAAAAAAAGGAAGAAGTCAGTTCTTCCCAGGTATACTTTTCTTAGCATGTACATTGTGCTATTCAAACCTAATTTACCCCAGTGTTTTTCTATTTCTTGACTAAGTACTCTATAATGCCACCAAAATGGAAAATAATAGTTTTTATGAAATAACCACAGTAAAAAACTAGATGGATCATATCTTTTTCTCTGAGTTGCTGCTGTAGTTGGATCTACAAAAAAGTTTGTTCTTCGAACTACATGATCAATAATCCAACATGGATGCGTTGCCTCTACACTAGTATTCCATGTACCCACATATGAGAAGTTAGCTGTTGTTTCTACAGCAAATCCCACAGGAATTTTTCCATCAGATATGATAAAGTTGTGTCCACATGTTGTATTTGAGAGGATGATGTCTATGGCTTCTTCTACACTAGCGGCGTGATCAAGTACAAGCTTTACTCGAAAGGTCATTGGAATACCATGATAGGTTTCATCAGAGGACCAAGATGATGATTGTCCTATGGCTATCTTGTTTTCGTTGATTCCTCCTACACTACCAACGAAACCTGCAAAGGCTGGATATAGGGATGCATAACCATCATTTGGCTCGCGTACTATAACGATCTGATTTTCCTGCAGATATCTCCCTGTTTTTGGATCTCTTATATCAAGTGGATAGTCTAAACTACGTGCATGATATAGTTTTCCATCTACTGTTGCATCATTCCAGGCAGCTACTCCACAACAATGATATTTTATGGGAATAATATTTGCAGCAGCAATCATTTCAAAGGAAAGTTCTGATCCATCAGCGATTCCTTGCATCTCCTCGATTATCTCATGTGGAATGTACTCTTTTGTTATGTTCCATATACTAAGAAGTTCATCGTATGAGGTCCCATGTTTTTCAGAAAAACTGATGTATGCACGGACATTTTCCTGCACCTCCTGCTTCAGAAGACTGCCATGCTGATATCCCATCTCATAGTATGAACCCTGTAGATGTATGACCTGTATCTCCCCATCTTCCTCCAGCCATCCTCTACCAAATATGAGTCCATCTGGAGTGTTACGGTTTACTCCACCATGTAATGATGATCTTTCTAAAAATGGCTGCACTTGAGGTTGGTATGTCAACAACAAAGATATAACTACTATGGTAAGTACTACAGGTAAAGTCTTATGATGTGTTTTTCTCAATATGTTGTTTTGGTAGAAGATAGCAGATAACATAAATACATTTTTTGTTTTGTTACAAAAAAACATGTTTTTTATAAAAAATTTATTCCTCAAATTGATTTCTTCTCTCCCCCCATCTTTTTTGGAGCAAGATAGGACTAATGATTCTCTCTCCAATTTTCAGGTAGTTAAATTTAGCTAATTTGACGGCTATATCCTTTTCCATTGTATTCTAGGACCAAAGGCTAGTATGAACAATGTGAAATCTTTTAACAGGATACGTCCACCTATGGAGGGCCATAATATTGATGTCTGAACTAGTTTTTTTCTTAATATACCAAATTGTTCGGTCACAACAAAATCAATAAATGGAATAATTTTTATAAAAAATTCTATTTTATATGTGTATTCGCTGGATTGGTTATTTTTAGATATATTATATTCATATGGGGGGATGGTTGTAGATATCATAACAAAACTAGGTAGGACATTGATGAGGAAGGGCCGATATCGAACTGGTTTCCGGTTGAATATTCCATTTTCCAGAATATTGCCTGTATCTGAGAGAGATGTGTTGTAAGTTAGACCTATTTTCTCCATCTCATTGACACCGTTTTCCACCATATTCATTAACCTTTCTCTATATGGAGAAGGAGGAAATGTCTGTCTGATGTATTCTCTTAGTGTATCTATGAAGTCACCGAGAGTTGTAGAATGTAGAATCTCTGATATCTCAGATTCTTTTGTTTTATCATACATTGCATTTAATGATAATGACTCTGAGTTGCATTGATTTGTAAAGCATCTTTTTGTACACATTGCAGGTGCAGATAGTAGGGAGGCTGTTAGAATAATTGATACCAACAAAATCGTTGATGTTTTTTTGCTCATATGCTTAGACCTTCTAGGTTTTATTCTAGTTCTTTTTAAGCACCAACAATCCTATTTTATAGTGTATATCACTATATAAATGTTGTTGTGTTGCCAATATTTCTATGGCTCTTTTATTTTTATTCTGACTTTGTTTCCTCTTTTTTTGTTTTTCCTTCTTTAGCTCGTTTATGTTTAAAAATACTTTTTAGCCGAGTTTTAACATCGTTTTCTGATCTTTTTGTTTCATCCTCTGTTTCTTTTTCTTCCTTTTTTCTTTTAAACATGGATATAGAGAAGAAATTTCTATGAGATTTATGTGGTTTAGGTTTGTCTACGGCTAGTCCTACGAGTTTTCCGTCATCCGTGATTCTTAATGTGAATGTGCTGTCTAGTTTTTTGCTATTTACTGATGGTTCTTTAGAGATTTCTCCTACAAGTGTTTCCTCTGTTGTCTCTATCTCTGATTTATGTTTTCCAGGTTTTAGTTTTTTGAACAATGTTTTTTTGGTTTTAGTTTTCCATGATTTTTTTCTTTTGAGGGTTAATGAAGAAACATATTTTTTGATAAGATTTCTTGTCTTTTTCTCTTGTTTTTCCTGTGTTTCTAATGTTGGTTTTTCCAGGTGTTCTATTGTTTTGTTTTCCTCTGCTGTAGTTTTTTCTATTTCTCGTTGTTTCTCTATTGTCTCAGGTTTTTTAAGCTCTCCAAATTTTTTTTCAAGTTCCTCGATTTCTCTGAAGAGCTCCATTATCTCCTCATGTGTCTTTACTTTTCTAGATTTCGTTTTTTCTAGATCTAGATATTTGATTTCTTCCATTTATCCTCTCTCTTACTCTTCTTTTCTTTTATTGTATTTTATTGTTTTGAATTTCTTTCTTTTTTATCAAGTTTATCAGGTTTTGTCAGGCTAAAAGCGTATTTTAAATATTTTTATCTTGTTTTGAGTTAGGTTAAATGTTTTTGTATAAAAAAATCTATCCATACATAAATCGCATTTTGATGTGGAGAGAGGTGTTTTGGTTATTATTTTTTGTTTTTTCTGCTTAATTTTTCTACAAAAAAATAGATTTTTCTATACTATTCTATTGTTATTTTTGTATATTGTATAATATCTTATGGTTTGGTTTTTATGGTAGCTTGTTGATGTCCTCATATTTTGTCTGGCTTTCGTCACAATGTTTACAGTAGTATTCTATGACTATGATTGAGTCTATTTTTTTTGTTGGTATGGAGATTCTTTGATGGCCACATTTTGGACATACTTTATAGTAGTTCAAAAAAGATCAACCCCCCTTCATATCTATATTAGAACTGTACAATATATAAATTTTTCTATAAAATTGGTTGTGGGGTAACAATTTTTTGTTGTTTAAGAGTTATAGTTTTTGAAAGCTGTTTGGGAATTGGAATAGTTTTATATTAAGAAATTGGGATACAGGGAAGCAAAGGGGTGTTTTGGTTTTTTGTGGGGTGATCCAAGTTGGGTAAGACCATGATTCAGAAAATTTTTGAGAAACATTCTGAAGGCAGGGCACATGTGGGCGATGTTATCGACATAGATGTTGATGTGCGTGTGGCAAGAGATTTCGGTGGAGCAAATGTTGTGAAGAATATTGAGGAAAACGGTTTGTCTATAGATGACCCGAAAAAGACTTTTTTCACATTCGATTGTAATCCAGGTGGATGTGATCAGAAATATGCAGCCAATCAGCATGTATGCCGCTTATTTGCACGCAGAAATAATATCAAGGTCTATGATATCAACAGAGGTATAGGAACACATCTTGTTTTTGAAGAGGGATTGATTGAGCCGGGGCAGACAATGATTTCGACTGATTCACATGCCAACATATTAGGTGCTATCGGTGCTTTTGGGCAGGGTATGGGCGATAAAGATATAGCTTATGCATTTTCTTTTGGAAAGATCTGGTTTAGAGTACCCTCTACACTGAAGATCATTCTCAGTGGTGTTCCATCTAGATCAGCCTCGCCTAAAGATGTGGTACTTAAAATGCTGCAGGAGCTGGGATCTAATGGACTACTTGGCTATGCCGCTGAGATATATGGCAAATATGTTGACTCTCTTTCTCTCGATGGTAGAGTCACGATTGCATCGATGGCAACTGAGATGGGGGGCATAATTATCCTATTTCCACCAAACAAGGATGTAATAGAGTATTACAAAAGATATTTTGGCAGAGATGTAAAGCCAGTGTACGCTGATATAGATGCGGAGTATGATGACACTATAACCATTGATATCAATGATCTTAAACCAAAGATTGCATTGCCTGGAAGCCCAGAGAATGTGGTTGATGTAGAGGAGGTGGAAGGAGAAAAGATTGACTCAGGTTTTATAGGATCATGTACCAATGGACGTGTAGAAGATATGAAGACTGCTGCCAGTGTCTTAGATGGTAGAAAAATTGCACCTGGACGAGTTCTTAAGATTGTTCCATCCACAGATAGAGTGTGGAGGAGCTGTTTAGACAATGGTATCATCAGTGTTTTTAAGAATGCTGATGCATTGGTTGGATCAGCAGGATGCGCAGGATGCGCTGCTGGGCAGATCGGGCAGACCGGTGAATATGAGGTGGAGATATCGACAGGTAACAGAAACTTCCCTGGTAAACAGGGTCGTGGTGATATCTACCTAGCCTCTCCTGCAACCGTAGCAGCATCATGTGTCGCCGGTTACATAACAACAGCAAACAACATACCTTCTCAACCGGAAACAAGGTTTTCTCTCCCCAAAGACATGAAAAAAGTTGTTAAAAAGAGGAAGAAGATAAAAATAGTTACACCAGTTTTTAAGACCAAGGGAAAAGCATGGGTGATAAACAGGGATAATATCGATACAGACATGATATTTCACAACCGATATCTATCAATCACAGATGTCAATGAGATGGGGCAGTATACATTTGATAATCTAAGGGGCTATGAAGATTTTGCTAAAAAAGTGAGACAGGGCGATATAGTTGTTGTCGGTAAAAACTTTGGATGTGGAAGCTCCCGTCAACAGGCTGTAGACTGTTTTAAAGCTCTTGGCATAGGCGCTATAATCGCAGAGTCATTTGGAGCGATATATGAGAGAAATGCGATAAACAGTGCGCTGCCTATCCTCGTTGCAGAAAAAATAGCTACCAAGATTAACGATGGAGATACACTCATCGTTGATTTTATAACTGGCGAAATCATTGATAAAACACAGGGAAAAACATATAGGGCTAAACCTTTTTCCAAAGTACAACTTGAGATATACAGAAGAGGTGGTCTTCTAAATCTTCCAGATAAAAAAGTAGGCTAAAAAGATGGGGGTTGATTCGAGAATATGGGTATGACGTTTGCTGAGAAAATACTTGCCAAATATGGAGGAGAAAGACAGGTGACTCCTGGTCAGATAGTAACTGTTTCCCCAGATCATCTACTGACACATGACAACACTGCTGCTATTGTGCAAAAGATACAAGAAGAGTTAGAGAAGTATGGAATATACAACAAGACCTTTCCGGTCGTAGTGCTTGACCATGTAATACCAGCAGCATCTGAGAAGACCGCTAGAAACCATAAAATTATACGGGATTTTGTAAAAAAACATGGTATCAAAAACTTTTTTGATATAGGCATAGGTATATGTCATCAAGTAATGATTGAAAAAGGACTGGCATTACCAGGAAAACTGCTGCTGGGAAGTGACTCTCATACCTGCTCCTATGGAGCAGTAGGTGCGTTTTCATCTGGCATAGATCGTACAGAGGCAGCAGCATTGATGTTAACAGGTGAAACCTGGCTGAAGGTCCCCAGTAGCATCAAAATAACACTAAAGGGAAAACTCAAATCAGGTGTTATGGCAAAGGATGTAATCCTTCATATCATAGGAGATATCTCTGCATCTGGAGCTACATACTGCTCTGTTGAATTCACTGGCAATATCAAACAGTTTTCTGTAGATGATAGATTCACAATAGCAAACATGGGCGTAGAAATGGGTGCTAAAAATGCATATTTCCCACCAGATGAGATAACCACAAGCTACCTAGATCAGATAGGAATAGCTAGATCATCCTACACCCCTGTCTTCCCAGACAGGGATGCATCCTATGATATGGAACTGGAATATGATCTATCCAACATGGTGCCAATGATTGCATGCCCACATAGTGTAGACAATGTAAGAAAGGTAGACGAGGTAGCTGGCATAGAGATCAATCAATGTCTGATAGGAACCTGTACCAATGGTAGAGTCTCTGACCTGCAAATCACTGCACGTATACTAAAGGGAAAAAAAGTACATCCAGATGTTAGATTACTCATACTACCAGCATCTAAAAAAGTATATGAAGAGGCATTAAGAAACGGAATAATTGAGATATTAGTAAAAGCAGGAGCTGTGATACTACCACCTGGATGTGGACCATGTCTGGGAGCACATCAAGGTGTACTTGCACCTGGTGAACGCTGCCTCAGCACAGCTAACCGAAACTTCAAAGGACGCATGGGATGCAAAGAAGCAGAAATCTACCTGAGCAGCCCTGCTACTGCAGCCGTATCAGCTATATATGGAGTTATAACTGATCCACGTGAGGTGATAAAAACATGAGAATATGGAAGTATGGAGACAATATAAACACTGACATGCTGTTTCCAGGGAAATACACATACACATGTAGCACTCCTGAGGAAATCAAGCCACATCTACTCGAGGATCTTGATCCTTTGTTTGCTAAAAACGTGAAAGAAGGAGACATTATACTTGCTGGCAGAAACTTTGGATGCGGAAGCTCCAGAGAGCAACCAGTAGTTGGCCTAAAAGCAGTGGGTATAAAGGCCGTAATCGCTAAGAGCTTTGCACGTATATTCTACCGGGCGGCTATCAACCAGGGTCTGCTGCTCATAGAATGCCCTGAGGCAGTGGATGCATACTCAGAAGGAGATAAAATAGAGATCAATGCAGAGAAAGGCATTATAAAAATTGGAGATAAACGTTTTTCGTTTCCCAGTCTTCCACCGGAGATATTGGCAATACGTGATGCCGGTGGACTTTTATCATATACCAAATTAAAACTTAGAAAAAAATGAGTATGAAAAGAAGTTAAGCAGCATGGAATAGCCCAAAAGATAAAAAGGATAGGGAGTTTAAAGAGTAAAAAGAATATATAGTTCTATTTTTCTAATTTTTTTATTTTTTCATCGGGATCTTCATATGCCATTTCTATATGTTTTATACCTGCCTCATAAAACGGTTTTCCTATTATCCTAAAGCCCTGTTTCTTGTAAAAATCAGCTGCATGTATCTGCGAGTGTATACGTATATTTTTAGCTCCCATATTATGTTTACAGTAGTTGATTAGATAGTTTATCAATTGTTTCCCATATCCTTTTTCCCTATATTTTTTTATGATAGCGATTCGTTCAAGTCTAACATATTCTTTTTCTGTTCTTATCCTAGCGCATCCGATAGGCTTCCCATGGAGATATACTATGATATGTCTAGCTTTTGTGTCTAGACCATCTATTTCTAGATGCAGAGGAACTTGTTGTTCTTTTACAAAAACCTGCTTTCGTATATTTATAATGTGTAAAAGTTCTTCTTTGTTTTTTATAGGTCTTATCTCCAACTCCTGCATACCGCCATACCATTTTATTTATTGAGATGAATGAAGGTTTTTTTGTCTAGAAAAATCAGTTAATCTCTTTGGAACATAAAAGAGTGGTTTTCTATTTTAAATCTTTTACTAGGAGTGTTTTCTTTTTTAGTCTTCGTATATTTTTAATGTTTCGAAGAATTCAGGTTTGAATATGTATCCATATGGTGTTTTTTCAATCAATCCTTTTTTGATACATATTTCATATAGGTTTTTTTGTTTTGAGGATATGTTTTTTCTGTTTTTCTTTATTGTTTTTCTGCTTGTTACAATTTTTTTATTTGTTTTGCATGTCTTCGTTTCTATATCTAGTGGTCTGGTAATTGCCACTGTTTTCATATCAATGCATATTTTTTGTTGTTGAGAGTATTTAAATATGGTGTGTCGGAATGTCAAGATGGAAAAATATCAGAATAAATGTGATGATGATGTTTTATTATGTCTAGATCCCTATATTTTTTTAGTAGAAATTTGTGAGGAGTTATGTGAAGGGGAAAAGGTGATGTAGGAATTGAGTTAGGGATTGTTTTATTTTTGGTTTCTTGTAATTTTTTTTCATATGTTTTGTGTTGGTTGTGCTATTTTTCGTGATATGCTTATGGTTCCTATGATGTTTCCCTGTTGGTCGTATCGTGGTAGTTTGATTGTGTGGTACCACTGTTCTTGTCCATCTGGCTGTATGATTTTTTCGGTTTTTTCGATTATTGTTTGGTTTCTTTCTAATATTTTTTTGTCTTCCTCGTGTATTTTTTGTGCTTTTTCTTGTGGTAGTATGTCGTATTCTGTTTTTCCAATGGCTTCTATGGGGTTGATGTTCCATTGTGCTGCTTGTGCTTTGTTTATCATTATGAATTTGTTGTTTTTGTTTTTGAAGTAGATGGGGTCTGGTATGTTGTCCATGAGTGTTTGTAGTAGGTTGTGTTCTTCTTGTAGTTTTTCTTCTGTTAGTTTCCATTCTGTTATGTCTCGGGATATGCCCATTGTGCCTATTATGTCTCCATCGGGGTTGTATCTGGGTATTTTTGTGACTGATACCCATTTTTTTGTTCCATCTTTATATGTTATTTTTTCTATTTTGTTTATGATGGGTTGTCCTGTTTGTATTATTTGGTTGTCGTCTTCGAAGGTTTTTTTTGCTTCTTCTGGTGGTAGGAAGTCGTAGTCTGTTTTTCCTATCATGTCTTCTGGTTTGGTGTTCCAATGTTCAGCTTTGGCTTTGTTTACTAGTATGAACCTGTTTTGTTCGTCTTTGAAGTAGACGGAGTCTGGTATGTTGTTGATTAGTGTGTTTAGTAGCTCGTGTTCTATTGTCAGTTTTTTTTCTGCTTTTGTTCGTTCTGTTATGTCTCTTATTATTAGAACGAAGTTGTCGACTTCATTGTTTTTTTTGATGAGGAAGAAGGAGCTTATTTCTATGTCTAGTATGTTTCCTTTTTTGTCTTTTATTTTGGTGGTGTAGTTTTTTGCGGTTTTTTCTGATAGTAGTTCTTCGAATTGACTGACAACTATGGGAAGTGAGTTTGCTGTTAGTAGGTCTAGGTTGAGGAGGTTTTTTCCTATGAGTTCTTCTTTTTTGTAGTCTAGCATTTCGCATAGTCTGGTGTTTATGTCTAGTATATCTCCTCTTGCGTCTAGTACTATGATTCCGTCGGTGGTGTATTCAAAGAGTCCTCGGTATTTTTTTTCGCTTTCTCTTAGTTTTTTTTCTGCGTTTTTTCTTTCTGTTATGTCCCATATTAGTACGAACATTACTGGTTTTCCTTGCATTCTGAATAATGATATGCTGATTTCTACGGGTAGGTATTCTCCATCTTTCCGCAGGGTTTCTGTTTCTTTGTGTAGTCCACCTTTGGCTGCTATTTCTTCCATGAACTGCTGCCAGTTTGTCTCTGTGGGTAGTATATCTTTGAGTGATAGTCTTAGTAGTTCCTCCCATCTGTATCTTAGTAGTTCGCATGATTTGTGGTTTGCCTCTAGTATTTGTCCTTCGAATGTGGTTAGGAATGCTGCTGCGTTTACTTGTTCAAAGAGTGTTTTGTATCTTTCATCTCCATCATGGTCAATGTAGCTGCTGCTGTTGTTTTGTTTCTTATTTCCAGGCATTGTTTGTTCCTGGTAGTTTTGTATCATTTTAAAATTTCACCAAACTCTCTTTTTTTGGTCAAAACAATTTTATTCTTTTTTTATGGCATCCCATTCCACATTTTTTGTTGGGAAATGTGTTTATTTGTTATTAAATATTTTTGTGTTTTTTTTCTTTGTATGAAAACAGATGGGGGAAAAAGTGGAAAAATAATAGTTTTTTTATTTTATTATGAGTTGTGTTGTATTGTTTTTTTGTTTGATGGTTTTGATTTTTGTGTCGAAGAATTGTTGTAACAGCCATATGTTGGTCTTTGTATGATCAGTTAGTTTTCTTACTATGCAGGATGATTCTCCTTTTTCTCTTGCAAGCACCATGTAGGGTATTATCTGATCTGCTGCGTATATGTCTATTGTTGCTCCTGATTCAATTTCTTTTATTAGCTGTGTAGCTGCTTCTTCTCCTATTTTCTCTGCAGGTACACCTTTTTCTCCTAGCATAGTGGATCCTATTGTTGTCTGTGATGACTGACTCCATAGTGTTATTCCTGTTCCTTCTGAAAAGGCATCTGTTGTTTTTTCGACATGTATGTGTGTTTCTATGTTTTTTTTCAATAGTGTTTTTATCGCTGCGTGTTTCATTCTTTTTCCGATATGATCTGGTAGTTTGGATAGATGTATGATTCCGTTTACCTGTTTGAATATTTGTTTTTCTTTTAGATGTAGTGGAAAAATCTCTTTAGTGGGATATATTTTTAGTATCGCCTCTCCACCACCCTGTGGGTAGTATCCTCTTCTGATAAGTTGTGTATCAGTTTTTACACCCATTTTTTTGATTAGAGGTAGGAATATGTTTGTGAAATAATCCCAGGATGGGGCCCATTTTACATCTGTTCCACCTATTATCTTTATTGTCACGGGTTTTGTGGTTTTTAATGATGCGAGTATGCATGCCTGTAAGACGAGTGTGATGCTACCGGCTGTTCCAATATCAAATCTGTGCTCTCCACCTTTTATGTCTTTTGGGTAGAATCTGATGTGGGATGATCCAAGGTCTAGTCCCTCTGTTTTCCCGGAGCATAGGTTTTTGATGATTGTTACAGCAGCATGATGCTGTGGTTTTATTCCTGGATTGGGGCGTCTAGCACGGATATTTGTTATCTCAACAGGTTTTTTTGTTAGAACTGATAGGGCGATGGCTGTGCGTAATATCTGACCTCCACCCTCGCCATATGATCCATCTATACTGAGCAAAAGGGATATTCTGTCACCTCCATCATCTATATCTTTTTTTACTGAGTTGATATATGTTGCAGGAGAAGTCTAAGAGCAGCGTTGCACGTGCTTTCTTTGTTTCCCAGTCTATCCTTTTTGAAAACAAATTTTTTTACATCCACATCCTCTGCTGTGGCGATTGCTATGTAGACTAGTCCAACTGGTTTTTCAGGTGTTCCACCTGTTGGTCCTGCTACTCCTGTTGTTGCCAGCCCTATATCTGTATTGGCTATATTTTTTATTCCCAGAGCCATTGCCTTTGCTGTTTGTCTACTAACAGCCCCATATTTCTCTATTGTGTCCTCTGGGACGTTTAGTAGTTCTATTTTGGATTTGTTGCTGTATGATACTACTCCTCTTTCAAAATATTCTGAGCTACCTGGTATGTTTGTGAGTGTATGTGCTATCAGGCCTCCTGTGCAGGATTCCGCGGTTGCAATAGTAAGACCTTTGTTTTTTAATAGTTGAGACACTTTGTTGAGTATTTTTTCATCTATCATAGGGGTGAGAAATCCTCCTCAGACCAATTGAACTCGTGTTTATTTTTTTTATGTATTATGTATACGACAAGTTCTTTTGTTTCTAAATATTTTTTCCCTTCTTATTTTTTTGTTTTTCCTTGTTTTTATTTTGGATTTGTAGATGGAAAACGTTTTTTTATTTCCAGGGAATTGTGTTTCTGCATCCCTCAAAAAAAATTTGGGCACATCTTTTTTTGTATGGTCAAAAGTTATATATTGGAAGTTGTTTTATCCAGGGCTAGGATTTACACCATTGTGTTTACGCTCTATCTGATCTAAAAATTGTTTGTAGCCCCGTGGTGTAGTGGTCAATCATGTTGGCCTTTGGAGCCAGCGACAGCGGTTCGAATCCGCTCGGGGCTACTAAAAAAAAATGGGTGGTTTTTGTGCTCCCGTGGTGTAGTCCGGCCAATCATTCCGGCCTTTCGAGCCGAAGACTCGGGTTCAAATCCCGACGGGAGCATACTCTTTTTTCCTAATGTTTTTTTCAGTTGACATCTCATTACAGATAATCCCAGCTGAATAAAAAAAGGAATTTAAATGAAAATATTATAATGTCCATTCATAATGTTAGAGAGGTATAATGTAAATGGTGTACTGGAAAGAATGGAAGTCACTTATAGGTGGAGGAATTGGGTTTCTGATTTTAGGAATCTTTATGATAATGTTGATTACTCTACCCGGTGCATCTAGTGGAAGAGGAGCAGGTGGTCTAGACATAATGCAAATTATTGTTCCTAGTTATCGGAATGGTTATGCTAATACTAGGAATTTTTTTAAGAAAAAAACCTGAGAAACATTAACTATTTATTTATCTACGTAAATATTCTCCAACAACAGCGATAATTATTCCAGCTACCAAAAACATATAAGATCCGATATTTCCAAGAAAACCTAACGCATATAGATTCATAAAATAGGCTAAACTACTGATTATTATCAAAGGAACAACAGCGACAATTATCCCTACGATTATCAAAAATTTACCAATTCTCTTATCCCTCATTTAATTTTCCTCACCAAATCCAGAAAATCAGGTTAAGTAGTTATAGTATTTTTCTATTTTATTCTAGTGGGATGCTCCCTAAATTTTGAGGTGCCATTTTTGAAACATATTTTTATAAGCTAAATGTATAACTATGATATTTGGTCGATGAAGACTCTTGACACACCCGTCGTTATACAACATCTTGGACCAATTAGAAGAGGCAATGAAATTTGATTTTTGTAAACCCAAAATTAAACATCAGTCTTTTCTATTGAAATGTCAGGAAAGACTGGTTCTACAGAAACCATCCACCACCATAACTGCTATAAAGACAGCATTCCAGCAGTAAATTAAGTTGTTTTTTAGTTGTTTTTGTAAATATCGGATTATTATTTCTTTAGGTAGAGGGGTAGAATTAATATAACTATTATCATCTCATCTTCAAAAAAATTTTTATCTATTTTTTGTAAGGAAAATTCCATACATTTTCCAATCTTTTATATACCTTCTAGTATAAAACATTGTTTTGTGATAAAATATGAAGGTAAACAAAAAATTGATGATAACAACATTAATGATGTCAGTAACAATCGCCACATATGTAGTGAGTGCGATAATAACCGGAGGTATCATATCCTCTTCTTTATCCCAGAAAATAGTATTACATGGATTCGAGGTTCACGAATGGGGTGTACTCTGTCAGAGATATAATTCCAATATTGTCAACGTAGTTACTAATCCAGTTGAGGAACCAGTATTTGTAAAAAAACCAGTTATTTATTTCCACTATGACAAAAATATTTCAGATATTGCTGTTGAAGTAGATTTCGATGGAGACCCTCTTGTTACTATACCATCTGCATCTCTCACTGAAGATGGTATCGGTTGGACTGTCGACATTGTGAACAATTCAGTTGTAGCTCCAAATGGAACCACATATGACTATCTGTTTTATGAGTGTCAAATCAATGTTTCACAGGGAATCGTTGCAAATATTGTTGATGATGGTATCAATGTTACCTTCTATCTACAGAATGTTGCCGGTTATCAAATCTCTAATATATTCTTTATCTATGGTTATCCGACCAACAAATCTATGTGGTGGCAGCGTGGACTAACCTATGTATACATCGATGCTTTGGATAGCGGCGAAGAAGCAAGTATTACAGTTCCATTAAACGATAAAGTTTCCTATGAAATCAGTAGGATAACAGATTCTCTTATAGAAAATGGGTTAACAAATAAGGAGGCAGAAGATCTTATAGAATATTGGAAGCAAATATGGTTTTATCCAACAAACAAGGAGACCTACGCACAAATTTTGTATACTATTCCAAGAGAGACATATGATGAATTACTACCAATTTCCATAACTCCTCAGCCAGAGAGTATTGACAGAGTTGGACTGTTTTTTATAACAGATATACCAATAAATCTATCTGATTTATAAAGTATCTATTTTTTTCTTTTTCAAAACCAAAATGTTTTCAATTTTTTTATTAAAATATTTTGTGGAGTGCCTATTATAATGTTTTTCAAAACGTTTAAGAGAAGAAACAGAATAACGTAGAAAGGAATGATGATTTAAAAAAATTTTTAGAAGAGAATGGAGGAAAGAAAAGTGAGAAAATATGATGTTGTTATTATCGGTGGAGGCCCTGGTGGGGTAACTACAGCACTTTCAGCGAGAAATACTTATCCTGAAAAAAGTATTCTTCTAATAAGGAGAGAAAAAACTCCTCTTATTCCATGTGGGGTACCCTACGTATTTCATACCCTCGACGTGGTAGAAGATGATATTTTACCAGACAAACCTTTGGAGAAAAATGGTGTTGAACTGCTTGTAGATGAAGTAGCTAAAGTTCAGGATAATAAGGAGCTGATTCTAAGAAGCGGAGAGCGAATAAAATGGGATAAACTTGTTCTTGCATTAGGTTCAAAACCGTTTGTGCCTCCTCTCCCTGGAATAGACAAGAAGGGAGTATACTTTGTCAAAAAGGAGATAGACTACCTAAAAGAATTGCGGGAGGAAGTAGAAGCAGCGAGAAATATTGTGATACTTGGCGGTGGTTTTATTGGAGTAGAGGTTGCTGATGAACTACTTAAAAAAGGTAAAACAGTAGTGTTGATCGAAAAACTGAGTTCTCTCCTGCCGCTTTCCATGGATGCAGAATTCGGCATCATAGTTGCTGAGATATTAAAAGAACGAGGAGCTGAAGTAGTTGTAGGAACATCTGTAAAGGAGATCATAGGTGAGGAAAACGTATGTGGAGTGAAACTGGAAAATGGAAAACAATATCCTGCAGATGTAGTTATTATCGCAGCAGGTTACAGACCTAATATAGAGTTAGCTCAACAGATGGGTCTTGAGGTTGATCCAAGATATGGGATAATTGTTGATGAGTACATGCGGACTTCTATGAAAGATGTTTTTGCAGTTGGTGACTGTGTAGCTAAAAGAAATTTTCTAACAGGTGAGTTTTCAAAACTGATGCTTGCCTCAACTGCTACAGCTCAGGGAAGATTAGTGGGCTCAAATCTCTTCGACTTGAAAGTAATAAAAGAGTTTATAGGGACCATTGGAACATTTTCTACAAAAATAGGGGACACAGCATTTGGCGCCACAGGCTTAACAGAAACACAAGCAAAATCGATGGGAATAGACTATTTGACAGGTGTAACCGAAGTACTGGACAGACATCCTGGAAAGCTACCGGGGGCGAGCAAAATCTACATCAAACTCATATATGCACGATACTCCCATGTGCTTCTTGGTGCTCAGCTGAAAGGTGGAGATTCCGTTGGTGAATGGATAAATATGCTTACAGTTATGGTGCAAAACAAAATGACGGCCATGGAAATCGATACACTTCAGATAGGTACTCATCCATTGTTAACCTCATCTCCTATAGCATATCCTGTTATAAATGCAACAGTGGATGCAATAATGAAATGGTACAACAAAAGTGGGTAAATCGGTTTTAAAAAAATAATCATCAAATTAGAGAGATATCTACTAGGTGGTTGTAGATGGAAATAGATCTAACTTAGCCTCTCCATTATTCTAATTTGATGGAGTAAAAAAAACAGATTTTTTGTTTTCTATGAGCCTTCACATTCAATGTTTAGTTGAATTTTTCTATAAAAAGTTTTTATAGACTCGATTTATTCTGGCAATATTCTGAAAAAATCAGGGAGCATAATTTTTTATGATTGGCAGATGGACAAAACAGATTAGTACAAACATACTTATGTTAGGTGTAGTCAGTTTTTTGAATGATCTAAGCAGCGAGATGATAATGCCGATCTTACCTATGTTTATCACAACGCTGGGCGGCATGGGTATAATAGTTGGATTGATAGGCGGGTTAAGAGACAGTATATCTAGTATTTTAAAGGTTTTTTGTGGTTACTGGTCTGATAGAACAGGCAGAAGAAAGATATTTGTCTTTTCTGGTTACCTTACCTCATCAGTATTTAAACTATTTTTGGCTCTTTCTAGGATGTGGCAGCATGTTTTAGTTTTTGTTAGTCTGGAGAGAGTAGGAAAAGGTCTGCGGACAGCCTCAAGGGATGCTATTATTGCTGATTCTATGCCAGAAGAGAGAGGCAAAGGATTTGGTGTTCACAGAGCATTAGATACTTCTGGCGCTATTTTAGGTTCCACTACTGTTTTCCTTTTGTTCTGGTTTTGGAGATTTGATTTTAGAGTGATTATACTCATTGCCGCGGTTATCTCATTTGTCTCTCTGATTCCACTATTTTTTGTAAAGGAGAAAAAAAGAGATCGTAGGAGAATAGATCTTAGACTAGGTTTAAAAAACCTGCCTGTCTCTCTAAAACTTTTTATTATGATATCAGGCATGTTTACATTGGCAAATTTTAGTTACATGTTCTTTATCCTCAGGGCACAGGAAGGTTTTACAGAAAGATTATCCATTGGGATTCCAATTCTTCTGTACATACTTTTTAATGTTTTTTATGCCATATTCGCTGTTCCGTTTGGCGTTCTCTCAGATCGGATAGGTAGAAAAAAGGTGTTGATTTTTGGTTATTTTCTGTTTGCTCTGATTTGCCTTGGATTCGCCTTTTTTAGCTCATTAACAGCTTTTTTAGTTTTATTTGCTCTTTATGGTGTTGTCTATGCCATAGTTGATGGGAATCAAAGGGCTTTTGTTTCAGATCTATCTTCAGAGGAGTTAAGAGCCACAGTTTTAGGAACATTTCATACGGTGATAGGTTTGATGGCATTGCCATCAGGTGTGATAGCAGGTTTTTTGTGGCAGATTAACCCCAGTGCAACATTTATCTACGGAGCAGGTATGAGTATTGTCTCAATTCTTCTGTTTATTGCTTTTAGAAACTATTTCAGATAAATTTCGATCAGCAATAGGATTCTCTGGTATACCTTTGTTTTGTGGAGTTTTGATCGAAAGATAATGATGTCCTTTCCGACATAAATGCCAGAGCTTCCTATTTAGCACAAGTTTGCTGTCATTAGAAAAAAAATCTAACTTTGGTTTGCTGAACTCACTGATTACGAACACACGCTAATACGACCTCTGCATCAACATCACCAATACCCCCTGTAGAATTTCCCAAGACTCCAGAAATAACCCCCCGGGGATACAGACATCTGAAATGCGGCTTTCTTCTAAAACAGTTATCTAGATGAGATGCCTTTCAGCAGTTGAAGAGGCTCTAGAAATGCCCATCGTTGATGAAATTTCAACGACGGTGTGAACATAATCAGCCATCACACATATTTCAGTTATCTTTATCTTATATCGTTTTGCAACCTCATATAACATTTCTTCGCAAAAGTTTTTTATTTCCCTCTCGTCTAAACAATTGTTGTACCCATACTTGGGACACCACTCAAGATAGCACAAATTCTGACCAACACTACAACTACCACTAACTAAACTCAAAAAAAAATTTTCACGCTCCTGAACAGATCTTCAAAGGCATCCGCCAATAGGCGGATGCGCCTAGCCAGAAGTGAAAAACGTTTATTCTAAGAAAAGGTATACGCAATTCATCCCCATAACAAAGTCTGGGGATTTCTCACTTACAAAATGTTAAACAAAAAAGATGGGGGGAGCAGATGCTTAGGATACGGTAAACAAGAGGAATAGTTCCATTATTTAGTGGGGGAATCAGTAAAAGAAATTTTTATACACCTTCACATTTTTATACAATCAATAAAGGACATTCATCTCATAGCCCATAATATTTGTTCATCTGTATACCCAATTTATTATATATGATATTTATATTCTGAAAAAAAACCATGGGGAGATGAAGGAGAAAAAAACCATGAATAAATCAAAAAACATAGGTTTTGTGTCTACAAGGATTGCAGGAACAGATGGGGTATCGCTAGAAATTAGAAAATGGGCTGATGTTCTTGAAAGAAATGGACATACCTGTTACTACTTCGCTGGTCTTCTGGATAGATCCTCAGAAAAAAGCTTTTTGATAAACAAGGCACATTTTGAGCATCCCGAAATACGAGAAATCACTAACAAATGCTTTGGAACATACACAAGAAACCCAGATATAAGTCTAAAAATAAACAATCTTAGGGATTTCTTCAAAGAAAGATTATATGAATTCATAGAACAATTTAACATCGAGGTGCTTATACCAGAAAATGTTCTTTCTATACCACTAAACATACCATTAGGAATCGCAATAACAGAAGTTATATCAGAAACAGGAATGCCGACAATTGCTCATCATCATGATTTTTCATGGGAGCGAGATGAATTTCTTGTCAATGCTGTAAACGATTACCTTGAAGCTGCTTTTCCACCAGATCTCCCCTCAATCCAACATGTAGTTATCAACTCACTAGCAAGCCGAGAGCTATGTCATCGAAAAGGTATCTCAAATATTATCATACCTAATGTATATGATTTCTCACATCCACCTATGGAGGAAAGCTGCTGTGATGAACTCAGACAACTCATCGGATTAAATCAGGAGGACCCATTTATATTACAACCAACACGTATCATCCCACGGAAATGTATAGAGAGATCTATTGAAATCGTACATGATTTAAATCTAAAAAACCCAGTACTATGCATCTCTCATGCAGTTGACGACAGCAGAGACTACTACTATGATCAACTAAAACGTTATGCTGAAAAACTAAATGTAAGACTCGTATTTATCAACGATCATATTGGCACTCAGAGAACAACAACATATGATGGAAAAAAAATCTACACAATTGGGGATGTATATCAATGCGCTGATCTGGTGACTTATCCATCAAGCTATGAGGGATTTGGAAATGCATTTCTTGAAGCTGTTTACTATAGAAAACCCATTGTGGTCAACAGGTATTCAATCTATATAACAGACATAGAGCCGAAGGGTTTTGATCTAATAACCATAGATGGTTTTGTCACACCGGAGACCATACAACGGATCAAAGAAGTTCTATATAATGAGGAACGGAGAAGAAGAATGGTGGAGAAAAACTATCAACTCGCACACCGTTATTTTTCCTACGAAGTATTAGAGCATTCTCTAAAATATTTGCTAAAAAAACTTGATGAACACCGGGTGAAAAAAACAAAATGAGTACATATAATATCGCTCTGCTTCATTATTCATGCCCACCTGTTGTAGGAGGTGTGGAAGAAGTACTCCGTCAGCAGGCGGCTGTTCTTCATCGTCATTTTCATAACGTCAAGGTTTTTGCTGGCGCAGGGAAACAGTTTTCACCAGATTTTTTAGTAGAAATAAACCCACTCCTAGGCTCACGCAACAAATATGTTTTGCATGCTCATCGTGATATCATAGAAAAAAACGACATAGATAATCTACATAAGCTGTCGAAAAAGATATACAATTATCTAAAAACTATATCAAAAGATGTTGATGTTATCATCGCCCATAATGTGCTTACTCTTCACTACAATCTACCATTGACATATGCTCTACATAGATTTGCTGATGACAATGAAACACCGCTTGTAAGCTGGAATCATGATTCTCCCTTTTTCTATGAAAACTGTCCAGAATATCTCCATAACAAGCCATGGGATATTTTAAAAACATCTCATGAGAACATCCATTATGTGACAATCACTGATTATCGAAGAAAGCT
>Ga0164318_10000462_pt1 | contig 31117 bp, 29 predicted proteins | sample GuaBasSedimGuay9_FD_113734 | JGI IMG/M metagenome (GOLD analysis project Ga0164318, IMG submission 113734) | Subseafloor sediment microbial communities from Guaymas Basin, Gulf of California, Mexico - Guay9, Core 4571-4, 0-3 cm | ecosystem: Environmental > Aquatic > Marine > Hydrothermal vents...
ATTAAAATAAAAGTATTACTGCCTGAAGACATTATTGGCTTAAAATTACAGGCGCTTGTCAATAACCCTGAAAGAGAAAATCAGGAAACAGCAGATATAGAAAGAATTGCCAATTTTTATAAAGATAGGTTAAGATGGGATTTAATAAAGGAGTATTTTGACCTTTTTGACAAAGAAGAGGAATATACCAGATTAAGGAAAAGATATGGGCAGATTAACTGATAAAGAGAAGCAAGAACTATTAGATTTTGCGTATTCTTCTAAATTAAGAGAGGATTTCCGTCAAATGGAAGAAAGACGCAATCAGTATATAAAACACTCTTTTACTGCAGATGATTATATAGAGTTTTTAAATTTTACCAATGCTGTGATAAATCATAAAAGAAAATCGTTTAGAAAGATAGAAGGAGACAATTTTAAAATATAGTTTAAAAAAACCTGTTCCACCTCCAAGGCGGGACAGGAGAGTTTTTCGTTTATAAAATTCATTTAAACTCGGGATAAAACAGCCAAAGAGATATTAGGAAGTATATAATGAGGTTTTAGGAAAGTGAAAATAGCCATAGTTCATGATTATCTAAATCAATATGGAGGAGCAGAGAGGGTTGTAGAGGCTTTACATGAGATATATCCTAAAGCACCTATCTATACCTCTATCTATGATAAAGATGTAATGCCTGATAGTTTTAAATCTATGGATATAAGGACCTCTTTTATGCAAAAGTTACCTTTTAAAAGGAGACATTTTAAGAAGTATTTGCTTTTATATCCGAAGGCCTTTGAATCTTTTGACTTTTCTGGATATGATGTAGTTTTGAGTTCATCCAGTGCCTTTTCAAAATGCCTAAGAACAAATAAAAACACCTGTCATATCTCATACATTCATACACCAGCAAGGTTTATCTGGTTTTATGAGGATTATATAAAAAGAGAGGATATAGAGGGAGTGTATTTAAAGGTTTTGCCCAGTATTATCAGATACTTAAAGAGAAAAGATGTTGAATCATCTAAAGGCGTTGATTATTTTATTGCCAACCCAGAAAATGTCAAAAAAAGAATAGAAAGATTTTACAGAAGAGAGGCAGAAGTTATTCATCCACCTGTTGAATGCCATAGATTCTGCCCTCCAGACCAAATATCCACCCCTGGGGTGGATGATAAAAGGGGGAATGATGATAATGGCTATTTTCTTATAGTCTCACGATTAAGGGAGTATAAAAGGATTGATATAGCAATTGAAGGATTTAATGAATTAGGACTGCCTTTAAAGATTATTGGAGATGGAAGTCATAGAGAGAAGTTGGAGAAGATAGCCAAATCTAATATTGAGTTTTTAGGCAAGGTGAGTAATGAAGATTTAGTTGATTATTACAAAGGATGCTCTGCTTTAATTTTTACAGGCGAGGAAGATTTTGGTATAACTCCTTTAGAGGCGCAGGCTTGTGGTAAGCCAGTTATTGCTTATAGGGGTGGCGGCGCCTTAGAGACAGTAGTAGATGAAACCTTTGTCCCGCCACGCGATCGGGACAAAAGGTTAAAGACAGGTAAATTCTTCTATCCTCAAGATAAGGATGCTTTAATTAAGGCAGTTAAAGAATTTAATCCGTCTGATTATGACCCCGATATTATAAGAAAGCATGCCTTAAAATTTGATAAGAGCGTCTTTAAGGAGAAGATAAAAGAGTTTGTAGATAAGAGTTTTAAGGAGTTTATAAATAGATAGATATCAAACTGAAGTTGTCGAGGCGGAACCTCAAAGAGGTATAATACAATAATAAAGAGAGAAACTGTTTTTATGTTATTTTGAGATTACTAAAAAAGTCCAGCCTCTCCGATTACAGCGATTACTTTATCGATGGAAAAGTCTGTATAATCATCTTTTTAATCTCTGTAATCAGAAACTTTTCGGTGGATAAAAGTATACTTTTTAACCTCTTGTATCCACTGTCAAAATAAAGATTTGCACAAAAACTTCGCTCAAGTTAATTGACACAAGTTTGTCTTTATGATAAAATACGCCAATATGAATAGATTGAGAGAGGTAATCTCAAGATTTAAGAAGGCAAAGATACTGGTTGTAGGTGATTTGATTCTTGATGAATTTATCTGGGGGAAGGTTAACCGCATTTCACCTGAGGCACCTGTTCCAGTAGTTAGAGTGTCTTCGCAGTCATTTATGCCTGGAGGGGCAAGCAATGTTGCTAATAACATTCGCATCCTGGGTGGCAATGTTAGTCTTGCCGGGGTTATAGGAAATGATTTATATGGTGATATATTAAAACAGCAACTTGAGGAATATAAAATAGATATAGGTGGTCTGGTAGTTGATAAGCAAAGACCCACTACTCTAAAGACTAGAGTAATAGCCCATAGTCAGCAGGTAGTTCGGATTGATAAAGAAAGTGAGACTCATATAGATGGAAGAGAACTTAGGTATATTTTAGATTATACAGAAAGAAAAATCAAAGATGTGGATGCTGTAATAATTGAAGACTATGGAAAGGGCGTTATTACCGGAAAATTATTAGATAATATTTTATCTATTGCAAAGAAATATAAAAAGATAATTACTATTGATCCCAAAGAGGACCATTTTTCGGTATATAAAGAAGCAACAGTTATTACACCAAATAAATCAGAACTTGCCAAGGCGAGCCATATAAAGATAGAAGATTTTAAAACCTTGAAGAAGGCAGCTTTAAAACTTCTGAGGAGGTTAAAGATAAAGGGTATTCTGGTTACCTTAGGTGAAGATGGAATGTGTCTTTTTGAAAGCAGCAAGAAGATAACACAGATACCTACCGTTGCACAGGAGGTCTTTGATGTTTCTGGTGCAGGGGATACTGTAATTGCTGTTGTAACCTTATCTTTGGCCAGCGGAGCTAATTTAAAAGAGGCGGCTTATATCTCAAATTGCGCTGCTGGAGTGGTGGTTGGTAAGGTGGGTATAAGTGTCTGTACAGAGAAAGAGTTAAAAGAGAAGATAGCCTTAGAGAGTAAAAGGTTGAAAGGGGAAAGGAAGGAGTAGATAATGGAAGCAGCAGGCATTATTCCGGCCAGATATGACTCAAGTCGATTTAAAGGTAAGGTTTTAGAGAAGATTAAAGGAAAACCCTTACTCTGGTATGTTTTTCAGAAAGCCAAAGAAGCCAAACTCTTAGATGAGATAATTATTGCCACTGATGATAAAAGGATTAGAAGAGTGGCTGAAAGGTTTGGTGCTAAGGTTGAGATGACGGATTCTAATCTGGCTACTGGCACAGATAGGATTGCTCAAGTAGCAGAAAGTTTGCATTCGGATGTGATTGTTAACATTCAAGGAGATGAACCTTTGATTCATCCACCATTAATTGATGAGTTGATTCAGAAACTCTACGAGGATCCCAGCCTGAATATAGTTACAGCTGTCTATAGAACCAATAAAAAAAGTGCTCTCGATAATCCTAATGTTGTTAAGGTAGTTAAGTCTAAAGATGATTTTGCTCTTTATTTTTCCCGTTCACTTATACCTTATCCTCGAAACCAGAAAAATCTCTATTTTTTAAAACATTTAGGAATATATGCCTATAGAAGAGTTTTTTTGCTCAGTTATAACACTTTACCATCCTCTGAGTTAGAGGAAGTGGAAGGTTTAGAACAGCTTCGCATTTTAGAATATGGATATAAAATTAAAGTAGTTGAGTCTAAGGTAGATTCTATTGGTGTTGATACCCCTGAGGATCTGGAGGTAGTAAAACAGATTATGGAGCAAAATAATGCCTAAATATATTTTTGTTACTGGTGGAGTTGTGTCAAGTTTAGGAAAAGGGATTGCCTCTGCTTCAATAGGTAAACTTCTTGAATGTCAAGGCCTGAAGGTTACATTGGCTAAATTCGATCCATACTTGAATGTTGACCCCGGGACAATGAATCCTTATCAACACGGTGAGGTATATGTGACTGAAGATGGGGCTGAGACAGATTTGGATTTAGGTCATTATGAGAGATTTACCCATGCCCCAATAAGAAGGAGTAATAATGTAACTACAGGTCAAGTTTATCATACAGTTATTGAGAGAGAAAGAAGAGGTGAATATCTTGGAGGCACTGTTCAAGTTATTCCTCATATAACCGATGAGATTAAACGAAGGATTAAGCAAGTTACGGCGGGTAAACATTTTGATGTTGTTATAAATGAGATAGGAGGAACTGTAGGTGATATAGAAAGTCTACCTTTTTTGGAAGCCATTAGACAATTCCGTCAGGATGTCGGTAAAGATAATGTGGTATATATTCATCTAACCCTCGTTCCATATATTGAGGCTGCTCAGGAAATAAAAACAAAACCTACCCAGCACAGCGTGGGAAAACTTCGTGAGATAGGGATTCAACCTGATATTCTTTTATGTAGAACGAAAAAGAGATTAACTGAAGAAGCGAAAAAGAAGATAGCTCTATTCTGTAATGTTGAAAGAGAGGCTGTAGTTGAGGCACCTGATGTGAAGACCATATATGAGGTGCCTTTGGTATTCAAAGAAGGTAATTTAGATAAGATAATTAAAGAAAAACTTCATCTCAAAGGTAAAAAAAGTGATTTAAGCACATGGAAGAGGGAGATTATCGATGTGGCTTTAAATCCTGTTCAGGATGTGAGAATTGCTGTTGTAGGAAAATACATTCAATTGCAAGATGCCTATAAGTCAATATACGAGGCATTAAGACATGCAGGTATTGCTAATAATTGTGAGGTCCAGATTAAAAAGATAGACTCAGAGAATTTAAACAAAAAGACAGTTAATAGATATTTAAAAGACATAGATGGAATATTGGTCCCTGGTGGTTTTGGGCAAAGGGGTATAAAGGGCAAAATCGTGGCTATAAATTATGCGCGGATTCATAAGATTCCATTTTTAGGTATATGTTTGGGTATGCAATGTGCGGTAATTGAATTTGCTCAAAATGTTTGTGGTTTAAAAAATGCCAACTCTACAGAATTCAACAAAAAGACAAAATATCCGGTAATTAGTCTTCTTGAGGAACAAAGAAAGGTTAAAAGATTAGGGGGCACTATGCGTTTAGGTGCTTATTCATGCAATCTTACAGAAGGTAGTCACAGTCGAAAAGCCTATAAGAAAGCGGTTGTTTATGAAAGGCACCGACATAGATATGAATTTAATAACAGGTTTCGGAAGTTGATGGAAAAGCATGGTTTGGTAATTGCTGGTGTCCATAAGGGCAAAAATTTAGTTGAAATTATAGAATTGAAAGAACATCCATGGTTTGTGGCTACTCAGTTTCATCCAGAGTTTAAGTCTAAACCAGATAAGGCACACCCCTTGTTTGTTGATTTTGTAAAGAACGCCATAAAATTAAAAAAGAGGGATGAAAAAAGGACAAAAGCAAGTAAAAATTAATAATATAAAAGTAGGGGCAGATGCCCCTTTCTTTCTCATAGCAGGTCCTTGTGTAATAGAATCTGAAGTATCTCTTATGAGGCATGCTGAAGAATTAAAAAGGATACAGGAGGAAGTGAATATTCCTCTTATTTTTAAGTCAAGTTATGATAAGGCAAATAGGACTTCAGTGAGTTCTTTTAGAGGGTTGGGTATAAAAAAGGGTCTTAAACTACTTTCAAAGGTAAAAAAAGAATATGGTCTACCAGTTCTAAGTGATGTACATAATGAGAGTCAGGTAGAGATGGCTAAGGATATTCTCGATGTGATACAGATTCCTGCACTTTTATCACGCCAGACTGATTTGATTATCGAGGTTGCCAAAACAATGAAACCAATAAATGTAAAAAAAGGTCAATTTTTATCTCCCTATGATATAAAGTATGTTATTGAGAAAATTAACTCTGTTGGCAATGACCAGATACTTCTTACTGAAAGAGGCTTTATGTTTGGCTACAATAACTTGGTGGCTGATATGCGTTCAATACCCATTATGAAAGATTATGGTTACCCTGTTGTCTTTGATGCCTCACATAGTGTTCAGATGCCTGGAGGTTTAGGCAGGAAGTCAGCAGGTGAAAGGAGATATATACCTTATTTGGCAAAGGCTGCTGTTGCCGCCGGTTGTGATGGGGTATTTATTGAAGTTCATCAAGAACCAGATAAGGCGCTTTGTGATGGGCCAAATATGTTGAAGTTAAAGGATTTAAAGGAGCTTTTACTTCAATTAAAACAGATAAGTCAGATTGTTAAAGAGGATAAGAAATAAATTATGTTATCTTTAAAAAAACCTAAAGAAGTATTGAGAATTGAAGCCAATGCAATTAGAGATTTAGTAAAAAGGATTGATAGAAATTTCAATAAGGCTATTGATATCCTTCTTGAGTGTCAGGGTAAGGTTATTGTAACTGGTATGGGCAAGGCAGGGATTATTGCTCAGAAGATTTCAGCGACTCTATCTTCTTTAGCTACACCCAGTATTTTTTTACATCCAGCCGATGCCATTCATGGGGATTTAGGGCGAGTAGTGAAAGACGATGTTATTATTGCTTTATCAAATAGTGGTCAAACAGAAGAGATTTTAAAACTGCTTACGACAATCAAAAAGATAGGTGCTAAACTTATATCCTTGGTTGGAAATACAAGATCTGAGTTAGCTAAAAATAGTGATGTAATCTTAAATATTAGCGTTAAAAAAGAGGCTTGTCCTTTTGGGCTTGCTCCTACTGCTTCTACAGCGGCGATGTTAGCAATGGGAGATGCTCTGGCTATAACTTTGGCTGAGAGAAAGGGTATAAAAAAGGAAGATTTTGCTTTATATCATCCAGGAGGTTCTTTGGGTAAGAGGTTAATTCTTAAAGTTGAAGATATTATGCGAACAGGAAGACAAAATCCAATAGTAAAAGAAGATACTTTGATTAAAGATGTTCTATTAGTTATTACTGGCTCTCGGGCAGGTGCGGCTTCGGTAGTTAATAGCAAGGGAAGACTTACAGGGATATTTACTGATGGTGATTTAAGAAGACACTTAGAGACTGATTCTAATCTGGTATCTAAGAAGGTTAAAGAAGTTATGACTAAAAATCCTACAGTCATATCTAAAGATAAACTTGCGCAAGAAGCCCTAAATATCTTAAGGCAGAAGAAAATAGATGAAGTTCCAGTAATAGATGAGAACAGAAGACCAGTGGGTATGCTCGATGTTCAGGATTTACTTAAGGCTGGATTAGTATGAAAAATACTGTTAGTAAGGAATTAGAGGATAAGATTAAGAAGATCAAATTAGTTATTTTAGATGTTGACGGCGTTCTTACTGATGGTAAAATAATCTATTCTGGTTTTAGCAATGATATAAAAGAGTTTGATGTCAAAGATGGATTTGGCATAACCCTTCTTTATAGAGCAGGAATAAATTCAATAATACTTACTGCTAGATTTTCAAAATCTATAAAGCGACGGGCTAAAGATATGCATATAATAGAGGTTTATCAGAATGCCTTTGATAAGTTAGTTGTTTATAATAAGATATTGAGAAAATTCAAAATATCTGATGATGAGGTGTGTTTTATAGGTGATGATATGGTAGATTTACCGGTTTTAAGAAGGGTTGGATTTTCAGTTTGTACTTGTTGTAGTATTGATGAAGTTAAGAATGAGGTTGATTATATAACCAAAAAGGCTGGTGGTCGAGGTGCGGTAAGAGAACTTGCCGATTTAATTCTAAAGGTTCAAGGAAAATGGCAAGATGTAACTAAGGACTACTATAAATAGAAAGATGAGACCGTTTAAAATTACTTTTATTCTTATTTTGATTACAGTTTTTGTAACTGGTTGTTCTAAAAGAGAAAAGGTTGAAGAGGAGAAGGTTTCGGAAGATCCATTTTTAGAAGATAAATCAACTCAAAAGATTATGACTTTTTCCATCTCCTCAACTATAAATGAAGGAAAGAGATGGAGTATTGAGGGGAAAGCCGCCGACATTATCAACCCTGATATTATAGAACTAACAGATGTAGCTGGAAAGAGTTATGTAAAGGATACTGCTGTTACTGTCACTGCAAACCATGGTAGATTTGACCGCAAGAAGAATGAGTTGAGGCTTAGAAAAAATGTTGTTGCTACGACCGAAGATGGTTTACATCTTATGACCGAGGTGCTTAACTGGAATGCAGATAAGGGAGTATTGTGGACGGAGGAATTTGTTAAGGTTATAAAGGATGAGATTCTAACCACAGGTTATGGATTAACTGGACAGGTAAATTTGGGAAAGATAGAGTTAGAAAGAAGGATTGAGATAAAGGTTGAGCCTTCTACTCTGATAACCTGCGATGGACCACTTGAGATTGATTATAGAGAGAATGTTGCCTATTTATATACCAATGTGAAAATAGTGGATAAAGAAGGTGAACTTTCTGCAGATAGGGTGAAAGTGTATTTTGATCCGGATGATAATAAGATTACCAAAGCAATAGCCTCAGGTAATGTCAAGATTAAGAGAGATGAGAATGAAACTTACAGTATGAAGGCGACTTATTATGTGGATGAGAAGAAAGTAATTTTAACTGGAAAACCTAAACTTATTGTTTACTCTAAAAAGGATGAAAGGTTCTAAATATGGATGTTATTAAGACAAAAGATTTAATTAAGACTTATAATGGAAGGACTGTAGTTAATAAGGTCAATATTGAGATACATCGAGGCGAAATAGTTGGTTTGTTAGGACCAAATGGTGCTGGTAAAACAACCACCTTTTATATGATAGTTGGCCTGGTTAGTCCAGATGAAGGAGGTATCTTTTTTGGTAACAGAGAGATAACCAAACTTCCTATGTATAAAAGGGCTCGTTTTGGGATTGGTTATTTATCTCAGGAGGCGTCAACTTTCCGTAAGTTATCAGTTGAAGAAAATATTCTGGCTATCCTGGAAACATTACCTATTCCACCAAGACAAAGGAAGAGATATTGTCAGGAGCTACTTGATGAGTTGAACATCCGACATTTAGCCAAAAATAAGGCTTATACCTTATCAGGTGGTGAAAGGAGAAGATTGGAGATAACCAGGGCTTTAGTTTCAAATCCCGCATTTATTCTTTTAGATGAACCTTTTTCTGGGGTAGATCCCATAGCAGTTTTTGAAGTTCAGCAGATAATCCGTCAGTTAAAGGATAGAGGTTTAGGTATTCTTCTTACTGACCATAGTGTACGGGAGACACTTTCAATAACAGATCGCTCTTATATAATGGCTGAAGGAAAAATTTTGATATCTGGCACATCCGAGGAACTGATTAATGATCCTAAAGCAAGACAGATTTATTTAGGCGAAAAATTTACAATGTGAATAAGGCTATCACTTAGGGAACGTTAGTGAACCTAAGTGATTTAGCCGAATTCACCCAGCACCTATTTTTGCTGTATCTATATTATAAGATACCAGTAGTTTAAATTTTATAAACTTAATATTCGCCACAGCACTTATTCAAAAATAGGTGCTGGGTTAAATTCGCGCATATAATTTACGTTCATTAACATTCCGTAAATTATGCGCTCATTTAAAAGGAGGGTTTATGAAAATAGAAATAACTGCCAGACATTTTGAACTAACAGAGGCTATAAAAAAGTATGTTATAAAAAAAGTTCAGAGTTTTAATAAGTACTTTAAAAGTATTATTGATGTGTATGTAATTTTATCTTTGGAGAATAATATAAGGCATATAGCTGAAATTATTGTAACAGCCCGCGATACAAAATTCGTTGCTAAAGAGCATACCGAGGATTTATATGCTTCAGTAGATAAGGCTGTAGAGACCATTAAAAAGCAACTGGAACATCATAAGGAAAAAGTCAAAGGGCATCATTTAAAACACAGAAAACAGAAACCTTTACCCTCCTCGATTCAAAAAGAAGGTAGCGAGAATAAGAAGAAACCCCAGATAATATTGAATCGTGGATTCTTAAATAAACCTATGGACGTAGAAGAAGCGGCTATGGAGTTAGAATTGCAGGGTTATAATTTTTTAGTCTTTAAAGATAGCACCGATAATGATAGAATAAAGGTAATCTATAAAAGAAAAGATGGTGATTTTGGATTAATTGAACCATCTTAATAGGGCTTTATAAGAAGCGTTTAGTTCTTGTTTGTAGAAATTAAGAAGCAGATTATACAGGTTAGCATCTGGCACTAAATTACTGTAATCTATTTTAAAAATCACTGGATTTAGTATAATATTAATCATAAAACAGGAGGAGAAATAGATGAAAATTTTAGATTTCTTAGATAGAGAAGCCATAAGCACCGATTTAAGGTCTAAAGATAAGAAGGGAGTGATAAAAGAGTTAGTGGATTTATTAGCTCAGGCGGGGAGAGTAAGAAATAAGAATAAAATAGTTAGAATTTTACTCGAGAGAGAATCTCTGGGTTCGACTGGTATAGGACAAGGTATAGCCATTCCTCATGGTAAGTCTCCTGATATAAAGGAGATGACAGCTGCTTTAGGAATATCCAAAAGAGGAGTTAATTTTGATGCTTTAGATGGCGAGCCTGTATATATATTTTTTCTTCTTTTAGCCCCGGTAAATTCGGCAGGTCCGCATTTAAAGGCGCTGGCTCGGATTTCTCGATTGTTGAAAGATAAATATTTTAGAGATTCATTGAGGAATACGACCGATAAACAAACAGTTATTGAAATAATCAAACGAGAAGATGATATGGGAGGCTAATTCCCTAATAGAGAATAAAAATGCACAAATTTAAGTGGTTAATTCCAGGAATGGGTATTAAAAGGTGGGTGTTTTTATGCGTTGTAGGAGTCAGTTTAATTGTTGTAGGTGGGATACTTATTTTTAGAGAGACTATCATTTATAAAATATCAGGTTCTTTAACGGCTTTAGGCGGGGTATACTTAACTATTACTAGTATAAGAAGGATGATTCAATTCATTATAGGTATTCTTTTACCTCAACGCCAAAAAAAATTAGTTGATATTGTATATGCAAAAAGACAATTATCTAAGGGTCCAAACATAGTTGCCGTTGGCGGAGGTACAGGATTATCTGTTCTTCTACATGGATTGAAAGAATATACCAATAATATTACAGCCATAGTTACTGTTACTGACGATGGTGGTTCATCAGGAAGATTGCGTAGAGAGTTTGATATTCTGCCGCCTGGAGATATACGTAACTGTCTGGTAGCTTTGGCAGATACCGAACCTCTAATGAGGGATCTATTTCAGTTCCGTTTTAAAGGACCTGCTGGTCTAAAAGGGCATAATTTTGGTAATTTATTTATTACTGCTATGACTGAACTTACTGGGGATTTTGAAAAAGCAATTAAGGCTTCGAGTAAAGTCCTGGCTATAAGGGGTCAAGTGATACCTTCAACTTTAAAGCCGATCACTTTGTTAGCCAGACATAAGGATGGTCATACTACAAGAGGTGAAACTAAGATAACCGAAAGCACCGAAAGAATAGATGAGGTCTTTTTAGATCTACCATATTGCAAATTAACTGAAGAAGCAAAAGATGCCATAAAACAGGCAGATGCCATCGTATTGGGACCAGGCAGTTTATATACAAGTATTATTCCTAATCTTTTAATTAGAGAACTTCAAGATATTATGACCAAATCTGACGCAATAAAGATATATATTTGTAACGTAATGACTCAGTCACATGAGACAGATGGATATTCTGCAAGTGACCATGTAAAGGCTATTATTCGTCACACTAATTCCAGAATAATAGATTATGTCATAATAAATACTCAAGTTATACCAGAGGAATTTCTGTTTAAATATAAAGAAGAGAATGCCTACCCAGTTATAAATGATTCAGATGAAATAAGAGAGATGGGATATAAGACAGTAGAGAAAGATTTAATAGATACTAAAGATTACGTAAGACACAATTCTGAAAAGTTAGCTAAGACAATAATAAATATCATTAGTGATGTAAAAAATTCCCATATGTAATTAGATTATGATCTTAGAGAAAGAAATAGTGATAAAAAACGAAAGTGGCCTTCATGCAAGGCCGGCAGCATTATTTGTTCAGTTGGCAAATAAGTTTAATAGTGAAGTTATAGTTATGAAGGATAAAAAAGAAGTAAATGGTAAATCCATTATGGGTATTTTAATGTTAGCAGCTGATAAAGGAAGCAAGATTAAGTTAAAGATTAGTGGTGAAGATGCAGAAGAAGCTATGAAAGAATTAGAGGCATTTTTAAGGGCCTCAAAGTATAAAGGTTAATTAATTTTTAAAGGAGATTAATGAGAATGGAGAAAATAGAAGGTATTGCCGCATCACCCGGGATAGCAATAGGTAAAGCTTACTTAGTGGATAGTGAAAGTGTAGCTATTGTCAAGAAAAAGATTGCTAAAGAGGAACTACCTCTTGAGGTAGCCCGTTTTGAGGAAGCACTAATTAAGACCCGCTCGGCGATATTAAAGATAAAGAAGAAAGTTACAGATGAATTAGGTCCAGAACATGGTCAGATATTCGATGCACATCTTTTAGTTCTCGAAGATAAGTCTCTGATTGAGGAGGTAATATCTACTTTAAGAAAAGAGAGATATTCAGTTGAATATGTCTTCTCCCGCGTCCTAAATAAATATATCAAGGCTTTTAAGAAGATAGATGATGAATATCTTAAAGAGAGGCTTTCTGATATTCAAGATGTAGGCAAGAGAATCTTGAATAATCTTTTGGGTGGATACAGGAAGGCTTTGAGAAATTTAAAAGATAAGGTTATAATTGTTGCCTATGATCTTTCACCCAGTGATACAGTCTTGATGCAGAAAGATAAAATACAAGCCTTTGTTACTGATATTGGTGGTAAAACCTCTCATACGGCTATTATGGCACGATCTTTAGAGATTCCTGCTATTGTTGGTTTAGAAAAGGCGACGCAGAAGATAAGTAACAATGAGACAATTATTGTTGATGGTAATAATGGCCTCGTAATCATAAATCCTGATAAAAAAACATTAGAGAAGTACAAGAAGAGCAAAAAAAACATTACTATTTTGCAGAGGGAACTTCTAAAGATAAAGGACTTACCTGCTCAAACAAAGGATGGTCACCGTGTCCAATTATCTGCTAATATTGAATTCCCCGAAGAACTTCCTTCTGTTATCTCTCACGGTGCAGAGGGCATTGGTTTATACAGGACAGAGTATTTTTATATGAATAGAAATGATTTGCCTTCAGAGGATGAGCAGTTTGAGGCATATAAGAAGGTTGCCCAACGGCTTAATCCTCATCCAGTCGTAATTAGGACGATGGATTTAGGCGGAGATAAGTTTATTTCTCAATTCCAAGTCCCAAGAGAGATAAATCCTTTCTTGGGCTGGCGAGCGATAAGGTTTTCTCTGGCTCAACCTGATATATTTAAAACCCAACTGAGGGCAGCCTTAAGAGCGAGTGCCCACGGTAATATTAAAATAATGTATCCTATGATTTCAGGTATTGAGGAATTGAAACAGGCCAATAAGATATTAGAACAATGCAAAAAAGAACTCATTAATAAGGGGGTTAAGTTTAACAAAAATTTAGAAGTGGGTGCTATGATAGAAATTCCTTCTGCAGCAATAACTGCCGATGTATTAGCAAAAGAAGTTAATTTCTTTAGCATTGGCACTAATGATTTAATTCAATATTCTTTAGCTGTAGATAGAGCAAATGAGAAGATAGCCTATCTCTATAATCCAGCACACCCGGCAGTATTAAAATTAATAAAGTATGTAATAGAAGCAGGCCACAAGCAATATATCTGGGTTGGTATGTGTGGTGAGATGGCAGCTGATCCACCAATGGCTCTGATACTTTTGGGTTTGGGTTTAGATGAGTTCAGTGCTTCACCTTTAGCTGTACCTCTGGTAAAAAAGATAATAAGGTCAGTTACTCTAAAAGATGCCAAGAAGATAGCAGAAGAGGCTCTTAAATTACCCTCTGGCGAAAAAATAAAAAGGTTTGTAGAAAATAAGATGGAGAAGATTCTTCCCAGTTTAAAAAAGTTTAAGAGGTAGATATGTTAAAAAGGTTAGATGATATTAAAGTGATTGAAAGGGTAGATAAAGCAAATATGAGGAAACTTCTTGTTGACTTTCCTTATCAGTTACTGGAGGCAAGGGATATTGCTTTGAACTTTAAGTTGCCTGAAGAGTACCTTAATGGGAGATATAAAAATATAGTTTTTGCCGGAATGGGTGGTTCTGCAATAGGTGCTGACTTACTGAAAGATTACTTAAAGTTTGAGATAAAAGTCCCAATCTATGTTAATCGGGACTATAATTTGCCCGAGTTTGTTAATGAGGATACTTTGTTTTTTGGTTGTAGTTACTCAGGAAATACTGAAGAGACCTTAGATGCCTTTAAGTTAGCTAGAAGGAAGAGGGCAAAAATTATCTGTTTATCCTCAGATGGCAAATTAGAAAGATTAGCAGCACGTTATAATTATCCTTTCATAAAAATTCCTTCAGGTTATCCACCAAGATGTGCTTTAGGTTATTCTTCTCTTCCTTTATTAATAATTCTTAATAAATTGGGCTTGATTAAAAGTAAAAATTCTGATATAAAAGATGCTCATAATGTTCTTAAAAGAATTGCTCAAAGGATGCGACCTTCTAAAAAGAGTAATTACGCAAAAAGGATAGCTTCTGAAATTTATGGACAATTTACGATAGTTTATGGTTCATCATCTACAACTGAAATACCTGCTTTAAGGTTTAGGGGCCAACTTGCAGAAAACTCAAAAACTCTTTCTTCGCATCATATATTTCCTGAGATGAATCATAATGAGATAGTGGGGTGGGAAAACCCCAAGAAGATACTTAAGGATTTTGTTGTGGTAATCCTAAGGAGTAAAAAGGATCACAGGAGAATTAAGAGAAGAATAGACATTAGCAAGAAAATCATCCTGAGATCAAAAGCTAAGATAATTGAGATTGAAGCAGAAGGAAGTAGTTTGCTTTCTCAGATGTTGAGTTTGATTTATGTCTGCGACTGGATAAGTTTTTATCTGGCTATATTAAATGGAGTAGATCCAACTCCAGTGAAAAGGATAGAATTCCTTAAGAAAAAGTTAGCCAAGGACTAATTATGAAAGTATTAATTTTAGCTGCTGGATATGCAACCAGACTATATCCTTTAACTAAGGATAAAGCTAAACCCTTGCTACCTGTTAAGGGCACGCCCATTATTAATTTTATTATAAGAAAAATAGAATCCTTGGATGAGGTAGATAAAATATATGTTGTAACTAATCAGAAATTCTACGATTTTTTTTGTCAATGGAGAAATAATTATAGATTCAATAAGGAGATAAAAATTATCAATGATAAAACATTAAAAGATGAGACCAAACTCGGTGCTATAGGAGACATTGACTATGTTGTAAAGAACGAGGATATAAATGATGATCTGTTGATTGTTGCAGGAGATAATTTGTTTGATTTTAATTTAACCGAATTCAAAGATAAAGCCAAGAAGGTCGCACCAGCAGTATCTATAGGTATCTATGATGTAAAAGAAAAAAAGTTAGCTAAACTATATGGAGTTGTTAGTCTAAGTGACAATAATCAGATTTTAGAGTTACAGGAGAAACCCGAAATTCCCAAAAGTAGTCTTATAGCCGTAGGCATTTATTTAATACCTAAGGAAAAGTTAGACCTAATTCATAATTATCTTGATGAGGGTAATACTCCAGATGAGCCAGGTTATTTTATAAGATGGTTATGTCAGAAAGATAGAGTTTACGGTATTCCTTTGACGGGTAAGTGGTTTGATATTGGCAGTATTGAATCATATCATAGAGCAAATGCAATATGGAGAAAGATGGATGAGGCTACAAGTTAGATAACTGATAAGGAGACTGAGCCGTCTGTTCGAGTTCACCCTTTACTTAAAATAAGAGGAGTAAATAAATAGATAGTATTTAGAAATAATAGAGTGATTTTATATTGAAAATTTGCTATAGTTTTGAGAATTGAGTGAGGGGTTAAATTCCTGCGCGATTTAGTTTCGTAGATTTACTAAATCGTGCAGTTATTAAAGGAGGGAAAATAAATTGGTAAGAAAGCACACATATTTATTCACATCAGAGTCTGTGACAGAAGGTCATCCAGATAAGATTGCAGACCAAATCTCAGATGCAATACTTGATGCTATCTATAGAGAGGATCCTAATGGGCGAGTTGCATGTGAAACGCTGGTTACGACAGGATTGGCGTTTGTAGCTGGTGAGATTACGACCAGTTGTTATGTTGAAATTCCCAAAGTTGTTAGAGAGACTATTAAAGAGATAGGTTATACAGAACCTGAATATGGTTTTGATTATCAGACCTGTGGGGTTGTCACCGCAATCCAAGAGCAGTCTCAAGATATATCTCAAGGTGTAGATATAGGAGGAGCCGGCGATCAGGGAATGATGTTTGGTTATGCCACCAATGAAACAAAAGAACTTATGCCTCTTCCTATTATGCTGGCTCACAAATTAACCTATCAATTATCCAAGATTAGAAAACAAAAAGAAGTTAGTTATTTAAGGCCAGATGGAAAATCTCAGGTAACAGTTGAATATCACAATGGAAAACCACAAAGAGTTGAAGCAATTGTTTTAAGTGCCCATCATAGCCCCAGAGTAAAGATGAAAAAAATAAGATACGATTTAAAGGAATTAGTTATCGATAAGGTAATACCTAAGAAATTTATAGATAAAAAGACCAAGATATTTATAAATCCAACAGGGAGGTTTGCAGTAGGTGGACCTTTAGCAGATACAGGAGTAACTGGAAGAAAGATAATAATTGATACTTATGGAGGAGTAGGAAGTCATGGAGGAGGGTGTTTTTCAGGCAAGGATCCTACAAAAGTAGACAGATCTGCTTCTTATTATGCTCGTTACATAGCCAAAAACATAGTTGCTGCTGGTTTAGCTGATAAATGTGAGATTCAGCTTGCTTATGCTATAGGGATAGCCGAACCTGTTTCTTTGATGGTTAATACCTTTAATACAGGTAAAATATCTGAGGAGAGATTAAAGGAATTGATAAGAGAAACCTTTGATATGAGGCCAGCAAGTATAATTGAGCAATTAAGGTTAAGGCGACCTATATATAAAAATACAGCATGTTACGGTCATTTTGGACGGCAAGAGGAAGGATTTGCATGGGAGGAGACAGATAAGGCTCTGGTTTTAAAAAAGAGGGCGAAGTAAACAAGGAGTAAATTAATGAAATACGACATTAAAGATAGATCTTTAGCTAAGAAAGGAAGATTAAGGATTGAATGGGCAGAGAAGTTTATGCCTGTATTAAGGTTAATCAGAGATAGATTTAAAAAAGAGAAACCCTTAAAAGGTTTACGCATTGGATGTTGTCTGCATGTTACCACCGAGACAGCCAATCTGGTAATTACCTTAAAGGCTGCAGGGGCTGAAGTCAATCTCTGTGCCTCAAATCCTTTAAGCACCCAGGATGATGTTGCAGCTTCTTTAATTAAGGATTATAAAATACCTGTTTTCGCTGTCAAAGGAGAAACAAACAAACGCTATTATTCTCATATTAATAGTGTACTTGATATAAAACCACATATTACAATGGATGATGGAGCAGATTTAGTTTCTACCGTTCACAAAGAAAGAAAGAATCTTATCAACTATATCTTGGCTGGGACAGAGGAGACTACAACTGGTGTAATAAGATTGCGGAGTTTAGAAAAGAAGAAATTGTTACTTTTTCCAATGTTTGCAGTAAATGATGCCCAGACCAAACATCTGTTTGATAACCGATATGGCACAGGTCAATCCACTATAGATGGGATTATTCGGGCTACCAATATTTTGCTTTCTGGAATGAAGTTTGTCGTCTGTGGATATGGTTGGTGTGGCCGAGGTGTTGCTCGGCGTGCAAAAGGTATGGGAGCAAATACTATAATATGTGAGGTTGATCCTTTAAAGGCTTTAGAGGCTGTTATGGATGGCTATGAAGTTATGCCTATAGAAAGGGCAGCTAAAGTTGGCGATGTATTTGTTACCACTACCGGAGATATGAATGTAATTGATAAAGATCATCTTTTAAAGATGAAAGATAACGCTATAGTTGCTAATGCAGGTCATTTTGATGTTGAGATTAATTTGGATGCTTTAAGGTCATTAAGTAAATCTATAAAGGATGTCAGAGAGAATGTAAGGCAATATACTTTAAAAAATGGTAGAAGAATTAATCTTTTAGCCGAGGGAAGACTTATAAATTTAGCCGCAGCTGAGGGGCATCCAGCTTCTGTTATGGATATGAGTTTTGCCAATCAGGCACTGGTCTGTGAGTATATAAGGAAGAATAGCGATAAACTCAAGAAGAAGGTATATAAAGTGCCTGAAGAGATAGATAGAGATATCGCTCAGTTAAAGTTAAAATCTTTAGGCATAAAAATAGATAAACTTACTAAAGAACAGAGAGAATATCTATCCTCTTGGCATATCGGAACTTAAAAGAGGAGCATAAAAAATGCCTAAGAAGATAAAAAGGATTGGTATAATGACCAGTGGTGGCGATTGTGCTGGTATGAATGCATGCATACGTAGTGTGGTTAGATACGCCTTATATCATAAAATTGAACCTATTGGTTTTTTTCATGGATACGAGGGGTTAATTAAAGATGAGGCTAAAAGATTAGATAGGCGTTCTGTAAGTAACATCATTGGAAGAGGGGGAACTATCTTGAAGACTGCTCGATGTCCTGAGTTTATTAAAAAAGAGACTCAGAAAAAGGCAGTTGAAGTTATTAAGAAGAATAAAATAGATGGTATGATAATTATTGGTGGTGATGGTTCATTGAAGGGAGCGCATAAACTGAGTAAAGACTGGAAGATTCCAACCATTGGTATACCCGCTACAATTGATAATGACATAAATGGTTCAGATGCCTCAATTGGTTCATTTACGGCGGTAAATGTTGCTTTGGAGGCTATAGATAAGATAAGAGATACAGCGACGAGTCTTGAGAGGATATTTGTTGTTGAGGTTATGGGCCGTCTGAGAGGATACATTGCTATGCTTGTAGGTCTTGCTGGAGGTGCAGAGGATGTTATATTGCCAGAAATAGAATTTTCTATTGATAAGATGTGTAGCGATATAAAAGAAGGAAGAAAAAAAGGTAAAGTTAGCTGGATAATTATAGTGGCTGAGGGTGCCGCCAAAGCGCATAATATAGCTTCTTTAATAACTCAAGAGACTGGTTATGAAACGAGAGAGGTAGTTTTAGGTCATATTCAAAGAGGAGGAACACCAACTGCATATGATAGGGTTCTGGCAAGTAGGTTTGGTGCCTATGCAGTTGATTTAATAAAGAGTGGCCAGACTGATAAAAGCGTAGTTATTAAATCAGGCAGATTGAAAGCAATAGATTTAAATCAAGCAACTAAGCCTATACACAAGGTAGATATTGGACTTTATAAACTAATGAAGGTTTTAGCAACTTAATAAGAAATAGAAAGGAGTAGATTTTATGATTTATAAAGACTTTAACGAATTACTTAACTCCTTAGGGGGTATATTGAAGATTGGTAAGGATGGTCTTGAGATATTAAATAAAGAAAGGGTTGTATCTGACATAATTGATGAATTAGCCTATAATGCTGCTTTGAATGAGAATAAGGATTTGAAAGACATCTCTTGTTGGCTTATAAGAGAGATTGCCTATGATTTTAATATCATTCCCTCATCTATCCAGAATCTCTATGAAGCAAGGAGCCGCAATGAGTATAAAGATATAACTGTACCTGCCATAAATTTAAGAGGCCTGACCTACGATTTAGCTAAAGCCTTAATTAGAACAGCAAAAAGGAATAATTCTTTAAGTTTTATCTTTGAGATTGCAAAGTCTGAAATTGGTTATACCCAACAGAGACCTGCTGAGTATGTGGCTTTAGTTTTAGCCGCAGCCATAAAGGAGCATTTTGAAGGGCCTATCTTCATTCAGGCAGATCATGTCCAGGTAAAAGATAAGAATTTTAAAGAGGACCGAGATAAAGAGATAAACAACTTGAAGGAGTTGATAGAAGAAGAGATTGAGGCTGGGTTTTACAACATTGATGTTGATTCATCAACCTTAGTTGATTTAAACAAAAAAGAGGTTTTAGAGCAGCAGCGTCTTAATTTTGAGATAGCTGCAGAACTAACTTTATTTATAAGAGAAAAACAACCAGAGGGTATAACTATTTCAGTAGGTGGAGAGATAGGAGAAGTTGGAGGTAAAAATTCTACGCCGGAAGAATTAAGGGCTTTTATGGAAGGTTATCTCAGAACACTTAAAGATTATGGTAGCCAGTTAAAGGGTATTAGTAAGATAAGTATCCAAACCGGCACTGCTCACGGAGGAGTTGTTTTACCAGATGGTTCGGTTGCCAGAGTCAAAGTAGATTTTGATACTTTGAGGAATCTTTCTGAGATAGCCAGGAAAGAATATGGACTTTCAGGCGCTGTCCAACATGGCGCTTCAACCCTGCCGGATGAACTATTTGGTAGATTTCCTGAGACTCAGACTGTTGAAATTCATCTGGCTACAGAATTTCAAAATATTATTTATGATAGCAAACATTTCCCTGATGAATTAAGACAGAAGATATATAATTACATAAAGACTGAACTAAGGAATGAAAAGAAAGAAGACCAAACTGAAGACCAGTTTATTTATAAGACGAGAAAGAAAGCCTTTGGACCTTTTAAGAAGGAATTGCTGGATTTACCTAATGAGGTGAAGGAGGCAATAAGTAGAGAGGTTGAAGAGAAGTTTGATTTTTTGTTTAAAAAACTAAAGGCGGTAAATACAAAGGAGTTAGTTGATAAATATATTAAACCTCAAAAAATCAAAGCAAAGATTCCTCATAAGTTAGCAGAACTTATTTAGATTATTTTGGAAGTTTGATAATAAGAACCACACCTATTATTGCAAATATTATATTAGCCAACCAGGAAGAGAGAAGAGGAGGAATGAAGCCTTCTTTTCCAAGTGCAGTACTGGTTATTATAGCAGCATAATAGATAAGCCCCACCCCTAAAGCCACACCTAAATACATAAGAGCACCCCCTTTATTAGGCAAAAGGGCAAAAGATACACCTATGAGCACGACTATAAGATTAATAAATGGAAAGGATAATTTATTATAGAAGTCGACTAATAAACTGGCTGGTTGATAACCATTATTTGATAATTTCTTTATATATTTATAAAGTTTAAAGATACTTATAAATGCGGTTTGGTATTTTGACCTTTTGAAATCACAGGGTTTTTCAGGAATCTTGAGCTTTTTTTCTTTAAAGACCAAAGGTTCACCAGTTGCGACACCTTCCTTGTCTAAACGGTGGATGGCGCAGTTTTTGAGAATCCATTTATCCTTAACCCATTCGGCTCTATCTGCAGTAATTCTGGCGATAAGATTGCCTTTTTCGTCGTTTTGTAAAATGATTACACTATATAAGATTTTATCTTTTACATGGTAACTTTCTGCATAATATATACGGTAGTTTTCTCCGTACAGAGTAACATCTTTTATTATTTCTTTTTGATTCTTTTTTTTCGTTGATTTAATTTTTTCTTCTTTTATCTGACTATAGAGTCTATAGGATTTGGGGACAATCTTATTTTCTAAGACAAAAGATAAAATCACAACGACCAATCCCAAAAAAAGCAAGGGCAGTATTATTCTCCAGATACTGATACCACTTGCTTTTAAAGCGGTAATTTCATTATTGCAGTTTAAGGTGCCCATTGTGTATAAAACTGAAAGGAGAAGAGCCATCGGAGTTATTTGGGTTACTATTATTGGAAAGAAAGCAAAATAATATTGCAATAGAATTAGGAATTTGACATTCTGTTTTATTATATCTTCTAGGTTGGCAAAGAGGTCAATAACGATATAAAGACAAATAAACATTCCCAGACAGTATAAAAATGGCGGAATGAACTCTTTTATAATGTGTTTATCTATAATTTTCACATTAATCTTCTACGGTTTTATAGATTAAATAGATTCCTAAACTTATAGTAATTATGTTAGCTAACCAGGCACCTACTACAGGATTTACAATATGTTTTACGGCTAAAGCACTACCTCCTGCCAGGAAGAGATAATAAGATATAATTATAGCCAGACTAAGGCCAAACCCTGCAGATTTACTACTTTTTTTGGTCTTTATTGCAAGAGGCAAACCAATGAGTAAAAAAGCAAGATTTGCGAAAGAGAGGGATATCCTTTTATGTATTTCAGTAATTAAATTTATAGGATCAATATTGAATCTTTGTAGATTTTTTATCTCTTCCTTTGCTTCCGCTATAGTCATATCTTTCGGTTTTTTCTGGATGGTTTTAGCCTGTCCTTTGCGTAAATTTAGTTTTATATAATAGGTTTCAAATTTAAGTTGATAGAATATATTAGAGTTTTCCTCTTTTGGTTCACTTATATTTCCATCCCTTAATTCTAATTTTATAATGTTTTTATCTTTTACTGGTAGGAACTTACCTTCTTTAGCTACAACGATTCTGGGGATTTTACCTTCTTGAGTTTGAAAAACTTTTATTCCTTTTAGTTTATTTTTTTTGACTCTATCTACAAAAAGGATATGGTTTTTGAATCTTATAAAGGTTCCTTCTTCTATGACACTAAGAGGCGTCTTGACGGCAATCCTGGTAAGAATCTTCCGTGAGGCAAAATGTGATTTTGGTATAACTTTATCATTTAGTATTACAGAAAGCAGACTTAATATCAATCCTATAGCAATAAGTGGGAATATTATTCTATATAAGCTAAAGCCACTTGCCCTCATAGCAATTATCTCATTATCAGAAGAGAGCCTGCCAAAGGTAAGAAGAATAGCAGTGAGTAAAGACATAGGTAGTGCATATCTTAATAGATAAGGTATCTTACAAGCGAAAAACTTAAGTATCTCTATTATGTTTGTTCCTTTGGTAATGATTTTATCTGAGGCTTGAATTAGATTGCCAATGAGAAGAATAAAGACAAAGGCTAAGAGGGCTATAAAGAATGGGCCTGCTGTTTCTTTTAAGACGTAGTTTCTTAATATCCTCATAGTTAGTTTCCTCTGGCTATAACTAAAGCGTATATATTATCAGCACCTGCTTCCTTTAATACTTTTGCACATTCATTTATAGTACTAGAAGTAGTAACAACATCATCAATCAATAATATATTTTTGTTATTGAATGAGGACTTATCTTTGACCCTAAATGCACCATCTAAATTTAATAACCTCTTTCTTCTATCAAGTTGGACTTGAGGTATAGTCGGTCTAATTTTTACAAGATTATTACTTATAAGTTGTTTTTTGAATCTTTTAGATAGGTCTTCCGCTATTAGCAAAGACTGATTAAAGCCTCTTATCACTAATTTAGTCCTATGCATAGGAACACTAGTGATTAAATCTATTTTTTTAATGTCTATAAAGTTATTGATAAAATTAGACATTAATTCAGAAAATAGATTTTTGAGAATCAATTTTTTCTTATATTTAAAGAGGTGAATGCATTCTCGAATGAGACTTTTATATTCACATATTGCCCATATTCTTCTGAAATAATATACCTTATCTTGACAATCAAAACATATACCTTCTTTATATTCACTACTTATTATAGGTCTACCGCAGACATTGCAGTATGGAGGAAGGTTTATTCGAATTTTATGAAAACAATCTCTACAGATACCCCAGATATTTTCTGGATGTAATTTTACCCCACACACTTTGCATTTTAACGGGTAAAAGAGATTTAATAGGTATCTTAATGTGTCCTTTTTCATTCCATTTAATATATCATTTTAGAATAATTTTGTCAATTACGTTAGGAAGTTTAATGTTGCTATTTCAAGAGATATAATTCATTCCAAAAGAGGCGGTTATCCGGGAGGATTTATTATGCTAAAGGATATGTCAAAAAATGAGTTTTTACACCGGTTAATTATATATGCTGCCCTATAAGAAATTCTTAAAAATGTTGTGGGAAGATAATAAAAAGGAGTGAATTCTTATCAGATTGAGGAGGATTATTATAACTCAAGGATATGGGTGATGTTGGGTATGGTCTTTTTTAAAAAATTACACACTTTTTTGGCAAGATTTCCATTTTTTAGAAGCTTTCCCATATTTGTTGCAGGAATTTAATGTAAGTCATTGTGATTTAAAAAGGACTATCTCTTTAGCAACAAATTCGGGATAGTCCTATTTTTTATACTTGACAGAAAAATAAGATGGGTATATTGTATTTCTATAAATCCCTGAATTTAAGAACTAAGTGAAATAATTAAGAAACTAAAAATAGCAGCCCGCCGATTTCAAAAAAGAAGGGCAGTTTTAAGAGAATATCTTTGGAGGATAATCTTTAAACGGTATTTATTGAGGCCATCTATCAAGACTAATATTTTTATGCGCGACCATCTTGAGGATTTTTTGTAACCTGTCAAGATTTTCTAAAGAAAGATTTAGATTTTAATTTTACCCAATTTAAATACTTAAAGATTCAAAAAGCCTATCAAAGAGAATGCAAGATTTTCTCTTAAAGAAAGAATTTTCAGTTGAGGTTTCAAGTGGAGAAGGAATTTGTTTGCGGCTGATTTAATATTTGGAGAAATAGTTCGCAAGGCGATATTACAGATAACTAAGAGATACTCTAATGATTAAAATTAAGATGATCTATTCCGGGTGGAATCTTCAGACAGAATCAAAGGTTTTAAGTCAATATGGTTATAATTTCTCTTCTGTCTATTTTGATGAACAGGAGCAATCTTCTCTTTGAGAAATTCTGCGCTTTTTTAAATAGAAAAAGAAGCGGAGATATCTATAAGTTATTGTTTATGCTTAAGAGGAAAATTCCATTTGACGGGAAGGTTTTTGATGTAGATGGCATTGAAAGTAACCTTCGAGGAGAAGTTATCTTAAATGAATTAGCCTCATTGAGTAAAAAAAGATTTTAGGCTTCCTGGCGGACCGAGTGAAGCCATTTTTTATTTAGAAAGGAGTATCAAACTTACTTCTATGCAAAAAATATCTTTAAAAAGTATATTGACTCTTTTGAGATGTTATTTTTATTTGTTTTTCTTGTTTTCTAGATACTGTTTTTATGGATAGGATACAGATTTTATTAAATACTTTAAGTTCCTCTTTTTTAGTAGCAGCATCACTGGTTGCTTTATACAACTTCTATAAGAAGAATTCATTCAGATGGTTGTTTACAGGGATTGTCTTTTTATTGGCTTCAGTTAATAAGATTTTTGATCTTGATAATAGGATAGTTGGCAAGTGGTTATTATCAAGTGGAATCGGTTTTATAAATTATATAAATAAGGTTTTACCCTGGCTGAAACTTTATAAGCAGCCGGGATTTGTGGTTGACTTTGTTTTTCTTATTTTAGGCGCTGTTATTATCTTATTATTATGGAATATCTTAAAAGATAAGCCTTTAAGTCTTTTATTCTTTTTAATAGGTATAACTTCCTTTTTGATAGTTGTTATTTTGGGTTTTAATTTGGCTGTGTTGAAATATGATAGTTTGCATATTGTGATATATCAATTAAGCAAGGATAGTTTTGAGGTAATTGGAAGTTCAAGTTTATTTATATCATTTTTGACCTGTTTGCGATCATCAAACAGAAGGAGAAATTAATGGAGGGTTTAAGGATTTATTTTAATAACCTTCTGAACCTGGACTGTTTTGTCAAGATTACATTTATCTGGGTAGGGATATTCTGTCTTATTAATTTCCACAGAAGAGAAAGTATAAGCTGGTTCATATTGAGCCTGTTTTTCTGGGGTCTTTTACTGAATAAAGTCTGGCGGATTAATGAACTGTTAGGCAATTGGTTGGTAGTTAAGAAATGCTATATATTAAGGATAATTGATAAGGTTTTACCTGGATTAGATGTAGTCCATAATATATCAAACCTACTTTTGGCTATATTCTACATTTTATTATTGATTATGGTTATAGTAGTTATGAGACAGGTTGCTTTTAGGAAGTTCTGTGCTATGTTGGGATTTAGTGGCTTTGTTATCTATTTTATAGCAATTTGTCTTTGGGGATTTTGGGCATTCTGTAACCAGGGCAATATTCCAGTTGATATCATTATGACCTTTAAGAATACTTTATTAGCTATGGGTAATTTATTCTTTATAGGTAGTTTTATACTTGCTATTAAGAGATGAAAAATAAAATAAGATATATACAGTTTATAGTAATTGGCTTTTTACTCTTGTATCTATTATGGCCTTATTTTGTCTGGATGATAGACCAATGGGAGAATAATCCCAATTATGGACATGGCTATCTTATACCCATTGCCTGTATCTATCTTATCTTTAGAAAAAGGAATATCTTAAAGCAATTACCTGATAAACCGAGTATTTCAGGTATTTTTCTTGTTTTTTTAGGTTTAGTTATTTATTTTATAGGTATTAGGATAGAGTTTAAGCAGATTGTCTTGTTTTCATTTCTGGTTATAGTCTTGGGGATAATTGGTTCATTCTGGGGTAAAGAAAGGTTAAAAGAATTGATATTTCCTGTAGGATATTTTATATTCTGTATACCTATGCCATATACCTTAGAATCCTTAACAGCGCCCCTCAAACTTATGGCATCAACAGTATCAACTAATATATTACACTTTTTCGGCTTTACGGTAGCAAGAGAGGGGAATATCATTCAATTACCCAATTATACCTTAGAGGTGGCAACTGCCTGCTCTGGTTTGAAGTCGCTTGTTTTGGTAACTGCTGTAGGTGCTCTTTATGCTTATATAACACAACCTACACTAAAAAGGAAATGGTCCTTATTCTTATTATCAATACCCATTGCAGTATGTGCTAATATTTCAAGGATTGTCATAGTGGGTATGCTGGCGGCTAAATTTGGTGAAAAGATAGCCTTTAAATTTGTTCATGATTTCTCAGGGGTATTTGTCTTTATTGTCGCAGGTGCATTACTTGCCTTATGCGGAGTGATAATAGAATGGATAGTAGAAAGATAGGCTGGATTATAATTACCATCTTAGTGGTTGTTATTATAGCTTTAAAACTTGATCTTTTATCAAGCACTAAGGAGTTTGAGAGAAAGAGCCTTTTAGATTTTCCTTATACCTTAGGTGAATGGAAGGGAGAAGATTTAGAATATCCTGACTGGCTATCTGATGAATTGAAGGCAGAGGAGCTTATTATGAGAGAGTATGAAGATAAAGATGGTAATAATCTTATGCTTTATGCAGGATTTTTCACATATAGAAAAAGCACCTCAACCCATAACCCTGATGTCTGCTATCCAGCCCAAGGCTGGAAGATAGAGAAAAAGGATATAGTAAAATTAGATATAGATGGTAGGAGTTATCCAGTAGCAGAGAGGATAATATCAAAAAACCTCAATAGGCAGGTAGTCTTATTCTGGTATCAGGTAAAGGATAAGACCATAACTAATAAGATAAAGCATCAGATGCTCATCATAAAGGATGCTCTTATTGAAGGTAAGATGAGGGCATCAATTGTAAGGGTATCTATGCCCATTAAGAACAGATCAATTGATGAGACCTTAGAGATAGAAAAGGAATTTGCTAAAATCATAATTCCGAAATTAAGCGAGTATCTACCTTAAGATGAAGAAAAGATTTATTAAATTAACAATTTTTGTCATATTAATTTTATTTATAAATATATCAATATCTCGCTCGGTGGCTGCAGAAATTAGTTGGCTTTATGATTTTAATAAAGCAAAAGAAGAAGCCCTTAGTGAAGATAAGGTCATTATGGCAGTTGTTATAACTGAATGGGATGATGCCTCGTACAATCTTATAAATAAGGTTCTTAATGAAGATGAGATTATAAAGTTATCCAAGAGATTTATCAATCTTCAGGTATCCATTTTAAATAGGGATTTTGTTAAGCGATTTAATATAAATACCTTCCCAACTACCTTGTTTTTAAAGAAAGAAGATGGCACCTTTTATGAGTTAGATAGGATAACAGGTTGTCAAAAGAAGGATACCTTTCTGAGTCTAATGAAAAATATATTAGAAGATAAAGATTATAAATCCAAAGAAAAGATTGTCAGTTCTAAAGAGTTTGATGAGTTAGCCTTAAGTGAAAAGATAAGCATCTTAAAGGATGTAGCAGAAGATATGGAAAAGCAAAAAAGATATTATGAGGCTAAAGATTACTTAATGAGACTCGTTGATATAGATGAGGAGAATAAAGAAAAGATAGAAAAAGAGATAGATTATCTAAGGGCTTTAATCTATTTTGAGCAGATGAAGATAGGTGATGCTATAGATATCTTAGAAAGATTAGATACCAAAAAGGCAGACTTTAAACTTATTGAATGTTACCTGGTTGATAATGACTTAGATAAGGCAGAGGCCCTTATTCAATCGTATCTTGAAAGATACCCAGAAGATGAAAAGGCACCTTTTTTATTAGATACTCAGGCAAACCTTTATTTTAGAAATAACCGGATTAAAAAAGGCATAGATACCTATTTAAAGATAATAAAAGACTATCCTGATACAGAATACGCTAAGAATGCCCGCCAGACTATTGAAACAATGATTGCCTGGCCTAAAAGAAGAGAGGAGTTATATATAAAAAGAGAGATTCAAAATAAGGTTGTCATAGTACCTGATATAAAAACCTATCTATATTATATATCCTTGTGGACAGATAAAAAGATTTATCCTGTCTTGATTGATGGCTCTTACTTAAATGATAGATTTATTCAGGAATTTAACCCTAAAGAGGTAGAAAGAGTCCGTTCTATTATGCTTCCTGGTGCAATTGATGAGGCACTCCTTTTAAAAACACTTTTTACCAGCTGGCAGGATGATGATTTGCTGACTGCTATAAATAAAAAGGTGACTAAAGAGGATATAAGACAATATCTAAAGGATAAAGGGCATATTCCCCTGGGTATTGTCCTGACCAGAGTTAATGATGGCCAGATGCCAGCGGCTGTGGCTTTGGCATCAGCTAGAGACCAAATACTTGATTTTCTACCTTTTACCTCTAAAGGCGAAAAAATAGTCAGTTTTGATAAGATGCAGAGTCTAAAGAGTAAGATAGAAGGTATTATAAAGAGGTGGCATTATCCCTATTTAGGCTTATTAGACGGTATAGATTATATAACCATAGCCGGTGACTTTCCATATGCCTATAATTATCAAAAGACGCCGTTAAAAGGTAGATATTCTCTGGATGATGCCTTAGCAAGAGATGATAAACAAAATAGATATGCCTATTGCGGCAGGATAATAGGTAACTGGGATATGTCAATCTACCAGGCAATGTGCAGTCTCTTTTTACAACCAAAAGATGCCTTATTCTTTAATACCTATAGTCATTCAGGTAATTGGAAAGATTATAGAACCGATTTAGCAAGCCATATGTTATCAGATATACTGGATGTAACCAATATTGAAAATAAAGCCGCTTCCCTGGAAAGATGGCAGATTCTAAATAAGGAAAAGGGTAATATCTATGGTCTACTCTTTATAAATTCATCAGGTGGTGCGTATGATTGGCAGACATCTACTGATAAGGCAAAGGTAGATGATATACCTGAATCTGAACCCTGTATAGTTATCTTTACTCATTCTAATTCAGCAGCAGATCCCTATGATGAAAACACAATAGCTGGCAGGTGGCTTAAAAATGGTGCCTATATCTATTTTGGTTCAATTAGTGAACCCTATGTTCAGTCTTTTAAGACACCCTCTGAGGTGGTGGTTGATTTATTATTTGGAAGACCATTTTCACAGAGTCTAATGAAGGATTCAGGGCTATGGTCTAATCCCTGGAAATTAATCTTTATTGGCGACCCAATGTATTCATTGCTTCCTTATAGGATGAAATCTGTAGATAATACAATTAGCGGAGAATTAGAACAAGAGAAAAAGGGATTATAAGTAAGATGGTGAAGGTTCTTCATAAGAAAGAGATATTTATATTTTCTATGGTGGCTATGGATACGGCACTTATTACCCTGACCTACATTATTGCTGTTTACTTAAGGCTAAATTTTCCTCTTTTTGCAAAAAGTGCAGCCCTGCTTAATCCTTTAAACTATAAAGTAAGTTATCCAGTACTTTTATTCAGTTGGCTTACCATCCTAAGTATTATGCGCCAGTATGAACCCAGAAGAAGGTGGAATATACAGGATATACTTTTTTCAATTGGTGTTGCTGTAACTGTGGGTACACTTTTACTCCTTGTATTTACTTACGGTGTCTTTCATATGCAATTTTCACGTTTAGTGCTTTTATACCTCTGGGTAATAGGAATTATTCTTTTAGTCTTATCCCGTCTTTTTGTAAGGACACTTTTAAGATGGTTTTATACTCAAGATATTGCTATAAGATTTGTCATTATAACTGGTTTTGGTGAGGCGGCTAAAAATTTGGCTCAAGATTATAAGAATTACCCTGAGATGCTTTATAAATTGCGTGGTTTTGTAGTAGATAAGAATGCTAAGATAACTGCTAAGGATAAGAGATGGGCTAAAGAGTTCTCAGAGAAGGGTATCTTAGGTTATATGGATGATTTAGTTGATATTGTAAGAAAGGAACAGGTAACCTATGTAGTTTTGACTTCACAACTTCCTGACAGAGAAAAACTTAGAGATATTTATGATACCTTAACTCAAGAGGGAGTAGATGTTAAGATTGTGCCAATGTTATATGAACTGGGTCCTAAATTTTTAGATTTTGATGAGATTGGAACTGTTCCCATTATAGGATTAAGAGAAATCCCTATGGCTGGTTGGGAGGCAGTAGGGAAAAGGCTCATTGATATTGTAGGTTCTTTTGTTGGGCTTATTTTGCTTTCGCCTTTGTTTTTAGTTGTGGCTATCTTGATTAAGAAGGAGTCAGAAGGTCCGGTGTTTTTTGTCCAGGAGAGGATAGGCCAGTTTGCCAGACCTTTTAAGATGTATAAGTTCAGGACTATGTACATAAACCATAAAAATACATCGCATAAGACAGAAAGAAATGATAGCCGAATAACCAGAGTGGGTTCATTTTTAAGAAGGACATCTATTGATGAATTACCCCAGCTTGTAAATGTATTAAAAGGGGATATGTCCTTAGTTGGACCAAGACCAGATGCCTATAGTTTCTTAAGAGACTATTCTCACTGGCATAAAAGAAGA
>Ga0164318_10000463_pt1 | contig 31088 bp, 26 predicted proteins | sample GuaBasSedimGuay9_FD_113734 | JGI IMG/M metagenome (GOLD analysis project Ga0164318, IMG submission 113734) | Subseafloor sediment microbial communities from Guaymas Basin, Gulf of California, Mexico - Guay9, Core 4571-4, 0-3 cm | ecosystem: Environmental > Aquatic > Marine > Hydrothermal vents...
CTGAAACATCAGGATGGCCCGGTCTATGATCGAGCGGTTGGCAACCAGTTTTTCAAGACACGGGGATGAAATGTTGTAGGGGAGATTCCCGATCACCTGTATTTTCCCGTGATACTCATCCACGATCCCGGCCAGGTCGAAACGCAGGATGTCCTCATGAATCAGCGTAATGTTGGAAATCCCGGCCTGGGAAATCTTGCGGCGGAGCGCCTCAACCAGATAAGGATCTTTCTCTACGGCAAAGATGTGAGACACGTTTCGTGCCAGGGGAATGGTCAGGGCGCCTTTCCCGGGCCCGATTTCGAGGACAATTTGCTCAGCTCCAAATCCGGAGCGGTTTACGATGTCATGGATAATATCGGAACGGATCAGGTAGTGCTGCCCCAGTCTTTTTTTCGGGCGTCCCCGGGCGTTGGTCATGCCGTGTTAAAAGGGGGCCTTTCCTCGGCCTCCTTTCTCCGTTTTCTCTGCCGCCTCCATTTCCGCACATACCTGAAAAAATGGAGGAAGAAAAAGTAGGCGGGAGGAGCAAATATCAGGCCCAGGATCAACCCTCCCAGGAGAAAGGCCGCGGCAAAGGCTCCGCCGGCTCCAAGAATTTTGCTCACAATGACAAGCGGTTCCTGCCCGCTCTTCATTGCCTCAATGATCCCGGAGAACAGGGCTTTTCTCTCAGGCAAGCCAAGGATGGTGGCACCCAGTTTGTAGTCATAAAAATAGATGAGATACCAGTTGAACGGGTTGCTGATCCAGGTACCGATGGCTGCTGTGATCTTGCTTCCCTTGAGGAAAAGGGCCAGCATAACCGCCAGGGCAATCTGGAACGGCATGATGGGCATCATTCCGGTGAATACCCCCAGTGCCATACCAAGGGCCAGTTCATCGGGCTCTCCCTTGAGCCGGATGAACCGCAGGTAGTAATATTTTAGCTGCCTGGTAAATTTCACGGCATTCCATCCCTGTTCTGACGTTCCTCTTGAGCAGGCCCGCGGGAAAGGGGACGCAAATCCTGGATGGGAAACTTTGAACGAACGTCCTGGGAGAGGTCCATCCGTTCATTGTTTAAAATCCGGTGATACCCGGCAACCGCGATCATGGCCCCGTTATCGGTGCAATACCGGGCTGAAGGGTAGAAGAGTTGCAGGTTGTTTTGAACGGCTTCACTCGAGAACCTCTCCCGCAAACGCCCATTGCATGCCACGCCGCCTGCAACCACGATGTGCCTCACCCCCGTCTCTTGTACTGCCTTGAGGCACTTTCTCACCAGAACATCCACAACCGCTTCCTGAAAAGATGCCGCAATATCTGCGAGGGTCACGCTCCCTGTATCCTTGTTGCCCTCTTTCCAATCCTTGACATAGAGAGCCACTGATGTCTTCACTCCGCTAAAACTGAAATCAAGAGATTCCGGACCGAGCATGGCACGGGGAAATTTAATGCGATCTTTTTTTCCTTCTCCGGCCTCCCTTTCAATGGCCACACCTCCGGGATAGCCCAGTCCAAGTATCTTGGCAACCTTGTCAAAGGACTCTCCGGCAGCATCATCAAGGGTCTGTCCCATCTGGGTATATCGGCCATAGCCCTCCACAAGGTAAATGCTCGTGTGCCCTCCCGAGATCGTGATTGCAATGAAGGGAAAGGAAGGGAAATCCTTTTCCAGAAAAATGGAGAGGATGTGCCCTTCAAGGTGGTTTATCCCGACGAGCGGCAATCGGTGCGCCAATGCAAGACCTTTTGCATAGTAGAGACCCACAAGAAGTGCACCAACGAGACCTGGCCCGACAGTGACCGCTATCCCGTCCAAGTCCCTGAAAGAAACAGACGCCCGGGATAGGGATTCCTCTACAACCGGTACAATATTCTTCAGGTGTTCACGGGACGCAAGCTCCGGGACAACCCCTCCATAGGGATGATGAAGTTTCACCTGCGAATTCACCACGCTTGAAAGGGGACGGCAACCGTCTTCAACGATCGCCGCCGATGTGTCATCACAGGAGGTATCGATACCTAAGATAAGCATTTCTTATGGTTCACCGTTCACAGTTAGCCTGCTGTTCTCACGGGCCTTCGCAGCGAGGTGGTGGAGAGTCCCATGGGTACAAGGCGCGCGAAGAAAAATGGATGAAGGCGTACTATCAGTACGTCGAATTCATTTTTCAAGCGCAACGCAGTAGCCATAAGGCTCTCCTCCGCCACAGTAGATTGCCCGTGAGAAATGCGGGTTAGGGTCCAGCACCATAGGGGCACACTACTGCGAGGAACAGAAGGAGCGCCGCTCCGTTGCGGTCAGGATTCTTCTCCCTGGTCATCATCGAGGCCAAAAGCGGTATGGATGACACGTACCGCCAGCTCTGTATATTTCTGATCAATAACACACGATATCTTAATTTCAGATGTGCTGATCATCATGATATTGATATTTTCCCGAGCCAGTACTTCAAACATTTTCTGTGCAACACCGGCATGGCTCCGCATACCAACACCAACGATTGATATTTTAGTGATATTCTCGTCCCCCAGGACTTTTTCAGCCTGAATTTCTTCTGCCTGTTGGGTGACCATGGAAAGCGTCTTTCGAAACTCTGACTTTGGAACCGTAAACGTGAGGTCTGTCTTGCCGTCTTCACTGGTGTTCTGGACGATCATGTCCACGATAATGCCTGCTTTGAACAGCGGTTGAAAAATCTTGGCCGCGATGCCAGGCCTGTCCGGGACTTTTTTTATGGTTATCCTGGCCTCATTCTTATCAAACGCTACCCCTGAAACCAGCACCTTTTCCATGTCTTCTGTTTCTGCAACCACCATTGTTCCCCTCTCTTTTGAAAATGTTGACCGCACATGGATGGGCACATTGAACTTCTTGGCAAATTCCACTGAACGGATTTGAAGGACCTTGGCTCCCAGGCTTGCCATCTCCAGCATTTCATCATACGAAATCCGATCCATTTTCCTGGCCTTGGGACAGATGCTGGGGTCTGTCGTATAGACGCCCTTGACGTCGGTCAATATCTCACACACATCAGCGTTCAGGGCTGCTGCCAGAGCCACGGCCGTCGTATCTGAGCCACCTCTCCCGAGGGTGGTAATATTCCCTCTCCTGTCCAGCCCTTGAAATCCGGCAACCGCGACAATTCTCTTTTTGTCCAATTCTTCTTTTATTCGTCTCGTTTCGACATCATGGATCCTCGCCTTCCCAAAAAGCCTGCTCGTATGTATGGCGACCTGGAAACCCAACAGGGAACTGGCCTCATAACCCATTGACTTCACTGCCATGGCAAAGAGAGCAACGGACGCCTGTTCACCGGTGGCAAGAAGGACATCAAGCTCCCTTGGGTCGGGATCATTCGTCATCTCTTGGGCCAACTTGATCAAATGATCAGTCTGGCCGGCCATGGCAGACAACACAACCACCATCTGATTTCCTTCTTTGTACAATTCCACAACCCGTTCGGCAACACTTCGTATTTTTTCTATGCTTCCGACGGACGTCCCCCCATACTTTTGAACGATCAATGCCATACCTTATCCTCGTTTCAACGACTCATTAAGTCTCTCTAGTATTTCAATGACTCGTTTATGTGAGCCGGAAAAATCAATTCGCCTGGAGGCCTCATCAATTATTTCTATGTGTATTGTCACGGTGAGAGGTGGCAGGATATCAGGCCACCGATCGGCCCATTCCATTGCCACTACTCCCTCTTCGTGAAAGCACTCTTCAAGCCCGGCAGCAAGAAAGTCAGACAAATTCTCCAGGCGGTAAACATCCATGTGAAAAAGCGGTATTCGCCCCCGGTATTCATTCACAAGCGCGAATGAAGGACTGGTAATCACCGTTTCGGCAGGGACGTCCAAACCTAGAGCCAATCCCTTTACAAACCAGGTCTTACCTGAGCCGAGCTCACCCTGGAGTGCAACAACGTCTCCACTCTCAAGAATAGATCCCAGGAGTTCTCCGAAACGGATGGTATTCTTTTCCGAGTGGGCAATCAAGGTTACGCTTTTGAAAACGCCCGGGTTGTCAGGTTCACGGTTCACGGTCGGCTACTTTCCGATTTTCGCATTTTGCAGCTGCCCAAGAATGTGGGTTACCGGCTTAAGAATGTCAAGCGTTTTGGTTCCTTACCTGGCCCTGTCCTGTGAAATGCGGGTTAGCCCTGAGCGGCTCTACACCGTCTTCACTCAGTGCACAAGGGTCCTGAGGAGGTCTCCTTTTCCGATGATGCCGACAATCCGATCTCCATCCATGACAGGGATCGTATAGGCCTTTTTCTGGGTCATAATCGTCGCGATATCCTCTACAGGAGTCTTCTCATTCACCGTGATGACTTCCCTGACATAAAGATCTTCCACCTTCGTGGCGTTAATTCTCTGGATCTCCTTCTCCATCTTCTTGGGGCTTTCAAGGTAGAAGACCCAGTCAAACAGGGCAACGACCGTGGGGATATGCAGTTTTCGATCTTTCCTGATCAGATCGCTTTCGCAGATGATGCCTATGAGTTTTCCTTCGTCATCCACGACGGGTACGCCATTAATATGATTTTCATAAAGAAGCCTCGCCAGCTCCTTCAGCGTGGTCTCCTTTTTCACGGTGATCACGGCAGTGGTCATGATATCGCTTGCGTTGAACATTCGTTGATCTCCTTTACCGGCTCATGGTGTATTCTTAAAAATGACCAAACTCACGGAATTTGATAAAAGTCACTGTGGAGGGAAGGAGTGGAGAGCGGCCAGGTACCGTTCGCCATATGCCCGATAATCGCCGGGATGACCTGGAGGAGGTCACTCGCCAGCACACCTGTGGATCCTCTCTGCTCCGCCAGCAGGTCTGCCGCAAGGCCATGGATAAACGGGCCTGCAATCGCTGCTTTGGAAGTGGAAAACCCCCTGGCCAAGAATCCTCCGATGAGGCCGGTCAAAACATCTCCCGAGCCCCCGCTTGCGAGGGCGGGGTTGCCTGTTGGGTTTACATACACCGTCCCGTCGGGCATGGCGATAAGCGTCCTTGCCCCCTTGAGCACGAGGGAACATTGATGGGTTTCGACGAACCCGGAAGCAGCGAAAAGCCTGTCTTTCTGAATCGCCGCGGTATCCAGGCCGGAAAGCCTTGACATTTCTCCCGGATGGGGAGTCAGGATGGTACGATCAGCCGCCTCCTTGAGAGTATCCATAGAACCCGCCAGCGCATTCAATCCGTCCGCATCAATCACCATTGGCAGAGGACACTCGGCCACTACCTTTTTCACAAGGCCCACCGTTTCCGGGTGGGTTGACAACCCCGGGCCGATAGCGACAGCACTCTTGCCCCGGAAAAGGGGCTCGATGTTCTCCCATGCGTCTCTCGACAGACTCCCGTCGCCGGTTTCCGGCAACGGCACGGTCATCGCTTCAGTGAGCTTTTCTTCAAGAATACCATTCAGTGTTTCAGGAATACCCAGGGTGACCAGGCCCGCTCCTCCTCTCAGTCCGCCCATGGCCGCGAGGGCCGCAGCGCCTGTTTTCCCGGTGGACCCAGCCAGGACAAGGAGATGGCCGCGATTTCCCTTATGGATATCCGGAGCATCCATGTTGAGAGAATCAGCAAAATCCGAAGGCTCCGTCAGAAAGAAATGACCGGATATTTTTCCAGATACCGATGCCGGAATACCGATATCGATACGCACCAAACGACCCACCAGCCCGGCACCTGGAAAAAGAGCCAGACCAATCTTCGGAAATCCAAAGGTCACTGTCAGGTCGGCCTCCACCGCAGTGCCCATAATCTGTCCCGAGTCGGCATTGAGACCGGAAGGTACATCAATGGACATGACCGGCTTTTTGAATTTGTGAAGATCCTCGATAACAGTGCGGTAAAACCCGCGTACCGGCGCATTCAGACCCGTTCCGAGAATGGCATCTACGATAAACCGCGCGTGCCGGAGGCGATGCCTGAAATTCCGCCACTTTTCACTGTCCGTGATTTCGTGAATATCGAGTTCCATCCTCCGTATGATTTCAAGATTCATAAGGGCATCACCGGAGATACGGTCCAGCCCTGAAAGGACCGCGATGGAAACATTCATACCTGCCTGGCTGAGATACCTGGCCACCACGTATCCGTCGCCGCCGTTATTCCCGCGCCCGCAGAGGACAACCACGCTGTCGTGAAGAGACGGCGTAAAATGCTCCAAAAAAAATCGAGCGGCTCCCCTCCCGGCGTTTTCCATGAGCACGATTCCGGGAATACCCATATCGTCAATGGCCATCCTATCCATCTGCTGCATTTCAGATGCTTTTACCAGTCTCATTCCGCTTCTCCAAGACCACCATCGCTATGGCATACTCTTTTTCATCCGAGAGGCTGAGGTGTATCTTCCCGACACCTCTTTCTTCACAGGCTCTGCCTGATCTCCCGTGTATCTTCAGCCCCGGCTTTCCTTTCGGATCATGAACGACCTCGATATCCCGCCAGATCATACCCTGGGTCATCCCCAGGCCCATTGCCTTGGTAAAGGCCTCTTTCGCTGCAAAGCGGAGGGCAAAGGCCGATGGAGGGAAGGCCCTTTTCAGACAGATGTCCATTTCTTCAGGTGTAAAGACCCGTTTCATGAACCGGTCTCCCCATCTTTCCAAAACCGCGGCCATGCGGGGTATATGGACTAAGTCCACTCCGATACCATATATCATGGGAGTTAGTGCCCCTAAAAATCCTTTACCAGTTCCAGCATCTCCCTGACTGCCCTTTCAAAACCCACAAGAACAGCGCGTGCAACAATGCTGTGGCCGATACTGTATTCCTCTATCTGGGGCAATACCCTAAAGCGTTTCACATTGACGTAATTCAGACCGTGTCCGGCACTGATGCGGAGGCCGTTTTCCTGGGCCGATGCCACCCCCTGCCTGATCCGTTCAAAAAGCCTGTTTTCCTCTGCCTCATTTCTGGCGTCTGAATAGTGTCCCGTGTGGATCTCCACGATATCACCGCCGCACTCATGGGCCGCCCGTATCTGATCCGGATCAGCATCCACGAAGAAACTCACCAGAATTCCCTCAGGCCTGAGGCGGTCAACCGTTCTTTTGTAATGATCCTTTTTCGAGGCCACGTCCAGGCCCCCTTCCGTGGTGAGTTCTTCCCTCTTTTCCGGCACAAGGGTGACCAGGTCGGGATGGGTCTTGAGGGCAATTTCGATCATTTCCTCAACGGCTGCCATTTCCAGATTCAATTTAGTCTTCACGGTCTGTCGCAGGAGCGCGAGATCCCTGTCCTGTATATGCCTCCTGTCTTCCCGTAAATGGCAGATGATTCCCTCAGCACCTGCCAGTTCCGCAAGGCCGGCGGCCAACACCGGATCGGGTTCCTCGATTCCCCTTGCCTGGCGCACTGTTGCCACATGATCAACATTCACCGCTAATCGAGCCATTCAACTCCCTCCTCAAACAACTTATTTTGTTGACAGGATATACAAGATTAACACGATTTTTCGATCCTGTTATCCTGTCACAAGTTCTGTACCAGGTTTTTCAGGCGCAGTTCCTCCTGTTCCATTTCCCTGGCCTCGCCTTCGGAACGCTCATGATCAAATCCGAGCAGGTGGAGGATCCCGTGGATAAGGAGGCGCCGTACGGTTTCGTCGAAGGATTCCCCCGACTCTACGGATTCCCTGGCCGCAGTGTCCAGGGAAATAACCACGTCTCCAAGCATGGGGGAAACGGTTGTTTCATCGTGCGGGTCTTCCATGGGAAAGGCCAGGACGTTGGTGGGGCCCATCCTCCCCAGGTACTGCTTGTTCAATGCAGCTATATGTTCATCATCGGTAAAAAGGACACTCAGCTCCCGATCATGACAACCCAAGTCTTCTAAGATTTTCTCCAGTGCTTTCTCGATCTTCCGCCGCTCTATCCTTGGTGTCTCCGTTTGAAAGCTGATTTGAATTTCCATTCCCATGCCTTTTCGCGGTAGCATCCTTGCTCACCGGCTCAGGATAGTCCACCCGGTGGTGAAACATACCACTGAGGGTTTTGTTGAAACTCTTGGCTATCTCGTTGAGGTCTTTCAAAGTGAGTTCACACTCATTCAGTTGGCCGTCGGAAAAAACCCTGTTAATAATCTTCTGAACCATCCCCTGCACACGGGATATGGTGGGATCAACCAGGGTCTTGGATGCCGCTTCAACCACATCGGCAAGCATGACAAGACCTGCCTCCTTTGTCTGGGGTTTCGGTCCCGGATAGCGGAAGTCTTCTTCCTTCACCTGGGATGTCTTGGTTCCTTTTTTCTCCGCCTGTTCCCTGGCCTTCTGGTAAAAGTACTGGATAAGGCTCGTGCCATGGTGTTGCTGTATGATGTCAATAATCTCTCTGCCAAGGCGGTGTTCCCGAGCCAGTTCTATGCCGTCCTTCACGTGGGAGATAAGGATGAGGCTGCTCATGGAAGGGGCGAGTTTTTCGTGCTTATTCCCGCGATTTCCCTGGTTTTCGACAAAATAGAGGGGCTTTTTCATCTTTCCGATATCATGATAATAGGCGGCCACTTTCGCCAGGAGGGGATTGGCGTTTATTGCTTCCGCGGACGCTTCAACAAGATTGCTGACGATCACGCTGTGATGATAGGTCCCGGGGGCCCGTACCATGAGTTCTTTCAAAAGAGGTTGGTCAAGGCTTGCCAGCTCAAGGAGCTTGATGTCTGTGGTAAAGCCAAAGGCCATCTCCACAAGGGGCAGGATACCGGTTGCAATGACCCCTACCAGGACTCCGCCGAGGGATGCCGAAAGGCAGGCAATACCCAGTTCCACGCTGTAGAGACTCCCATGAAGCGCTTCCACGGCAATGGCGAGTGCCATGTTTGCAAGTCCCACGTTGAGACCTGCCTTAATGACTGTTCCCCGATCACGGCAGTTCCGTACCCCGTGAGCGGCAATAAGACTGCCCATGAAATAGTAGACAAAGAAATCGACACCGCCACGGATAATCAGCGTCGTTAAAACAGCCAATATGACGGAGAAGGTGACGGCCACTCTGAAACCCTGAAAGATGGAAATCAACATGGCGCCGGTAGCCACGGGAATAGCAAAAAATAATGCCCGGGGAGCAAGGAAACCGAATCCGCGTGCGATTTCTTCAGCCACCAGTTGCGATGCAATTGCTACCAGGAAGATGACCATGACCGTCAGAGCGCAAAACATGGTGTCCCGCACATCGCTCCTGGAGGTGCCATCTGACATGAGACCCATGATATAGGTAGCAGAAAGCATAAACGCTACGAGCAGGGCCATGGCTGGTGCCCGCCCGACCGTCGCTTTCCAGCCGGAGCTCTTGTATTCCTCATCCAGCTTCACCAGGTGTTCGGGGTTGATTATCTCCCCTTCCCTCACCAGCATTTCGCCCTTCTTGACCTTGAAATAAACGGGTTTCACGGATTTTCTGGCAGCATCCTTCCTGAGCTCGGTTTCCCGTTTATTAAAAGTGACATTGGGCTTCACCAGGGCAATGGAGAGATCCATTGCTGCCCGGATGAGAGCGGGAGAATCCAAGAATCGTTTCAGTTCCTGCTCCTGACCCCTCAAAAAAGTCCTTGCCCCCTCCAGATCGTAGAATCGGTTCAGATCAAGGACCCTGGCCTCCTTTTCCCGGTGCACGTGCCGGAGGAGAATGCCCTTCCCGCTCTGGGTGAGGAGCATCTTCTTATTGCTCACCACTCCACGATTAAGGACCTTCCGTACTAGAAAAATAATGGCCTTTTCAACCTGGGGAGGAAATCCGTTTTCGGTGAGAGCCTGGTACAGAGAATCACTGGGTGCAATCTCAAGGATGTCAAAAAAACGCTCTTCAAACCCATCGAGTTGGGGCAGCTTGTCCTGGCCCAGGCTTTCTTCCGGGAGAGGTGCTTCCTTTGCCAGGTATTCTCTGCCCTGCTGGAATGCTTCCCTTAGTCGCGCAATCAGGTTATTTTCCGTGGGGTCAAAGTCGTAAACGGATAAGACATTCCGGACAGCCTGTTCGCTCTTTTCCTGGGTGAGGGCCTCGTTTTCTACCAGGAAATCCCGGGTGGCCTTGATATCGCGGTCAGCAACATCACCCAGGACATAGGTGCGAGGTCTCACCAGAATATCCGGGAAGAGGAGGAGCGACACCACGATGCTCAAGCCGATGAGAATGAACCATTTTCTCACCTCGGGACCGAGACCGCGGCGCTGGGACGAAACGATTGCCGCCCCCTTCTGCGCCTTGTTTCTCTTTGAAGAACTGCCTGTTCTCTTGTCTATCATCGGTGAACGCTCAAAAGGCCCACCCATTCCTCTCGCGGTTACCCCCGGGAAGGATGGACTTTTTTCTCCATGTTTTCATACGCCTCAATAATTTCCTGCACAAGAGGATGGCGTATGACATCCTCCTTGGAAAAGGAGACAAATTGAATGCCCTTGATGCCGTCGAGGATATCAATGGCCTCGATCAGCCCGGAAACCTTCCCGTTCGGAAGATCGGTCTGGGTGATATCGCCGGTGATCACCGATTTCGAGCTGAACCCGAGCCTGGTCAAAAACATCTTCATCTGCTCGGATGTGGCATTCTGCGCCTCATCCAGGATCACAAAAGAATCATTCAACGTCCTCCCCCGCATAAATGCAATGGGAGCGACTTCAATAACACCCTGCTGGATAAGCCTCGTGGCGCTCTTGAAGTCCATCATGTCATGCAGGGCATCATACAAGGGCCTGAGGTACGGATTGACTTTTTCATAAAGATCCCCAGGTAGAAATCCCAGGTGTTCACCCGCCTCCACTGCAGGCCTGGCAAGTACCACACGATTAACCTCTTTATGAATGAGCGATGAAATTGCCATGGCCATTGCCAGGTAGGTCTTTCCGGTACCGGCCGGTCCAATCCCAAACACAATATCAAACTTTCTTATGCTGTCAATATACATCTTCTGGTTGATTGTCTTGGGAGTGATGACCTTCTTCGTAGAAGAAATATAAACTTCATCCTTGAAAATGGCTTTCAAGTTGGCGCCCGGATCTCCGCTGAGAATCCTGATAGCATAGTCAACATCATTTGGATAGATGGGACTCTGAGCCTTGAGAAGATCGTAGAGCTGCACGAGGACCCGTTTCGCAAGATCGACTTGCCAGTCCCCTCCCTGGATAGTCAGCATATTGCCCCGCACGTGGACTGAAATTTCCAGTTTCTTTTCAAGGACATGCAAGTGGGCATTTTGTTCCCCGCAAAGAGCGCGAACCAATTCATGGTCAGCGAATGATATCTTTTCCAGTTCTTCTTTTTCCACTGGTGGTGTTTTGCCAGTCAAGTGATTACCTCGTCCTGCGGGGGCCCCTTCTCCGCGCCCCAGAAACCGGACGCGCTTATACCCCCGCTCCCGTGGCCTGGAATATGATCTGCCTCTTTCTGGGCCGATTATCAAAATCCAGCAGCACAATCTGCTGCCAGGTCCCGAGCGTCAGCACTCCTTCAACAACGGGAATATGCAATGAAGGGCCAAGAAGCGCAGCTCGGACGTGCGAGTACCCGTTGCCGTCTCCCCATCTTTCATTGTGCTCGTAGTACAAATCTCGGGGCGCTATCCTGTCAATTGCCCCTTTGAGATCATTGATCACCCCGCTCTCGAATTCAATGGTGGTCAAGGCGGCCGTAGAGCCGGGAATAAAGAGAGTTGTGGAACCATTTCGGATTCCCGTTTCGCAAACAGCCTCACTTACCAGCAGGGTGATGTCAATGATATCCGTTTCTGCGGTGGTATGGATAGAAAGGACGCGGTTTTCACATTGCATAGGTGCTCCTCGGTCCATTAATCTGCCTTTATATGTACCACATGGCCCCTTGCCACGCAAGAAAAAGGCCTTTTCTCCATCTTTACCAGATTGTCACAAAAAATGGATCATAATGAAAACCAGCCCTGTCTTGTGAGAGAAAGAAAGACCCAACACATACCCGCTTCTGCTGAAAAATACAAGCGGCTTCTGCCCGGAGAATCATTCTCAAGTTGTCTTCTCAGCAGGAGCAGGGTATAAAGAACAAGAATAAACTTTCGGACTAATGGAGGTGCGAAAATGGTGGCGAAAGGCAAGAAAGTGATTCTTCTCGTGAAGGAACTCTTTGAAACAGGGAAAGTGGTGGGCGCCATATGCCATGCGGGCTGGATGCTAGCCTCGGCTGACATTCTGAAAGGGCGCACAGTGACCTCTTTTTTCGCCATCAAGGATGACCTGATACACGCGGGAGAAAAATGGGTTGATCAGGAGGTGGTGGTGGACGGCAAACTGGTCACCAGCCGGACGCCAAACGACCTTCCTGCCTTCATGCGAGCGATACTTGCAGAGCTATAACGTTTGCAAAGGATTCTCTCCGGAGAGGATTTTTTGGTACATTTCAGGGTCCGTGGCTCCTTCCGTAGAGAAAGCGAGAACGGAGGAGGATTCATCGAGACCCAGTACATCCCTGACAGCGTGATAGTTCCGGTCCTTGAAAAAATCATAGAGCAGTCCCACAGTCACTGCGCCGGATTCGCCGGAGATGACCCGTTGATCACCTGCCAGTGGGTTGCCGAGGACCCGCATCCCTGTCATGGTCACTTCATCGGGACAGGAAATAAATAGATCTGCATAGTCCCGCAGTATACCCCATGCGAGAGGACTCGGCTCACCGCAGGCAAGACCCGCCATGATGGTATTAAGAGCGCCCTTGATGACATGAGGTTTGCCGTTTCCCTTGACCATGGAGGCATAATAACAGGCCGCATTGACGGGTTCCACCACCACGAAAACCGGTCTCTGATGCCCGTATCTTTCTGCAAAAAATGCCTGGCATGCCCCTGAAAAAGACCCCACCCCGCATTGCACAAACACATGTGTCACCATACTACCTTCCATTTGCTCCAGGGCCTCATCACACATGGTCATGTATCCCTGCATTACCCAGAGCGGGATCTTCTCGTACCCTGGTCTTGCCGTGTCCTGAATCAGCAGCCAGTCCCTCTCCGCGGCATGCTTCTCCGCAAGCCTCACTGCATCATCATAGTTGCCGTCTATGATGGAAACCTCGGCGCCAAACTCCTGAATGTTCCGGAGCCGCACGTCAGCCGACCCCTTCGGCATATAGACCACAGCCCTGCACCCAAGCTGTTTGGCCAGCCACGCCACTGCTCGGCCATGATTCCCATCCGTTGCAGTAACACACGTTATCTTGGATATTTGTTCCCTGAAAGCGTCTTGCAGGAAGATGCTGAAGGACAATTCATCAGTGGGCAAACGCAGCCTGCCTGCCAGAGCCCGGGAGAGGGCGAAGGAAGCGCCGAGGGCCTTAAAGGCGCCCAGGCTGAAACGGAAAGATTCATCCTTCACCCGGATGTCCCTGACACCCAGATGCCCGGCAAGGTTCTTGAGCCGTACAAGCGGGGTGGGGCGGTAGCGCGGCATACTCTCATGAAAACGCCTCACTTCAGCCGCGTTACGCGAAGAAAAGGCCCCGGTAAAAACCTTGCGGGTTCCCTGCTTCCTCGCCTCCCTGTTTAGAAACCACTTCACCTCTTTCACAATCATACCCTTCGTCAACGGAAGACAAACCCGATCGTTTGTCACATTCGCTCATCTCTCTCATCAGCCCCGCCGGTCTCCTGTAGCTGATCAGAAGCGCTGAGTTCAATTCTATGGTGACAGATCCGCGGGGTCAATCAAAAACCTGGCATATCTCTACTTATTTTATGCCCGGGCGAAAAGGTACCACGGAGGACTTTCCCATGAGAATGAGATGGAAAAGGGCAGCCGCGTGAATAGAAAGGGTTTGACAGCGTACACGTGCAATGCTAGAAATTTTTCCTTTGATCGAATTATTAATAATATTGATGTATGCGCAACCCAGAGGAACCTATGCTTGAATCAATTGAAAAAAGCCCTCTTCACCCTTTTCTAAATCCCAGATCCATCGCCTTTTACGGCGCTTCCAACAGCTTTTCTGCCATGGGAACGACCCAGTTCAGGAACATCTATGAACTCGGGTTCCAGGGCGATTTATATCCCATTCACCCCAAGCTGGACCAGGTGCAGGGGAAAAAGGCATACAAGAGTGTTTTGGATCTCCCCCAGGTGCCCGAACTTGCCGTAATGGTGCTGCCGACCCGCGTCGTCCCGGAGGCCATGGAGGAATGCGGCCAAAAAGGCATCAGAAATGTCATCATTGTCTCGGGGGGCTTCAAGGAGGTCGGAGGCAAAGGCGCGGATCTTCAGGCCCGGATTGAGGCCATCGCAGAAAAACATCGCATGAGATTCCTGGGCCCCAACTGCATCGGCGTGGTGAATCCATATCATAAACTCAACACCACTTTCTTTCCTTATGACACGTGCCCTGGTTTTATCGGTATGGCATCCCAAAGCGGGAGTTTCGTCACCCAAATGTTCGACTACCTTGCAAAATTCGGGCTTGGTTTCAGCAGCGCAATCAGTGTCGGAAATGAAGCCAACATAGATATTGTCGATTGTCTTGAATATCTTGCCGCCTGCCCGCACACAAAGGTCATCGCTCTTTACATTGAGGCCATCCGGAGAGGCAGGGAGTTCTTGGACAAGGCTCGTTCCATTGCACCGCACAAACCCATCGTGGCGCTTTACGTGGGAGGATCGAAAGCAGGAAGGCGAGCCGGGTTTTCCCATACCGGGGCCATGGCGGGACCCGATCGTCTCTATGATGGGGTGTTCCGGCAGAGCGGGATTATACGTGCCCGCTCCATAGAGGAGCTGTTTGATTTCAGCTGGGCCCTTGGCGCCTGCCCTCCACTGAAGGGCAACCGCGTAGTTATCCAGACGCACTCGGGAGGGCCGGGAGCAGCAGCAGCGGACGCATGCGGCCGAGTGGGGCTTGAATTACCCCCGCTCTCACCCGGCGCAAGGGAAAAACTCGGTCCTTATGTGCCCCACACTGGAAGCATAAACAACCCGGTGGATCTCACCTTTACCAAAAACCCCCTTGACTACTTTCACACCATCCCGAAAGTGCTCCTGGAAGAAGAGGAAATTGACGGGCTCCTGGTCTATTTCCTCGTGCCCACCCAAACCGTGCGCCGTGTCCTTCAAAGCATGGGGATGGATGAAAGCCAGGTGAAAGAACAGAGCCGGAAAATCATCGAACAGCAATCGGTGGCGGTTTCAGCCCTCGCCCGAAAATGCGGGAAACCCCTCATTGGGTTTTCTCTCCGCACCAGGGATGATTTCTTCATTGCCCGCTTGCAGGACAAAGGTATTCCAGTGCTCGGGAGCCCGGAAAGGGGGGCCAGGGCCATGGGAGCATTGGCACAGTACGCGCGCTGCTCCGCCCATTAACCCATTTTTCTCACGGGCTTTCGTAGCAACGTTCCCGTAACCTATTTGTATTTTTTCCCGATGCTCCAGGCGCTGGCCACCGGCTCCCCGAGGCTCCAGTAGGAAGGATCCGGGTGAGACAGTACCAGGGGCCTCATTTTCTTGAAATCCAGCTTCCCATCAGTCAAAAACTGCTCTTCCGTATAAACCCCCTTGATTTTACCTATAAAGACCTCATTCAGACTGATTTCCACCATATCCACAACTTCGCACTCCATACACAAGGGACAGTCTTTGATCATGGGTGCTGTCTTCAGAGCTCCATAGAAAAGATCGAAGACCTCTGATTTGTCGGCCTTCTTTCCTGACACAATCCCGCAGTAATCTGTTGCCGCCACCATCTTTTCCGAGGGAAGGCAAACGCTGAAGGTCCTGTTTTCTTTGATGCCCGGATTCGTGTAATGGCCTTTCCCCAGGGCAATAGCGATCTTCGGCGGCTTGTAGCTGACCATGGTAAACCATGCAAGAGCAAGGAAATTCGCCTTGCCGTGCACGTGCGCCCCCACGAGGGAAACAGGCATTGGATACGCGGGGATTGTTGATCCCAGGTTGATTTTTTCCATTTGTTACCACCTCCGTTTCTTCTATTTCACGCCTTGCCGGATCCAACGCATCAAGGCGGGAAATTCTTCCGTGTCCCATGCAGGTGACAAACGGGCCTCGAGGTATTCCGAAAAGATCTGGTCCATCATGAAAATAAGTTTTTCTTCAAGCAATACCCTCTCGTAAAACAGCGCGTCAGGGTCCTCTCCCTTTTCCCGGAAGACTCTCGGTGTCTTGAGGGAATGAAAATTCATCCACGTGGAATCAAGTTCAAAAACCCATTCATGGTCCCCTGCACGGAGGTGTATTTTGGCCCTGGTAAGCTTTTTCCCCTCTGCCAGGGCAAACCTGGCTTCCCTTATTCTCACATTTTCTCCCGTGCAGACCACTGTTTCCACTCCCCGGTCGCCTTCCGACTGGAGTGTCACTTTTCCTTCAAACCACAGCTCCGCCTCTTCCCCGCCCTGCATCTCGAATGCCTCTTCCATGGTCTCGCTCCTGAACCAGAGCCAGACAAGGAAATCACGCCCCAGGGACTGGGATTCCCGTACCTCGTCTATGACGCTCATGCTCCTGGATCCTCCGCAAAATAGAGAGGTTTGATCTCTTCGGCCAGTGCGCTGTCCTTCCCCCGGTCAATGAGTACCCGCTGTGCCAGGGCATATGGATAGATTGGGAGCAGTTGGAGATGAAAGGTTTTCCGGAAAAATTCGGCAAATTCATCACAGAGCTTGCTGCCGGTGGCCCCGAAGAGCACCGTATTGGTCTGAAGGTTCCAGAGCATGTCATAGACACCCGATTGGGGAATGGCCCTTCTGAGAAGACGCAAGCGCACACTTTCCTTGATTTCCTCCCGCGTGCCCTTGGGAAGATATTCGAGATTTTCCCGTTCTTTCACTTCCTTTTCCGCCTCCCGACAATATTGCAAAAGGGCCTTTTTGGGGATCCTTTTTACATCCACCCGCCAGGAAAGGGCGATAAACGGCTCCTTGAAATACTCCATTGCCCGAAACTCGTTGTCGAACATGTCCAGGATATTGACCCAGCCAGTTGAGCGTTCCTCACCAGGGAGATCATCAAGGGAATGAAAAGCATACCGGATAATTTCTTTTGGGAACTCTTCCACATAATTATCCGGGGGCGATCCATCCACTTCATACCGGCAAAACGATGCTGACCCATATATCAGTCCCATATTTTCCTCTTCTTGAGATGCGTCTTCAGTAACTGCTCAGGGAGATAAACTGCAAGCAGAAGGCTGCGGAAAGGCGAAGAGTAAGCACTTTTACCCTTCCCAAGTCAAGACAAATCGAAAAATTATTTAGCCCTGATCAGGATAATTCCTTTTCCCTCTCTGGCGCCCCAGGCGCCTCCGGAGCTCCCGTTCGAATCCCCGGTCCGTGGGCCGATAAAAAACCCGGTTGCGGACCCTATCCGGGAGATATTCCTGCTCGATCCACGCACCGGGATAGTTATGGGGATAGCGATAGCCCCGTCCGTAGCCCAGTTTCTTCATGAGCGCTGTGGGAGCATTGCGGATATGCAGAGGAACCGGTCGAGGGCCTGTTCGCTCAATTTCCTCCTTCACCGCCTTTTCCGCAAGATAGAGCGCGTTGCTTTTGGGGGCCATTGCCAGGTACACGGCAGCCTCTGAAAGGGCCAGTTGGGCTTCAGGGGGCCCAACTTTTTGCCAGGCATCAAAGGCGGTCAGGGCAACCTGCAGGGCCTGGGGATCCGCGAGGCCCACATCTTCGGAAGCGAACCTGATCATCCTCCTTGCCACAAACAGGGGATCTTCGCCTGCCAGAAGCATCCGGTAAAGCCAGTAAACTGCTGCCTGGGGGTCGCCCCCGCGAAGGCTCTTGTGAAATGCCGAGATGAGGTTGTAGTGCTCTTCCCCGTCCTTGTCATATGGCAGCGCCTTTCTGTCCAAGGCATTTTCAATGACCTGGAGACCCAGCTCCCGTTGTTCAAGTTCTGTCTCCAGCGCATAGGCACATGCCGCCTCCAGGTTGTTGAGGGCGACCCTGGCGTCGCCATGAGAAAGATCAATGAGGTGCTCCAAGGCATCTGCGGTCAATTGGAAACCCCATCTTCCCAGGCCCTTCTCTCTGTCGTTCAGGGCTCTGGTCAAGAGAATTTTCAGATCCTGCTTTTTGAGCGGTTTCAGGACCAGGACGCGTGCCCTCGACAGGAGGGGAGGAATGACTTCGAATGACGGATTCTGGGTTGTGGCGCCCACCAGGAGGATCAGACCGCTTTCCACGTGCGGCAAAAACGCATCCTGCTGGCCTTTGTGAAACCGGTGGATTTCATCCACGAAGAGAATGGTGGGCTGGTGATTGCTCTGGCGGGAGATCTCCGCCCCCTTAATGATTTCCCGGAGATCTTTGACGCCTGAGGTTACGGCGGAAAATGCCCGGAATGGATATCGGGTATATCTCGCGATCATTCTCGCCAGCGTGGTCTTCCCCGACCCCGGTGGGCCCCAGAAAATCACGGGAAAGACACGGCCTGACTCAAGGGCCATGCGAAACGGCGCGTTCGGCCCCAGCAAATGAGGCTGCCCCACCATTTCTTCAATCTTCTCCGGACGCATTCGTTCGGCCAGAGGTGCAATCTCGTCTGTCCTTTCTTCTTTCATGAAGCCTGATCTCCCGCTCGCAGTGCTTCCATAAACACGGAATGGGCCCTTTCCATGTTGAGAGGTTTTGAAAGCAAGAACGGACTCACGCGCTGCTCTCCAGCTTTTGAAGACCGGATTGCGGCAGGATTCTTAATCAGCACGGTGGGAATCTTCGAGGCGGCGCGGTTCGCCTTCTTGAGAATCGCGGCCACATTTTTTCCTTCCGCCTTTTCAGTGTCTATGACCAGCAGCCCATAGCGATTTTTCGAAATCAGTTGAAAGGCTTCGCCGCACGTTGCCGTTGCATCCACCCTACATCCTCTCCCTGAAAACCATCGGCAAAGCAGCTCGCGAAGGATGTCCTGGCGCGAAATGATAAGAACGGGAGTATCTTTCAGACGAATGCGCCTCGCGGTTTCCTGTTTGCGGGAGGGCTTGGCAGGGATCGGCATGTGGACGGTACAGATTGTTCCTCCTCCTTTGTTGGTTCGGAGTTCCATATCACCACCGTTTCTCCTGATAATCGCTCGCGCCAGGCTCAGGCCCAGCCCTCTCCTTTCCTTCCCTTTGCTCGTAAAAAAGGGGTCATAGATCCTGTCCACTGCTTCCGGAGGGATACCCGAGCCGCTGTCCTGTATGTAGAGGTGCGCGAACCCTTCACTTTCCTCTGTGGTGAGGAATACACTCCCTTCGCCCTCCAGGGCCTCAACAGCGTTCTCCACCAATGCCCCAAGCGCATACCTCATTTCTTCGGGTCTCCCCCTCAGGGACGGCAAGGCCCTGAGGTAACTCCCTATCCTGATGGCACCTTTTTTTCCTGAGGGTGATTTCCCCCACTTCCTCTTGGCAGCGAAAATTACTTCCTGTGCCACTTTTCGAAGGTCAAACAAAACCGCCTTTTCCTTAATCCCGCCGTTTTGTCCAAGCCATTGCAATTCCTGGAGCAGGGGCGAGAAGTGATCAACAGTCCCCCGCCGTCCCTCTATTTCCCGGTAGAGGCCGCTTGAGAAACGCTCAACCACCTGCTGCTTTGCCGATTCAATGTGCAACTTTTCCGCCCTTTTTCTTTCATTGAGCCCGATCAAATTGAACAGAAATGCCCGACGTCCGCCAACGAGAATCCTTTTCACCCGCACTTCGCACCAGAGCTGGTCGCCTCGCTTGCTCGTCATGCAGGCCTCATATCGGTCCGGCACGGGTTTGCCCGACACCCTTTTCCTGTAGCGCTCACGGAGCCTGGCCTGAAATTTCGGGTGAACGAAATCCGCAAAGTCATGTCCTTTTACGTCCTCCTCCTCACAACCGAGCGCCTCTCTTGCGGCCGCATTTATGTAGCCTATTTTTCCGTCCTGGATCAGCACAACTCCCCCCGGCAATGCCTCCAGGAGCCGCCATCCCTCCTTGAGGCCCCTTACCGCCTGCCGGTGCTCTTTCTGGAGGTCGTTTATCTTTTCCCGAAGAGTTCTTTTTTCAACACGCAATTTTTCCAGCAACCGTTTCAGTCTTTCTATCCTTTTTTCAGCCACTGACCTCTCCCGTTTCAATGTCCGTTGTTCAGGGATGAACTTCCTCTTCATGCTTGCCGGAGCTCTTGAACGACGCACCCTCTCTGAATCATCTTGATGATCCCAAGCGAATAGCGTATCATATTTTCCATACGCCGTACAACAGGGAAGCTCATGAACACACTGAGAGACCTCTTGGCTTTGTCCCGTGTCCCGGCTTCCTTTTTATTTAAAGGAGTATACATTGACCCAAGACCGTCCTTTTGTCCATCTTCACGTGCACTCAGAATACAGTCTTCTGGACGGAGCAATCCGGCCGAAGCAAATGCTGGAAAAGGCCCGACATCTGGACATGAATGCGGTGGCCATTACAGACCACGGCAATATGTTCGGTGCTGTCCAGTTTTTCGATGAGGCCAGAAAGGCCCACATCAAGCCCATCATCGGATCGGAAGTCTACGTTGCCCCCGGAGACCGCCGCAACAGGGCCCCCTCTACGGATGGGACACCCAATGCCTTTCACCTCGTGCTCCTGGTCATGAATGAAAAGGGATACAGGAATCTGAGCCGCCTGGTAACCCAGGGGTACCTGGAGGGATTTTATTACCATCCCCGGGTTGATATGGAACTCCTGCGGGAATACAACGAAGGCCTTATCGCACTTTCAGCCTGCATCAAGGGAATGGTCCCCTACTTTCTCAATGCGGATCGCGTGGAGCTGGCGCGGAAAAAAGCTGAGGAACTCGCGGCCATTTTCGATCATGACCGCTTTTACCTGGAGGTCCAGGCAAACGGCCTTCCTGAGCAAATCAGGATCAACAAGATGCTCCGGGAGCTCTCGAGCGAACTCTCCCTTCCCCTTGTAGCCACCAATGACTGCCACTACCTAAACCGGAAGGATGCCGAAGCGCACGATGTCCTCCTCTGCATCCAGACAGGAAAGACCCTTGACGACCCGAAGCGTCTCAAATTTTCCACGGATGAATTTTACTTTAAATCCCGTGACGAGATGCTCAGGAACCTCGAGGGGTTTGAAGACGCCCTCGACAACACCGTCCAGATAGCCGACCGATGCACCTATGAAATGGAGTTCGGCCACTACAAGTACCCGGTTTTCCAGGCGGCAGGAAACCGGAGCCTGGACGACATCCTCGTTGAAAACGCCCACAAAGGGCTTGCGGAACGACTCCGTCTGAAAGAGGAGGAAGAGGGGGCCCTTTCGGAAGAAACAGTTGCTGAATACCGGAAAAGACTGGAATTTGAACTTGAAATTATTCAAAAAATGGGCTTTTCAGGGTATTTCCTGATTGTGGCCGACTTCATAGACTATGCACGGCGAAACCAAATACCGGTGGGCCCGGGCCGCGGCTCAGCCGCAGGCTCACTGGTGGCCTATGCCCTCACCATTACCAATATCGATCCCATCAAATACGGTCTCCTCTTTGAAAGATTCCTCAATCCCCAGCGTATCAGCATGCCCGATATTGATATCGATTTCTGCATCAATGGCAGAGATGATGTGATTCGTTACGTTGCAGAAAAATACGGCAGGGAAAACGTCTCTCAGATTATCACCTTCGGTACCATGAAGGCCCGAGCCGTGATTCGTGATGTGGGGAGGAGCCTGAACATTCCCCTGGGGGAAGTGGACCGCATTGCCAAGCTGGTGCCGGAAGGGCCCAAGGTCTCCCTTGCCCGGGCCATTATGGAGGAGCCGCAACTCAGAGGACTTGAGGAAAGTGACGGCCCATCGAAAAAACTGCTTACCGTCTCGCGGGTACTGGAGGGGCTTTCCAGGCATGCCTCAACCCATGCATCCGGGGTAGTGATATCAGACAGACCCCTGGTGGAATATCTGCCCCTTTTCAAGGGCTCCAAAGATGAAATCATGACGCAGTATACCATGGATCGCATTGAGCAGCTCGGCCTTATCAAGTTTGATTTTCTTGGGCTTAAGACCTTGACGGTGATCAAACACACCCTTGATCTCATAAGAGCAGCATCCGGCACGAGCATTGATATCGACAAGATCCCCCTTGATGACCGGGCAACCTACCAGTTGTGCAGCGACGGCAAAACGACCGGTGTCTTTCAGCTTGAGAGCAGCGGGATGAAAGAGCTCATGCGAAGACTTCAGCCTGAGGTGTTCGAGGACCTGATTGCTCTGGTCGCCCTGTATCGCCCGGGTCCGCTCGGCAGCAACATGGTGGACGACTTTGTCAGTGGAAAACACGGGAAAACCAGGATCAGGTATGTTCTTCCCCAGCTGGAACCTATTCTCAAAGAAACCTACGGAGTTATTCTCTACCAGGAGCAGGTCATGCGCATCGCGCAACTCCTGGCCGACTATTCCCTGGCCGAGGCCGATGAACTCCGAAAGGCCATTGGCAAGAAAAAACCGGAGGTCATGGCCAGACATAAAAAACGTTTTATCGACGGGGCGCGCAAGAACGGGGTAAATCCAAAAAAGGCTGAAACCCTCTTTAACCTTATCGAAAAATTCGGAGGGTACGGATTTAACAAGTCCCATTCCGCCGCATACGCCATGATTGCCTACCAGACCGCATATTTAAAGGCACACTTTCCTGTTGAATTCATGGCAGCGCTCCTCACCCAGGACATGGGAAACCAGGACAAAACCATTAAGAACATCGCCGAGTGCAGAAGTATGGGCATAGAGATCCTTCCCCCGGACATCAATGAAAGCCAGGCGGATTTCTCTGTTGTGGACGGGAAGATCCGATTCGGTCTTGCAGCCGTAAAAAATGTGGGATTGAAGGCCGTTGAATTCATCATAGAAGAACGGGGTGAGAACGGCGCCTACGGTGATCTTCTCACGTTTTGCAGGCGGGTGGGTACGGGGAAGGTCAACCGAAGAGTACTGGAGGGCCTGATCCTGTGCGGCGCCTTTGACTTTACCCAGATCCATCGCGCGAAACTTTTTGCCGGCCTTGATAACGTTCTCCGTTCCTGCGGGGCCAATCACGACCCTAACCAAATGAATATATTCGGGTCATTGGGCGAGCAGGGAGGCATGGGGCCGGGACTCCTGGATCTCCCCGATGTGGAGGAATGGCGGGAAAGGGAACGGCTCAAGAAGGAAAAGGAGGCTTTGGGCTTTTATATCACCGGCCATCCCCTTGACGGATTCAGCCGCGAAATTGCACTGGTCACGAGCTGCTCCATTCAAGACCTCTCCGGGCAGAAAGACAAGAGCCGGATCAAAATTGCCGGTGTCGTGGGAGAATTGAAACTGAAAAGGACAAGGAAAGGGGACAAAATGGCGGTTATCCTGGTAGAAGACCTTTCCGGTTCCGTAGAAGTGATTCTTTTTCCTGATCTCTTCGCCCGGTGTTCCGGACTGCTGAAAAATGATGAACCGCTACTCATCTCCGGCACGGTTGAAAAGGGAGACTATGCCATTAAAATTATCGGTCAGGAAATCGTAACCCTGAACACGGTCAGGCAGCAGCTTATCAAGGCCATTGAAGTCAACCTGGATAAGAAAACCGCTTCCAGGGACACCCTTGAAGAGCTGCGGGATCTCACGTTTCGCTTCCCCGGCGAATGCCGCCTGCGCTTTAAGGTTCCACTGGAGTCGGGGGAAAAAATCACCATTGCCGCAAATGAGCGTTTTACCGTCCTTCCGTGCCCGGAATTCATCACAGAATTGGAACAGCTCACCGGTCAACGGGTGACGGAAATAATGGCCTCTTCCGGGGTAAGCCTTCCCGGCACCACGTAGCTCCCCGCCCACATGTTACTCAGGGATTTCCAGGAGGGCTTTCCGGTAGTCTTCCGGGGTATCAAGGTCCAGGTCATCATAGGTGGGAGGGGCATCCACCAGGCAGACCTCATCCGTGAAAGCAGCAAAGAGGGCACGCGCTCCCACATCCCCTTGCAAATCATGCAAGGCCCGGTACCACGCCCTCCCGAGAATGACCGGAAGGGATCGCCTTCCCTTTACAGAAACCGCACCGAGAGTCTTTCCCGAGGCCAGGTACCCGGCAAGAAGATGATTTATGAGATGCGAATTGACATGGGGCATATCAGCCAGCAGAATCATGACGTGTTCCGCATGATCTTCAACCGCCCCAAGGCCGACCCGGATTGAGGTGCTCATCCCCTCTTCATAGTGGATATTTTCCACAATTCGCAGTCTTGCATGGCTGAGCATGGGACTGAGAACACCCCGGAGCACCCCCGCCTGGTATCCCAACACCAGGACCACCTCGTGAAGGTTGGAACCTAGGGCCGCCTCGACAATTCTCTCCAGCACTGTCTTCCCGCCAATCCTGAGAAGCTGCTTGGTTTTCCCCATCCGTGATGAACGCCCTGCAGCCAGAACCAGCCCTGCGATTTTTCCCCTCGGTTGCGTCATCATGTCCCGCCGGTTTATGGAAACAGCCCGGAGATCATTGATCGCCGGGCTGTCAAAAACTGTACCACTTGGTGGATCAGATGAAAAGGAATTTTCCGTTCATCATCCCGTGTACTGCTTTGGCTTGGGAAGCGGGTCAATATCAGCCAAGGCCCGTTCAATTTCATCTTCAGGCAGGGCATGGTCAGCGAGCTTTCCGGCCATATACGCCTCATATGCCGCCATGTCCACCAGCCCGTGACCGCTCCAGTTAAAGAGGATCACCTTTTCCTTCCCTTCTTCCTTCGCTTGTAGTGCCTCTCGGATAACCACCGCAATTGCATGGTCCGTCTCCGGTGCGCTGATGAACCCTTCGGTCCTCGCAAACGTGATGCCTGCCTGGAAAGTCTCGAGCTGCTGCAGGGCCACCGGTCTGATGAGCCCGTCCAGTATCAACTGGCTGATAATGGGGGCCATCCCATGATATCTCAAACCCCCGGCATGGATGGGTTCAGGGACAAAGTTATGCCCGAGGGTGTGCATGGGCAGCAGTGGGGTCATCTGGACCGTGTCACCAAAATCATAGGCAAAGGGTCCCCTGGTCATGGTGGGACAGGATGCCGGCTCCACGGCAATAATATCAATATCCTTCCCGTTGATCTTGTCGCGCACAAAGGGCAGACAGTTGCCGGCAAAATTGCTCCCGCCGCCTGCGCACCCGATAATCACATCCGGATAATCCCCTGCCAGGGCCATCTGTTTCTGGCACTCGAGACCGTTTATGGTCTGGTGGAGCATGACATGATTCAGAACACTCCCCAGAGAATACTTCGTATTTTCATCCATCACCGCTGCCTCAACCGCCTCGCTGATGGCGATCCCCAGGCTTCCCGGTGAATCAGGATGCTCTGCCAGGATGGCCTGCCCAGCCTTGGTTTCGGTACTGGGGCTGGCCACGCAGTTGGCGTCCCAGGTCTGCATCATAAGACGACGGTAAGGTTTCTGATTGTAACTCACCTTGACCATGAAGACCTTGCATTCAAGACCAAACAGGGAACAGCAGAAGGCTAGGGCGCTGCCCCACTGCCCTGCACCGGTCTCGGTGGTAATACGCTTGGTTCCGGAGATCTTGTTGTAGTACGCCTGAGCAATGGCCGTATTGGGCTTGTGGCTTCCGGGGGGGCTTACCCCTTCGTTTTTGAAATAGATTTTCGCGGGTGTATTGAGATATTTCTCAAGATTCTGCGCCCGGTAGAGGGGCGTCGGACGCCAGATCAGGTACTTTTCCAGGACCTCTTGTGGGATGTCTATCTCCCTTTCCTGGCTGACTTCCTGTTCGATCAGCGGCATGGGAAAGATGGGTGCAAGATCCTCAGGCCCAACAGGCTGCCCGGTTCCCGGATGAAGCGGCGGTTCCATGGGGGTGGGCATATCCGGCAAAATATTGTACCATTGACGGGGTAATTCAGATTCCGGCAGCACAAATTTCTTGCTCTCCATAATGCCTCCTTTTCAACAACTTGCGTTTGCATTTTGACCTCCACGCACCTCGCTTGAAGGTCGGCCTTTTCCTGCTTCCCGCGCCAGAAAACGATCGCTGTTTGCCGCGGATCAAGGCTCTCTGGCTCGAGACAGTCCCGCGGGCATACCCGCAGGGTGCCACAGGATCAACCTACGTACCTGCTTATCCCACCTCCTTTCTTTTTTCAGTAGAAGTACACATGCAATCAATTTTTATCGTTTTTGGACAAACTTGGCACACACTGATTGCCAGAAAAAACAAACGTGTCTTCAAGAAATTATGGAAAATTTGCCGGCATGAGAGAAGAGATCGTGCGGTAGCAGTAGAGATGCGAATGCGTGATTTGAGTGCTGTAAGTGCAACGTACCTGAAGCTGGGCTGTGGAAAATCGCCGACCAAGAATAACGCTAGTGCTTTTTCAGTTTCTTGTCAAATACTATTTCCTGAAAAATAAAGGGAGTGGAGAACCGCACCAGGTCCTCCACTCCCTTTTCCCAGGAGGCACGAATGAAGCAGATCGTTACTCTACAGTGATACCACTGGGAGGTGCAGGAGCAGTGGTATCTGGAGGAGTGTACGTTACGGTGAGCGTATAGGTTCCTTCGTTCCCATCATGGTCCCTGGCAGCAACCACAATAATATTCTCACCCGGGGTCAGGTTTATCCCTGAAATGGACCAGTTGGTCGTGCCGCTCGCTGTTCCGCTGCCGCCCGTGGAATTGGTCCAGCGCACCTCAACCACACCCACATTATCAGCGGCTGTCCCATTCAGGTTCAGAGTGCTTTGTGCTGTTTCATACGTGGTACCGGTTGTTGGTGATGTAATGGTCACGCTGGGGGCATGTGTATCAGGAATGATCTTGTAGACTTCCTGGGAAAACGCGCTTTCGTTTCCGGCAGTGTCCACCGCGGTGACCGCGAAATAATAGGTAACACCTTCGTCCAGATTGTTCGCGGTATAGCTGGTTGCTTTCCCCACCGGTGTCGGGGTTCCGTAGGTACGGGAAGCAGTCCCGGTGTACACCCGGTATTCCTGAAGATCCGGTTCTGTATTGGCCTGCCACCTTACCGTGGCGGAACCTCCAAATACCACCGAACCAACCAGGCTCAGGGAAATTGCCAGTGTGACAAGAAATAAATGTTGCTTTTTCATGTTGTCCCTCCAAGATGCGTGTTGTTATCAATCCATTAAGCAACCTCTGTGCCAAGGATTCCGGCCGCCCCCATGTGGTTATTCACAAGGGCAGGAGGAGAATCAACAAATTGGTTTTATTGCACTTTTTCGTTTCTCCGTATTTTTCTAGGCTTTTCTGAAGGGCAACAAAAAGTGCACAAAGCAGCAAACAGAACATATCCTTGTGCTTTATTTCATACAGAGAGTTCGCCCGGGTTTCTCACCGATCTTCGTTACGAGACGGTGGCCAGGCCCGTGAATAAAAGGCCCGCGCAGGAACATGGGCACAGGCGCACAAAAAACAGTGCTGGGTCATCAGTGCTGAGTCCTAAATTTTTCCCTGATCAATGCTGTCCTCTTTTGTACTTTGCACTCAGCACTTTGCAATTCGCACTGAATGACGTGGTGATCATTTTTTACGCGCAACGCAATAGTCAGGGGTCTATCCGCCGTCACAGGAGATTGTTGGTGAAAAATCGGGGATAGAGGCGACCCCCGCCTGCGGGGACGTCTTGTTCAAAAGGGAGGTTTGTGCTAGACATGTTTTCTGTGGGACAGGAAAAAGAATGGACTTTATGACGCTTTATAATGACTGCTCTCTGTGCCCGAGACAGTGCAGGGTGAACCGCCGTATGCGAGGGGGTAAAAGAGGGCCTTGTGGGGAAGATGACAGGGTTCGAGTGGCCTTCATCGGGCCCCATTTCGGAGAGGAACCTCCAATTACGGGGACCAAGGGATCAGGGACTGTCTTCTTCTCCGGCTGCTCCCTCCGCTGTGCCTACTGCCAGAATCGCCAGATCTCCCACGAATCCTTCGGGGAGCTGGCAGATATGGACACCCTGTTATCCCGGGTGGAAGTGATGATCCAATCGACAGGGGTGCACAATATTAATTTTGTTACGCCGGACCACTTTTTTCCGCACGTCTTTACTCTGGTTTCTTCCCTCCGTGAAAACGGGTGCGACCTCCCCATGGTTTACAATCTCTCGGGGTATCAATCCATGGATTCCCTCAAAATGGCGGAACATTATGCCGACATCTATTTGCCTGACTTCAAGTATGGTGACACCACCCTAGCCGCATCCCTATCCCGAGCAGCAGACTACCCCAAAGTGGCCCTTGAGGCCCTTTGCGAAATGGCTCGTCAAAAGGGTTTTCTCGACAGCACGGCCAAAAAAGGCTCCCTCGCAGAAAAGGGGGTTCTGGTCAGGCATCTCATTCTGCCCGGGCACCTCGAAAACAGTATTAATGTCCTGACGAGCCTTTTTGTTGAATTCGGGCCCGATCTTCCCCTCAGTCTTATGACCCAGTACTCCCCAGTGGGCCAATCGCTCCCGGGCCCTCTCAACCGCTCCCTCCGGCCCGAGGAATTCGATTTCGTGTACGCTCATGCCCATGCCTTGGGGTTCCGCAATCTCTTTGTACAGTTTCCCGACCCACCGGACGCGATCACCTCGTCGCAGCCATCCCCTTTTCTCCCCGACTTCCGGAAGGCACAACCATTTGGAAAATCCGGCTTCAAGAAGATGCAATCCTCTGTTGACATAAGGAAAAGGGTTTGTTAAAAAAATCACATTCTTAGCAAAAGGAGGAGTCGACTTACATGGAAGCACTGACACCGTTTTATGAAGTAAATGAAGCCCTGGTCGCCATGGGTGCAGAGAAGTTGAATCTCTGCATGCAATGCGGCATGTGCGCGGGATCATGTCCCTGGCGTATTGTGGACGGACCATTCAACGTTCGCCGCCTCATCAGGATGGCTCAACTCGGCGTAGAAGGGTATGAGTCTGCTGACATCCTCTACGGTTGCACCACGTGCAACAAGTGTGTCCTGCGATGTCCGAGAGGAGTCACCATTATTGATATCGTAAAGGCCATGCGTGCTATGATAGCCGAAACAGGGGCAATCCCCGATGTTCTACGGACTATTACCGGGAGTGTCCACAGCAAGGGAAATCCCTGGTCTGAACCGCCTGAAAAGCGGACTGAATGGATGGAAGGGCTCGATGTCCCCGTCTTTGATGAAAATACAGAGTACTTCCTGTTTGTCTGTTGCACCTCCGCCTATGATGTGAGGAGCCGGAACATCGCAAGGTCCATGGTTAAGGTCCTTAAAGCGGCAGGTGTCTCATTCGGTGTGATCGGGGAAGAAGAAAACTGCTGCGCTGAATCGATGCGCAAGATCGGTGATGAAGAATTGTTCATGAACACGGCGCAAAAAAATATTTCGCTTTACAAGGAGAAAGGCGTAAAAAAAATTATCACCACCTCCCCGCACTGTTTTTATACGTTCACCAATGAATACCCGGAAATGGGTGGGGAATTCGAGGTCATCCACTATACCCAGCTTCTTAAACAACTCCTCGATGCAGGAGATCTGAAGCTTACGGGATCCATCGATAAAAAAATCACGTATCATGATCCCTGCTATTTGGGCAGGCACAGCAAGGTATACGAAGAGCCCCGGGATGTGCTGTCGACCATAACCGGGGGAAATCTCGTGGAAATGAAACGAATCAGGGATGACAGTCTCTGTTGTGGCGGCGGCGGTGGAAGATTGTGGATGGAAACAAAACCCGAATGGCGTTTTTCAGACCTGAGGATCCACGAGGCATGCGACACGGGGGCAACCATCCTCGCCACTGCGTGCCCTTACTGCATCAACATGCTGGAAGACAGCAGAAAGACCACCAACAAGGAAAACGCAATCGAGATTAGGGACATATCCGAGCTTGTGGCCGACCTCGTATAATACCCTCTTTAAGAGCGCCCCCCGCGTGCGGGAGCGCTCTTTCCATTTTTTGGATGGTCTATGAACGTAGCCTACCTGGATTGTTTCTCTGGAATCAGCGGGGACATGTTCCTCGGGGCCTTGGTCGATGCCGGCGTTCCCCTGTCTGAACTGGAGCAGCTCATCCATTCGCTCCAGATCGAAGGGTGCCGTCTCCAAGCGACAAGTGAAGCAAGAAACGGTATTTACGGAACGCGTGTCCTCGTCACAGTCGATCAATCCCGGGAGAAGTCCCGGGGCTTTCGTGAAATCCGCAAGCTTATCTCCCGTTCTGATCTCCCTGAAAAAGTGAAGGAAAAAAGTATCGAGGTCTTTTCCTCCCTCGCAGCGGTGGAGGGGAAAATCCACAACCGCACTCCCGATGCTGTCCATTTTCACGAAGTGGGAGCGGTGGATTCCATTGTGGACATCGTGGGCTGTGTGTACGGACTGTTCCGTCTGGACATCCATGCCGTTTACGCTTCCCGGTTGCCCCTTGGAACCGGCTTTGTACAAACAGCACATGGGAGCATGCCCATCCCCGTGCCGGCAACAATGGCACTCCTGAAAGGAATCCCCGTATCACAAACAGAACTTCCCCATGAGATGGTGACGCCTACGGGCGCTGCCCTGGTGAAGACACTCGCAAGAGCCTTCGGTACGATGCCTCCAATGACCGTGGAAAATGTGGCATACGGCGTCGGGAGCAGGGAACTCCCGGACCGTCCGAACCTACTTCGTTTGCTGGCGGGAAAACAGGGCCGCAAAGGAAAAAGCGAGACGATTGTGGTCCTGGAAACAAACATAGATGACATGAACCCTGAGTGGGCTGGGTATGCCATGGAATGCCTCCTGGAGGCAGGCGCTCTGGATGTGAATTTTTGTCCCATTCACATGAAAAAAAACCGCCCGGGCATCCAGGTGCAGGTCATGGCACGGCCCGAGGCAAGGGAATTGTTGACCGATATCCTGTTTCAGGAGACCGGGACCCTTGGTGTTCGGTTTTTTTACACCCAGCGTCAAGTTGTTGAACGACAGGAGGTGGAGGTACAAAGTCCCTGGGGAAGCATACGAGCAAAGAAGATCATTCAGGCTGACAACACTGAATACCTGGTTCCTGAATACGAATCCTGCAGGGAGGTAGCCCAAACAAAAGGCCTTGCCCTCCGGGAAGTATATTCCTGGGTCTCGGGCCTCAACACGCAATTATGCGAGACGTCACACCCTTCTTCCCTGAAGGAGCGGAC
>Ga0164318_10000464_pt1 | contig 31065 bp, 31 predicted proteins | sample GuaBasSedimGuay9_FD_113734 | JGI IMG/M metagenome (GOLD analysis project Ga0164318, IMG submission 113734) | Subseafloor sediment microbial communities from Guaymas Basin, Gulf of California, Mexico - Guay9, Core 4571-4, 0-3 cm | ecosystem: Environmental > Aquatic > Marine > Hydrothermal vents...
AATAATTACAACAGATAACTGCCGTTTTTATGCTTGCCAACGATTCAACATTGATTATATCGGCCTTGCCCATTCTCTCCAATTAGAATAATATAAAATCGAGAATGGGCCAGGCCGGATTCGAACCGACGACCACCCGGTTATGAGCCGGGTGCTCCACCAGGCTAAGCTACTGGCCCGTAGAACAGGAAGCTCCTCCCGGAGCCATAGGAGTATTCAGGGGTATTATTTTAAACATACGGTCAGGGTCCTCTCACCAGCTCGAGGACCCTCTCGACGTATTCATCCTCCCTCTCCAGGAGCTCCCCGGAAATTCCCTCTCCCATCCTCAGAACCTTCGGCTGGACCGCGAGTATCCGCACATCGGAGGGACATTCCCCCATCATCCTCGAAAGTTCAAGGACCTTCATGAGGTCCCATTCATGCACGCTCCTTCCGGACAGTATCCTCTCCGATTCAACCTCCTCCGGCCGGAACACAATGTAATCCCCCGGGTCCTTCCCGATGTCCGCCGCATCGATGATCACGAGTCCATCATACCCCTTGATATGATGAAGGAGCCTCATCCCACCCCTGCCCTCATCGAACGCGTCCACCTCCGGCGGGAGCTCCGTCCCGTTCTTCAGTATCCTTGCGATATGGGGACCGATCCCGTCATCGCCCATCAGGTCGTTCCCCACACCGATCACGGCCTTTCCGCCAGCCAGCTAAATCACCTTCGCCCTGATATTGTCAGGCGATAATAATGATTTTTTCCATATGGTGAAGGAGATGTTCCACCCTTCATCATGAATGGCGTGATCCCCGTCCGCCTCTTCATACCCGGTCCTTCCCCGTGTACCTGATGACTATGATCAGATCGAACTGATTGGACCCGTCATCCTTCTCCATAATCCCGGGTCCCACGGGTCTGGTGTACTTCCCTGATTCGACAAGAAGAACCGTGAAATTCATCCATCCCGGCGAATCGGGTTGAAAGGAAATTGTTATCTCACCCTTTCCACCCTGGGGATTGGAGGCGGTCTTCTCTTCGGATCCTCCGGGAAAATCCACCGAGACAGAGAATGTCTCCGGCTGATTCTCCCACAACATAGAATCCTTCTCATCGGTCCAGTAGATCGATATCTCCACGAGTTCGGGCTTGGCTTCGGAATAGACAGGGTATTGAAGATCCACACCTTCCCGGGCATATTCTATCGAATTGAAGATATGATCCCCGCCGGGTTCCTCATCCCCTTTCGTCAAGTTGATATAGCCTATCGGGGTCCACTCATCGGAGTTGTACTCATCCGCATCAAGGGCGTAACCCAGACAGGAGTGGAGGAACAGCACGAGGACGACCACAAGGACAACGATATACATCTTCCTGTTCGATGCGTCCGCAATGAACCAGCGGACCCCGCCTTTCATCCTGGACCTTTCGAGCATCTCATCGAAACGTCCCATGACATTCTCCCTCTTCCCGAGTCCCGCATAGAGAAGGGCATATGCTGCCAGGATCAGGGCCCAGCCGATGATCTCGGGGAGCTCCTTGATTATTACGATCCCGGGGTCGCTGCTGCCCGGGCCCGGGTCCAATCTGGACCATTGGAGAAAGTTGGAGATCAGGACGATGCAGCCTATCACCACAAGATATCTCTGTACCCCGGAGAACAATCTCCTCGAGGAAAGGATGAAGACCATGAGGAACATGAAATAGAATGTTCCCGCAAGGAATACGCCGATGTAATAGTAAAGTGGATAGTTCGAGGTCCTGAGATCGAGCGGCAGACGATAGTTCAGAAGTGGATAGAACACGAAGAAAACAGCATACAGCGAGAGAAAGATCAGACCGTATCCCGCATCCCTTCTCATCCCCTCACCCATTCCTGCGGATATCCTGCGTGTCCTGATGACCCAGACGAAAAGAAGGATCAGGACCGATACCCAGATGAAGAAGGTGAGGATGTTCAGGGTGAGGATCAGGTTCTCACCGGATCTGTCCCCGCGCAGCACCGCACTGCGGAATGTATAGCTGGAGATGGTGTAGAGCACGACATTCAGCATTATCATGCCCAGTGCGACCAGCAGCAACACCATGTTCTTTCTGAGACTTTCCCTTATCCTCTCCTTTCCCATGATGCAGTATGTATCCACAGCATATTTATTCTTTACAGGAAATGAGACGAATACAACCTGGCTGGCACATCACCTGAAGTTTACGTCAATGTAATGTGTGGAACAGGATATGCACGGATCGTAGGCCCGGACCAGCATCTCCAGCGTCAGTTCGATCTCCTTTGCGGGTTTATCGATGATGGCGGGAGCCAGCTCCTCCATGTCCTTCTGGATATTGGCGTGGTTCTGGTTTGTGGGGATTATGCAGTTCGCTTTCGTGCAGTTCCCCAGACCATCGATTGTATAATCATGTATGAGAAGCCCCCTGGGTGCGTGGACGGCACCAACACCCCTCCCCGCCCTGACCTCGATCTCACCGCTCTCCTCCTCGAGACCCCGATCGAGCAGTTCATCGATGATCCCGATCGAATCCACGAGGGAATCCATTATCTCCACAAGCTGAGCTACATTGTTCATGAACGGGTTGTGGCATACGGGCTTCAATCCGAACATACCGGCGACTTCCATGGCCTCCTTCGAGAGCATCGCATGGTTGAGATTGAATCTGGCAAGGGCCCCCACCATGTATGATTCCCTGTTGTGCCTCGTGTATTTCGCTGTGGAATGGGGGACCACGTACTCGTTAGTTATTGACAGATATTCCTCAACGGGCCACCGTCCACCGTCGGTGGACCCCAGATCCCCGTCATAGAACGCATAGTTCTCGTCGTTCGTCAGGGCGATGAACTCGGTCTCCCTCGTGAAATCGGGAAGCCTGTCAGCATGGGCGAGCACAACACCTGCCACATCTGTGCATACACCCTTTGCATTCTCCAGCTCCTCCCTCATACCGAGAAGGGCCCTCTCAGTCGGTATCTCGGTGAACCCGCCGACCTCGAGGGTTATCGGGTGGGTGGCCCTTCCGCAGATCGCTTCCGACAGCATGTTGGCTGTCCTGTGAAGACCCACTATCTTCACGACCGCCTCCTTTGCGGTCTTCACGAGAGGGATCACGCTTCCCGCACCGAGAAGATCGGGTGCCACCAGATATCCGACATGGAGGGTGTGGCTCTGCAGGTTCTCCCCGTAGAGGGCGAGCCTCCGGAGAAGCTCCGTCTGTTTCGAGATCTCCACCCCCATGGCAGCCTCAGTGGCTTTCAACGAGGCAAGGGAATGGCTGATGGAACAGATCCCGCATATCCTCGATGTGATATGGGAAAGCTGATGGTAGCTCTTGCCCCTCACCATCGCCTCGAAGAACCTTGGAGCTTCATCCACCTCCCAGAGCACCTTCTCCACCTTACCGGACCTGGCATTCAGATATATGTTGCCGTGTCCCTCGACCCTTGTCAGGTGCCTGACCTCTATATCGATGTCCCTGCCCATCAGATCGCCCCCTTCCTGTAATTGAACATGTTGAACCTCTTCATCATCTCGTCGAAGGAGACGCCGTACTTCCTGAGGACGTCCTTTGCGGCTTCCATCCTGGGATCGTCCAGATATCCCCTGCATCCCTCGCAGCCGTCACCGTGCGTGGGGCATATGGCATTGCACCCTGCCCTGGTGACGGGGCCCAGACAGAACTTGCCCAGTTCGAACACGCAGATGTTCTCGTTCTTCTTGCACTCGACACAGACGGGATAGCTGGGCAGCCTGGGTTCCTTTCCTATTGCCAGATGGGCCACGACCTTGGCGAACTCCTCCCTGTTGATCGGACAGCCGGGGATGCGGAAGTCCACATCAACGACCTCATCCACCGCTTTCGTGGGGAATACGTCGAACAATCTGTTCCCCTCGATGTCCGCCTCATCGTATACCTCTTTCTTCACCTCATCCACGGACCATTCGTTCCTCAGTCTGTTGACACCGCCGATGCATGCACAGGCTCCCAGGGCCACGAGGATCCGGGCGTTCTTCCTAATCCTCTTCAGCCTCTCCTCGTCCATGGGCCTCATTATGGAACCCTCCACGAACGCAATGTCATAATCGTCGGAGGATTCCTTCATGGCCTCCCTGAAAGATACAACCTCGACCACATCAATTAGGTCCAGTATCTTCTCCTCCAGGTTTATCACCTGGAGCTGGCATCCCTCGCAGCTTGCGAAATCGAAAAAAGCCACCCTCGGTTTCATCAGAACGCCTCCGGCATGTCCTTGACATCGGTATATCTGAACACGGGCCCCTCGAGACATACGTATATCCCGTTCATCTGACAGTGCCCGCATTTTCCCACTCCGCACTTCATTCTTCTCTCCAGGGAGACAACGATGTTCTCGTCCGGAACCTCCTTCTTCTTCAGCTCGGAGATCACGAACTTGTACATAACCGGAGGTCCGACAACTATGGATATCGTTCTTTCCGGATCGAAATCGAGAGGTGGAATGAGGGTGGTGATCAATCCCACCTCACCGTCCCAGCACTCTCCCTCTCCGCACTGGTCCACCGTCTTCTTCACCAGAACATCGTTCTTCCTCGACCACTCCTGCAGGTCGTTACCGAAGAGAACGGCGCCGGGTTCCTTGCATCCGTAGAGAATGGTGACCTTTCCGAAATCACCCCTGTTCTCGAGTACATATTCTATGAGCGACCTCGTGGGGGCTAGTCCGCATCCGCCGGATATGAAGAGTATGTCCCTGCCCGCAATCCCGGACACGTCGAAACCGTTCCCGAAGGGGCCCCTGATCCCTATCTTCTCGCCGACCTTCATCGTGTCCAGCTTGGTGGTGACATGGCCTATCCTGCGAACAAGAAGCTCGAATGTATCCCTGCCGGGCGACGATGCGATCGATATCGGAGCCTCCCCCACGCCGAAAATCGACACCTCCACGAACTGGCCGGGTCTGTATTCCAATCTCCTCCCGCTGTCCGGTCTTATCTCGTACAGGGTTTCCATATCCGTCTGTCTCTCCTTCCTCAGGATGGTGGCGGGTTCGGGAATGAGAAGCCCTTCCTCCACCCCCGCCACCTTGACGTCGGGAATGGGGAAGTTCACCTTCTCGTGCATGGAGAACGATGCAAGCGTGTTCATTATCTCGCAGGGATCCGCTATGTCGGGGAGGCACTGGGTGGCGCATCTGCCGCATCCGACACAGGCCACGAAGCCGTTCCTCATCGGAAGATAGAGGCCCTTCCTGTAGTACCGATGCCTGTACCTGTCCTTGATGTTCTCCCTGAAGATCTCTCCCCCGGCAACCCTGGTGAAATCACGGAGAAGGCAGCCGTCCCATGTCCTCACCCTCCTCCCCTCCTTCAGGTTGAGGCTCATCACGTCATCAACATCATAACAGAAGCATGTGGGACAGACAAGGGTGCAGCTCCCGCACTGGAGGCATTTCTTGGAGTTCTCCTCCCATATGGGATGGTCGTAGTTCTCCTCGAGGAGCTTCTGCCACATGTACTTGTCAACCTTGAGCTTCCTTGCGTATCGGGAGGGGAGCTCCTTCCTCAGTCGTTTTACATGCTTTTTCTCCTCCAGTGTTGCCTCCCTCGTTTCGGAGTGGGTGTCCAGCAGCCTCTTCCCTTCCTCCGACCCTATCGTAACCGCAACGGTGTCCCCAAGGTCGGTCACGAGAAGATCGAAACCCGTTTCGACGACATGCGTTCCGAGGCTTCCGGCAAAGGACCTCTCGGAAACGTTGAGGATGTCGGAGGCTATGATGATCGTGTTCTTCCTTCTTGCATCGTAATGTTCATCCCTGTGGGTTCCCAGGTATATCTCGTCCATCTGCTGTATGGCAAGTACATCGTACGGATGGACGCCCAGAAGGATCCTCTTCCCTTCGTCTATGTTCGCAAGGACCTCGAACGGTTTCGATATATCGAAGGTCATAAGGTCCTCGTGTGTCGGAAGGAGATACTTCTTGGGAGGAAGTATGGTAACATCATAATCGAGCCTCAGCTCCTCGGCACTCTCGAGCGGAGCGTACTGGAACCTGCTCCCCCTGGCCCTGACACCTATCACTTCCCCCTCATTCTCCTTTATCAATCTGTCGACGAAGTTCAACCATTCCCTCTTGCTCATTGCCTGGATCCTGATTCCCCCTTGTTCATCATGTTGCACGGTTCCCATCCTTTCCTTCATCCCTGAAAGCACTCGAACGACCGCGTGGGACCATGTTCCGGAAGAATGAAGAGTGCGAGTCCCGTCATGGTCACCAACGATCAACCCGCTCATTGATATATCAAATTTACGTGATTGTGCATGAACACCGGAATGTGCCAGTATCGCACGCATGTATGCATTCCCGCTGAATCTTCACTTTCGGCCCCCCCACGTGAAAAGTGTATATCCCCCGGAATATCTGAGACGACGATGAGGCCCTCGGATGGATCCGGACCCTCAAGGGAGCTCTCCTTCATGAAAGCCTGCTTCAGGAACCACTACAGCAGGCCGCAGGTGGAACCACCTTTCAGGTTCACCAGAAGGGAGTGGGGATTCTTTCCCTTCGGCGGGAAGATGATGTTCCGCCACATGGCCTTTCTGAAGAAGGAAGATATCTTCCGCTTCTTCAGGGAATCGGTCCCCATGCACGCATACTACTCCGTCGCATATTACGGGGACCCTTCTCTCCAGCCGATGGGGGAGAAGTTCCGTACCTGGATGGGGGCCGATCTCGTGTTCGATCTCGATGCCGATCATCTCCCGGATGCCGACAGCATGACCTATCCGGAACAGCTTGCGAAGGTGAAGGATGAGGTGGATGGACTGCTCCGCGACTTCATTCTCGATGACCTGGGGTTCCCCGAGGAACATACACATCTTCATTTCTCCGGCGGGAGGGGATACCACATCCACGTGAGGGATCCGGCGGTTCTGGAACTCGACAGCAGGGACAGAAGGCAGATCGTGGACTACATTACGGGGAGGAACATCGATTTCGACGTCCTGTTCCCGAAGAAGACAGTGGAGGTGAATCCGAGGTTCGGCTCCTCAAAGATGGTTAGGAATTTCAGGGACCGGAACTACGGGGGATGGGTGTCCAAGATCTACGCAGGGAAGGACGCACTTATCAGGGACCTTATGGATCTGGAAGACCGGAGGAAAAGGGTGAAGAGGCTTCTCCGGGTCTCTTCAGACAAGGGCCTCGGCATAGGAGAGAGGAAATGCGAATCCATAATCGATGACCTTTTCTACAAGGGGAAGAAGAATTCGGCCATAAGAATGCTCGATGAGGACAAGTTCACGATCACCTCGAAGAACACGATGGACAATGATTTTCTCCGTTTATGTACCGCATATTCCTCCATCAATCTCAAGGGAGAGACCGATGAACCCGTAACCACAGATATCAAGCGGTTGATAAGATGCCCGGGCTCCCTGCACGGCAAGACCGGTCTGAAGGTCATGGAAGTGGACAGGGACCGGCTGGATCGATTCGATCCGCTGAGGGATGCCGTGGCACTGCCGTCGGACCCCGTCAAGGTAAGACTGCCGGATGAATTCGAGATGGACATGGGGGGCAGGAGCTGGAAACTCGACGCGGGGGATGCCGAGGTCCCCCGGTATCTGGCCTATTTTCTGGTTGCGAGAAGGCTCGCCATCATATCCTGACCAGCGAGGAATGGTCATCATCACCACCATCCCCGCCGCCCCTCCTGAAAATGAAGAATGCCAGAAGGAGGAGTATGAACGCCAGAACCGATACGCCAATTATCAGCAGAATCGGATTGGACATCCCCTCCGCGGGAATATCGTTCCCGGGGCCCGGTGTCGGATTGTAGGGGTTCTCGTTATCGGAATCCGTGTCCGTATCCGTGGGAGTTTCCGGGATCTCTATCCTGGACCTCCTGAGCGTCAGATCGATGGTTATCTCGCTCGTGGAGGCCGGTTCGAGCGTCTCCGGGTCATCCGCATCGGTGTACGCGGAAATGACGAGCTCGAGCTCCTCATCCTCTTCTATCTCCAGGGGTGCCTTGATTATCAGTGTGGAATTGAAGGTGTCTCCCGGCCGAAGATCGGTGTACCTGTATGTATCAAGGGATGTTTCGAACCCTTTCTCATCCAGGTAGTCCATGAGGGGGATGTCGATATTCACGTTCTCCTCCATGTTTCCGGCATTCTTCACGGAAAGGGAATAGATCAACCTGTCCCCGGCTTCAAGGGAGACGGGTGATGTGGGTGTGGTCAGATTTATCAGATGATACAGCTCGGGATAGATGACCGCGGTGACCGTTGTCTCCCCGCTCGGAACTCCAGTTCCCGTGTATGAGGCGGTTACGACCATCCTGCCTTCCACATCCTCCGACAGCCCGGGAGGTACCGGTATGCCCTCATCGATATCGGGGTTGTAAACCGAGGGATCGAACCTGACCGTGAAAGGTTCGGGGCCGTCGTTCCTCTTGAACAGCTTGGAGCTCCCTCCCACGGCGTCATCGTCGTAGAATACCTCCGCATGCCACATCCTTCCGGTGGGCTGGCCGCCCTTCAGCTCATGGACCTCCACCGAGAGCGAGACCGAGACCGTTTGACCAAGTCCCAGCTGACCGGGGTCTATCTCCCCGTGCACGTCCAGCTTTCCCTGTTCCGGGTCGGATGGATCGACCGAGATGTAATACGTGTCATCCTCGAGGGCTGCCTCCACTCCGAGAGCACCGTCCGGGAGCCGGATGCTGCAGACTATGAACCCCATCACAACGAGAACGGGCAGCCAATGGCTTCTCATATTTTCATGATTGTCCCAGGTATTATAAAAGAGAGACGGTGCCAAGGGGTAATCGACACTTATATCTTGATAGATGCAATTGACCGTCAGATACAGGTGTTTCAGGCATGAACGAGGAGAGCTCGATGACCTTCCAGGAACTGGGGGAGGTCCAATCCGCGGAAAGAGGATCCACGGCCCTGACGAAGCTTCCGGATCAGTTCTACGAGAGGGCTGCAACCTACCTCAAATGGCTCCTCACGGAGATCGAGAACAGTCCTTCGGGGAAGAACAGCGAGCCCGATGCTTCATACTACAGGAGATCCGAGGAGTACCGACGGGCGAAGGACGTGATGGAGAGGATATACTCCACGAGGGAGAGGAAGATAGTCCTCGCGGCCCTCAACTCGTCAAGGGGCGTCACCCAGTCAACCGAGAACATGGTGCATGACGAGGAGGAGCTCTACTATTCCCTCAAGATGGAGCTGGAGACAATAAGGGACAGGATACTTAGGTACGACAGACTTCACAGGAGACCGGACACACTGAGAGCGGAGACCGGAATAAATACATCGACAGATGATTTCGTCTCGGAAGGGGAAACGGCCCCGGGACGGGCTCCTTCCGTAGGGGACTCGGAAGTGAAGGCTCCCGCCCCGGAGGTCAGCGCCGAGAAGAAGAAGGGGTCCCTGAAAGGGGAAGCGGTCGAGAACTTGAAAGAAAAGGAAGACAAGGGTGAGGAAGCCTCGGGTCCTGATCTGGTCGTCATCAGAGCGCTCAAGGACATAGAACCTTTTGTCGGGATCGACGGAGGTACGGTATCGTTGAGGAGGGAGGACATTGCCTCGATACCGTTTCAGATCGCTGAAGTGCTTGTCAAGGGTGGCATGGCCCAGATATTGGAGGAAAGGGGATGAAAGGGGCCCCATACCCCGTGATACTGCACCTATCCCAGGATGACCCGAAGAAATGTTCTGCAAGGAAGATGGCAAGGATGGGCAAGGCCAGACTGATCACACGTATGGAGCAGCTTCCCTACGGCTCCATCCTCCTTGACCCCTTCTCCGGAACCGCCCTCTCTCCCGCCGACAGGGAGCTGTTCCTGCACAGGGGCATAGTTGCGGTCGACTGCTCTTGGAAAGAGGCGGAAAGCGTTTTCGATTCGTTCAGGGACCGGCACAGGATGCAGGGAAGGACCCTCCCCATGCTGCTGGCATCCAACCCCACCAAATTCGGCAGATGGGGGGAGCTGTCGACCCTCGAGGCTCTGGCAGCAGCGTATTTCATTCTGGGTGAGAGGGAGACGGCATCGGACATGCTCTCGATATACACATGGGGTGTAAGGTTCCTTGAAACGAACATCGAACCGCTGGAAGCCTACGCGGACTGCAGGGATTCCGCCGAGGTCGTGAAGGTTCAGCATGAGTTCATATAGAACGGGTGCTCATTCCTCCAGGTCCTCGGGGAGGGGGGCAAGTTCGGGTTTCTTCCTGAGGTCCTTGGCCCCCGGACCTCTCACGAAGGTTCCGCAGGAGGGGCAGAAATCCAGGTTCGGGTCAAGCCTTGATTCGCATCTCGGACATATCCCACCCTCGTTCTCCTCCCCCTTGCGCTTCATGTACACGTTCCATACGATGATGACGGTGATGAATGCGAAACCGAGGATCACGAACTCCAGCAGTATCAGCGTTGTATCGTCGATCCGGGATCTGCTGTCCGAAGCTTCCGAAGAGGTCGCATGGTCCATGAACAATTTTCCACCTTCGCCCTCGTCCAGCATTGCTATGGAAACAAGAATATAGGGATCCTCCGGACTTTTCAGGATGAAGGTCCCCGTGTTCATGGTGACGGTGAGGCTTTCTCCGCTAATATTCAGCGAGGATACATTGTAGGCTGCCTTGAACCTTCCGTCCCTCAGCTCGTAATAGGTGGCATTGTGATGTTTGACATCGATCATGAAATCATACGGCTGGGTCTCCTTTGCGTTCCTGTCCGCATAACCGGCAATCCTGTAAGTGAACTCCTCCTGCTTCCCGATATCTCCCCTTGTCTCTATGGTGAAGGAGATTAGGGAATCGTTTCCCCTGACGGAGAATGAAACGATGTCTATCTGATTGCTCTGCTTGAAATCCATGTCCACCTCGCCCTCCACCTCGAACAGGTCCACCATCCTTGTCATGTCCCTTTTCATAACCGTGGATATCACGTCGCCCGTCCCGTCCTTGTAGGTATGGGTGACATTATCGGAAACCGCGGCGGCCTGAAATATCATGCAGAATACCGCAGCCATGGCAGCGATGAACAGCAGGTGAAGGGGTCTTCTTTGCACATCCATGTATTCCACTTGGGGCTTTTAACATATCGGTCATTGGCCGCATTCCTCATCTGGCGGAGCCTGCATTCCACTTATATATAAGCAAGTTTTTAAGGTGGGTCAGCCCGGACGTTTCAGGAATATTCGGGGGATGGAGATATGACCGTCAATGAAGGCCCCATCGAAGGAACCAGCAGTGGTGACAAGGGCGGATTCGATGTCCACGAGATGGAGACCAGATGGCAGGATTTCTGGGAAAAGGAGAGCATCTACAGGTTCGATCCCTCTTCCGATAAACCGCCCTTCACGATAGACAATCCCCCGAGATACGCTTCGGGACCGCTCCATGCGGGACATGCAGTCCATTACACACATATCGATTTCGTTGCCAGGTACAAACGCATGAGGGGATACAACGTGATGTTCCCGCTCTGCTTCGATGTCAACGGAATGCCGATAGAGGTCAGGGTCGAGAAGAAATACGGCATACATATGAGGGAATACGACCGCCACGAGTTCATAAGGCTCTGCGAGGAATTCGCAAGCGGGAACATAGAGGAGATGACCAGACAGTTCCGCATATTCGGGGAATCCATGGATCCCTCGGTGTATTACCAGACGGATGCAAAATATTACAGAAGACTGACCCAGATATCCTTCATAAGGCTCTTCAAGCAGGGAAGGATCTACAAGGCCAATCACCCCGTGAACTGGTGCCCCAGATGCGGAACCGCTCTCGCGGAGTCGGAAGTGGAATACCGGGACAACATCACAAAGCTGAATACGATACTGTTCACCGCGGCGAACGACCCCGAGAAGAAGGTCGAGATCGCGACGACAAGACCGGAACTGCTCTGCACCTGCCAGCTTGTGGCCGTCCATCCGGATGATGAGAGGTACAGGGAGCTCGTTGGAACCGAACTTCTCACACCTGTTTTCGGAAGGAAGGTCCCGGTGGTCGCCGATGAGGCCGTGGAAAGGGATTACGGCTCCGGGGTCGTGATGATATGTACGATCGGGGACAAGGAGGATCTCCGGTGGGTGTTCAAGTACGGCCTGAAGATGGAAAAGGGCATCGATGAGCACGGCAGGATGACCGAACTGGCCGGCCCCTACCAGGGTATGGATCTGAAGGAGGCAAGGCAGAAGATAATAGAGGACATGCGAAAGGAGGGCATACTTGTAAAGCAGGAGGACAACCCCCAGAATGTGGGTACGTGCTGGAGATGCCATACGAACATCGAGTTCCTGCAGGTGCCCCAGTGGTTCCTGAAGATACTCGACATGAAGGAAGAGATACTTCGGATGTCCGACGAGATAACATGGTGGCCCGATTTCATGAAGGTGCGCCTGCGGGAGTGGGTGGAATCCCTGACATGGGACTGGGTGATCTCGAGGCAGAGATACTTCGCCACCCCCATTCCGGTCTGGGAATGCACCGCATGCGGCAAGCCCCATCTTCCGGAGGAGGAGCAGTGTTATGTTGACCCGACGCTGGATCCTCCACCCGTTCCCGTATGCACGGAATGCGGTGGAGAGCTCAAGGGATCCGAGGAGGTGTTCGACACCTGGATGGACTCCTCCATAACTCCACTCTACAACACCTTCTGGATAAGGGACGAGGGGATGTTCTCCAAGCTGTATCCCATGTCACTCAGACCCCAGTCGCATGACATCATAAGGACATGGGCCTTCTATTCGATGGTGAGGGGGAAGAAGCTCACGGGCAAGCGTCCCTGGGATACCATAATGATGGGCGGCTTCATCCTTGCACCGGATGGGACCCCCATGCATGCCTCCAAGGGGAATGCGGTCGATCCCCTGGAATATCACAGGATATACGGTGCGGATCCCATAAGATTCTATGCGGCGACATGCACCCTTGGAAAGGATCACCCGTTCAGGATCAAGGATGTGAAGAGGGGATCCCAGGTCGTGAGGAAGCTGTACAACATGGAGAAGCTCATGTCCCGGGCCTTCTCCGGGATCGAACCCGCGGACCTTCTTGCAATGCTGGAAAGCGTGAGGAAGGGGCACGTTGAGCTGAAACCGGCAGACATATGGATCCTTCACCGGTATTCAAGGACCGTGGAAGAGGCCACGAGATCCGCGGACACCTACCAGTTCGACAAGGTGGTGCGGGCAGTTGTCGACTTCATGTGGCTCGAGGTGGCAGACCATTATCTGGAGCTTGTCAAGGGGAGACTGGACAGGCGGGACCCGGGAACCATCTACACTCTCTACACGATCGGGTTGGGCATACCCAAGCTCCTTGCTCCGTTCCTCCCCCACATAACGGAAGAGGTCTATCAGGAGCATTACAGAAGGTTCGAGGGGGCCAAATCCATCCATATATCCAGATGGCCGCGGCCTGTAATGAGCGACGAGGAAGGGGAGAGGATAGGAAGGTCCGTCGTGGACATCATAGCATCCATCAGACGCCACAAGAGCGAGAACAAGATCCCGCTGGGGGCCGATATGGGAGCAATACGTCTGATCACGGATTCCCCGGAGGAGCTGGAAACCTCCCTCGAGGATATCAGGTCCACGATCAAGGCCAGGGATGTTACTCTTGAAACCTCCGAGGAATTGAGGGAGGTCCTCGACGGTCTGGACCCTGTGTTCAGCGAACTCGGACCCAGATACAGGACCCGCATGAGGTCGATACTCCGGGTCCTCAACGATCCGACAAGGAAGATCGAACTGGCAGAGGAGCTCGACAGGGAGGGAACGATCACCTTCGATCCGGAGGACGGAGGGGGGCCCGTGACACTGACCTCGGACATGGTCAAGGTCAGAAAGAGATGGACGTTCCGGGGAAGGTCGGTCTCCCACCTAACGGTGGGGAACCTGATCGTCGTGCTGGAAGAATGAGACGGACACATTCACATGTTCGATGCTAGCGCATTGGGAGAATGCGCACTGCGAACCGTTTTTCTCCCTCGATTGTCAAGATTTTTCTAGTCCACACTATGGTACATATATCTAAAATAATAAGCAAAAGTGCACATTTTTTACACAGCGGCATAACTTATCATTTATATAGTAAAACCGTATTGGGAACTCCGGTTCCTATAGAAATGCAGACTAGGAGGCCCTGAAATGTTAACCTTTTTGATGACCTTCATCGGGGTATTTCTATTATACCTCTTGATGGTCCTGGGAACGGGCGATGGTGGAACCTTTGGCTATCTCTTTCATTGGGAAGAGCTGGTCGCAGGTCTGATCATCTCCCTTGTCGCTGCGGCCATCGCGCGAACTGTGCTGGGAAAGGCGGAAAACACGAAGCTGTTCGTCAGATTCCCACTGTTTCTGGTCTACATACCTGTCTGGTTTGCCGCACTTGCGAAGGCCAACCTTCAGGTGGCAGTGATGGTGATAACGGGAAAGATCAGGCCGGGAATAGTGAGGATCGAACCCGGGCTGAAGACGAACCTGGGAAAGACCATACTGGCCAACTCCATCACCCTGACACCGGGTACACTCACCGTGGACGCTTTCGATGACAGGGAGGAGATGTACATTCACTGGATCAAGGTGAAGGATACGAAGACCATGGACGAGAGGATCAAGGGGGTCTGCGGCAGTTTCGCCGGATGGGCAAGGAGGCTTGCGGAATGACGTTCGGACCATCGGAGATTCTGCTCATAACCGTTGCTGCACTGGCTCTGGGAATCCTGATATCCCTGCTGAGGCTGTTTCTGGGACCAACGGCCCCCGACAGGGTGGTGGCCCTGGATACGGTGAACACCATCGTGGTCGGCTTGATGGTGGGCCTTGCAGCCTACTATGAGGAAGTGGTGTTCGTGGACATTGCGGTCGTCTACGCCCTGCTGTCGTTCGGCGCCACCATGTTCATAGCCAGATATATCGAGCGGACAAAAGAGAACCAGGAGGCGGTCTGATGGACGGATGGACCATTGCCATGATAGTACTGCTGGCCATATCGATATTCTTCATCCTTCTGGGAACCATAGGACTGCACAGGTTCCCGGATGTCTACACCAGGCTTCATGCCGCCACGAAGACGACAACGTTCGGCTCCATATTCCTCATCGCCGCCGTTATCGTTTACGGTGCATTCAGACTCACAGAGGTCAGCGGGGACAATGCCGGTTCATTCATGCATCTCATAGGCATGTCCATCATCGCCCTCCTTGCTCTGCTGTTCACCAATCCGACGGGCGCCCATGCGATAGCAAGGGCCGCAAGACGAACGGGAGTGGAACCGGAACAGGCGGTGATCGATGATTACAGGGAGGTGAAGTGATGGTAGAATGGACGACTTTCCTATATGACGCCACCCATTTGATGGTCCTCATCGGGATCGTTGCATCCGCCCTGATGGTCGTGAAGTTCAAGGACCTCATATCCGCAACGATTGCGCTTGCCGCATGCTCGCTCCTGGTATCCCTTGAGTTCCTCATACTCCAGGCACCCGATGTTGCAATAGCGGAAGCTGCGGTGGGAGCGGTCCTGACAACGGCGATATTCATTTTCGCCATAAAAGGATCCAGAAGGAGGGAGGAATATTGATCAATAACGGTTTCAAACTTGCTGCACTCCTGCTCCTCGCGGGTTTTTTGACATTCGCGGTCTGGAACCTCAGAGAGTTCGGGGAACCCGGTGAGAAGGCGGACAACGACGTGGTCCTCTACAACGCGGAGGACAACACGACACTAACTCTCGACAGGACGGCCATGGACGACTTCATGCTGGACCATTCCCAGGACGGCAGCTCGACAGACGAGGACGTTCTGGAGAACGGACCTTCGGCCAACAATGCGGTGACGGCCGTCGTTTTCGATTACAGGGGTTTCGATACCATGGGGGAGGCGACCGTTCTCTTCGCTGCCGTGTCAGGGGTCCTTGTATCGTTGAGAATTGCACTACCACCGAAGGAGAAGAAGGGAGGTGATGCCTGATGGAAAGGATGTCACCCGTCGTGAGGACCGTAGTGAAGATAGCCTTCGCCCCGATGTTCGCCTTCGGGGCCTACATCATACTTCACGGCCACCTAACACCCGGAGGCGGTTTCCAGGGAGGGGCGATAATCGGTTCCCTCATGGCGCTCTACCTCGTGGCATTCGGCGCCACCGCATGGAAAAAGAAACTGCTCTCCGGATTGGAATCGGGGGGTCTGCTGGTCTTCATCGGGACCGGAATACTCGGCCTGGTCTCCGGTCTCATGTTCTACAATTTCCTGGCGGACTCGGACATTCCCATCTTCAACGAAGCGGTACCCACGATGCTGGGCTACACGCATTCCAACTGGGCCCCTCTGTGGACGGGCGGGACGATATCGGTGATGAACCTGGCTGTGGGTATCGAGGTCATAGCCGGGCTCACCCTGATAGTGATAACGATGGGGCTTTTCGCCTTCGAAGGAAAGGAGGGTGGATGAATGCTCTCGAACATACCTTATCTTGTGGTCGTGGCCCTGATGGTCATCGGGTTGTACATCATCCTCTTCAAGAGGAACCTGATAAAGCTGGCGATGGGGATCACGCTCCTGGAGACCGGCGTCAATCTGTTCCTGATAACCCTTGCTTACAGACACGGTGAGGTGCTCCATGCGCCAGTGTTCACATCGATGATATTGAGGAACGATACCACGTTCTCCCTTCCGACCCCCCATGCCCTTACGCTGACGTCCATCGTCATAGGGGTGGCGACAACGGCCCTGCTGCTCACATTCTTCATGCAGTTGTACAGGAAATTCAAGGTGTCCACCACCGATGACCTGAGGAGGTTGAGAGGATGAGCTTCTACGGATCACTTATCGATAACTCCCCGGCGATCATCATTGCCATACCTCTGGCATTTGCCTTCCTTACCCCGTTGATAGACAGGTTCCTGGGGAAGAGCATACGCAATTTCTGGGCCGTGCTGGGTGTTCTCCTTGCAGGGATCATGACGTTCGTAATGGCCTACGAGGTGCTGGGAACGGGGAATGCCATCGAATATGTGTTCGGAGGTCCGAACGGAATGGATTTCCCGCTGACCGGCGGACATCCGGTCAGGATAACGTTCTACGTCGACGGCATGGGAGCCTTCATGGGTCTCATAATGGCCGTCGTTTCAATGGCGGCCGTTATCTATTCCGTATCGTTCATAAAGAAGTTCACGGGAGGCGAGAAGTACTTCACACTTCTGTTCCTGATGCTTGCCGCCAATTTCGGAATGGTGTTCACCGGAGACCTGTTCAACCTCTTCGTCTGGTTCGAGGTATCGTCGGTGGCAGTCTGCGGTCTCACGGTTTTCCGCACCAACAGGGGAGAGTCGTTCGAGGGGGCCGCCAAATACCTCATCTACTGCACCATCGGAGGCCTTCTCCTTCTCTTCGCCATCGGTCTCCTCTACGGTGAATACGGCCATCTGAACATCAACATGCTGGGCGAGGCCATCGCGGGCTCCGCAGCCTCCAAGGGACTGATCATGACCGACAAGATAGTACTCGGGATCCTGGTCTCGGTGTTCGCACTGAAAGCGGGCTCGGTCCCCATGCACATGGCGACGCCCGATGCCTACTCCGAGGCTCCGGCACCCATCACCGCGATGTTCGTCACGGCCTCCCAGGCAGGTCTGTATGCCCTCTTCAGGACGGGGTTCACCCTCTACGGTTCCAATGCGTTCACCTACGCGAACGATACATTCACCGTGAAGCTCCCCGACCTCCTGGAGCTCGTTCATGTTGCGGGATGGATAATCATCATCCTCGGTGTGCTCTCCATGTTCGTGGGCGTTACCCTTGCCCTTGTCCAGAAGGACATCAAGAGGCTCATGGCCTATCATGCGATATCCCAGACGGGATACATGCTCCTCGGTGTGGGTGTGGGGATGGCGGTTCTCGCAACTGCCGACTTCACGGAGTTCGGCAGAACCGCGATGGCAGGAGGTATTTTCCATATCTTCAACCATGCCCTCTACAAGGGGCTGCTGTTCCTCACGGCAGGGGCCATCATCTACAAGGCCGGGACCAGGGACCTCAACAAGATGGGGGGGCTGGGAAGGGACATGAAGTTCACTGCGGTGTTCTTCATCATAGGCGCCCTGGCCATTGCCGGTGTGCCTCCGATGAACGGCTTCTCCTCCAAACTTCTCATCTACGAATCCGTGTTCAGGTTCAACCCCGTCATCGGCGCCATCGCCATGCTGGTCTCCCTGCTCACACTCGCCTCCTTCGTGAAGGTGTTCTATTCCGCCTTCATGGGTCCCAAGAAGAAGGAGATGAAAGGAGGGGAGGTCCCCAACTCCATGCTCATCGGCATGGCGGTCCTTGCGGGCATGATCGTGGTATTCTCCATTGCACCGTCTCTTGTCGTAAGATCCCTTGTGGACCCGGCCGTGGAAGCGCTGACAGGCGTTGCCGGGGACACCTCGAGGAACCTGACACTGTTCACCGGTGAGGGGGCCTGGAACACGATCGTGTTCCTCGGCGCCGTCCTCATGGCGGTAATAGTGGCATTGATACTTCATTCCAGGGGGCAGAAGGGGACCGTACCAAAGGGGGAGGGGAAGAAACCCTACCTGTGGGGCAATCCGACCGAGATAGACGGAAGGCCCATCGTCGTACCCGGAAGCAACGTTTACTGGGGATTCACACAGGCGCTGAAGAAGTATTTTGACCCCATGGACCGGCTGCATTCCGGCCTCATCAACGAATATGTCTTCTGGTTGATACTGATGGCGGGGATCGTGATCGCGACCTTGGGTTTCTGGGGGGTGGTATTCTGAAGCTCTCCAAATCCTTTGACAGATCCCTCTGGGTCTACCACGTGAATGCCGCATCCTGCAACGGCTGCGATATAGAGATCGTTGCGGCCCTCACACCCAGATACGACGTGGAGAGGTTCGGTATAAAGCTCGTGGGAACACCGAGACATGCGGATGTGCTGCTTGTCACCGGACCCGTCAACACTCAGATGGCGGACAGGGTCCGGAGGATATACGAGCAGACACCCGGACCCAAAGCCGTCCTCATCTGCGGGAACTGCGGGAGCTCCTCGGGCGTGTACTACGACTCATACTGCATTCAGGGTCCGTTCGACGAGTTCATAAAGAAGGTCGATCCCGATGCGATAATCGTCTACGTTCCAGGATGTCCCGTGAGACCGGAAGCCATTATCATGGGTGTGGTGGAAGCATGGAAGGCCCTTGAGAAGATGAGGGGGGAGGCATGATGGTGAAGAAGAAGTACCTTACAGCGGACGAGATCCTCGAATCATTCGCAAAGAGGTTCGAGGGAGATCTTATCGAGCAGCCATACAAGAAAACGTTCACCAACGGTGTGAAGAAGACCCGCTTCGAGGAGATCTTCGTCAGGGTGAAGAGGGAGCGGTTCATAGAAGCGGCGGAGCATCTGGCCTCCATCGACTGGCCCCACCACACGGTGGCATCCGGTTCCGATCTCGGCGACGAGATAGAGATCCTGTTCCACCTGGAACTCTATCCGGAGAGCCACGGACACGGTGTGACCGTCACGATCGGAACAAGGGCCCCCAAGGACGACCCGCATGTACCATCGCTCTCGGATGTCTTCCCTGCGGTGACACCCACCGAGAGGGAGAAACAGGAGTTCCTGGGCATCTCCATGGATGGCATCAAGGACAACAGAAGGATGTGGCTTGTTCATGCCGTTCCGGTGGGTGTCTATCCCTGGAGGAAGGACGAATACGGACCGGAGAAACTCATAAGAAAGGTACATGAGGACGAGTCCGGGGGAAGCGACGGAACCCATCCCATAGCCGATTACAATCCATTCCCTCCGGGCGGTCCTCCCATTGTCAAGAGGAAGAAGGAAGGAGGTGATGCATGATGGCAAAGGCACCACCCTATCCACTCATGATAGGGCCCATACATCCGGCCCTGAAGGAACCCACTATGTTCAAGTTCACCTTGGAGGGAGAAAGGGTCATCGACGTGGACCTCCAACCGGGATTCAACCACAGGGGCATAGAATACCTGGGAATGAAGAGGAACCCTCTTCAGGTCCTGCATCTTGCGGAGAGGGTCTGCGGGATCTGTTCGGGAGCCCATCAGTTCGTCTTCGCCAGGGTCGTGGAGCACGCCGCCGACATAGTCTCGACGGAGAGAGCCGACTACCTGCGGGTGCTCGTCGCCGAACTGGAGAGGATACATTCCCATCTGCTGTGGGCCGGTGTGGCCGGACACGAGCTCGGGTTCGATTCCATTCTTTACTACACTTGGAAGGTGAGGGAGGATGTCCAGGACATCCTCGAACTCATATGCGGCAACAGGGTGAACTACTCCTATTACATATTCGGAGGTGTCAGAAGGGACGTCACTCCCGAAGCGGTGGAGAAGGCCCGGAAGATACTGCAGGGGTACAGGAAGCTCGAGGATACGGTTCTGAACGTGTTCCTCACCGACCCCACCATAGCACACAGGACACGGGATGTCGGGACCCTCACATACGACAACGCCATCAAGCTTTGTGCGTGCGGCCCTCTCACGAGAAGCGCCGGGGTCAAGAAGGACGTGAGATTCTCCCAGCCCCACGCTGCATACGGCGACATGATGGGCGACTTCAAAGCCGTGATACCCTCCGATTACGGCTACCCCAACAAGGGCGATGTCTTCTCCCAGATCGTTGTGAGACTCTTCGAGGTCTTCGAATCCGTTCGAATGTGCGACTGGATCCTCGACAATCTCCCGGGAGGCCCGATAACCTCCGAACCGAATCTTTCGGCCCTTCTGATGGCAAAGCTCAGAATGGCGGAGGGTGAGGCCGTGGCAAGGGTGGAAGCTCCGAGAGGAGAGGACATACACTACGTGAGGCTGAAGAAGGGCAAGATGGAGCTTGATTCCTGGAAGGTCAGGGTTCCCACCTACGGGAACATAATGTCGTGGCTGACCATGTTCAAGGGGGCCCAGATAGCCGATATTCCCATAATCATAGCCTCTATCGACCCCTGCATAGGCTGCATGGACAGGGTGACCATCATCGACTCCAAAACGGGACGCGAAAGGGATGTACATGTGGATGAGATCAAATCCATGGCCCGAAGGGCCGAGAGGGGGTGGAAGTGATGGAGGAATGGCTGGAGATCCTGATAAGGCTCGGCATCGGATTCGCGGCCCTGTGGTTCGTCGTCATACTGTCCCTGCTTCTCAAGGGCGTGGACAGGAAGTTCGCGGCGTGGCTGCAGGCAAGGGTTGGCCCGCCGATACGGCAGCCCTTCTGGGATGTGGCGAAGCTGTGGCAGAAGGAGAACATAATTCCCGAAAGAGCGGTGCCGTGGGTATTCAACGGTGCACCCATTCTTGCGCTCATATTCTCGCTGCTTCTGTTCTTCTACATTCCGGTGGGGCCCGTCAAGGGGCTTCTTGATAACTGGATGCCGCTTCTTGGAGGATACGGCGACCTCATCCTGATCGTGTACCTTCTGGCGGTTCCCGGTCTGATGATGGCCATCGGTGGTTTTGCATCGGGTTCGCCCCTGTCGACAGTGGGGGCCCAGAGGGAGATGGTGATGATGATGTCATACGAGCTCCCCCTGGCGGTTGTAATTCTCTCCCTTGCCTGGAGGGTGACACATCTGAACGGGGGTCTTCAAGCCTTCAGCCTCGGTGTGCTGGGTGATCCCGATAATACCATCTGGTCCATGAGCGGGATGGGCGCTCTGGGGATAATCGGGGGAATACTTCTGGTTGCTGTCTTCTTCCTCATCATTCCCTCGGAGCTTTCCAAGATCCCCTTCGATGCCCCCGAGGCCGAAACGGAGATCGGAGGCGGGATAATAGCCGAGTACAGCGGGAACAACCTGGCCATGTTCTATCTTGCGGATGCGATAAAGACAGTGGCCTTCACTTCACTTGCCGTTGCACTCTTCTTCCCGTACAACTTCTCCCCCGTCGTGGAGAGGGTCTTCGATGTTGCCCTGAGCGACCCCGCCTCATGGGTGATAGATATTGCTTTCTGGCTGCTCAAGATAGAGGTGCTCTATTTCCTGGCAGTTACCGTTGTCAGGGTCGGCGCGGCAAGGTTGAAGATAGACAGGCTCTCCTGGCTCTATCTGGTACCGCTGTCGATGCTGAGTATCATCGGTGTGCTGCTTCTGTACCTGGATACCATGGTGTGAGGTGATGAAAGATGGTAACGCATGCATTCTTCGAACTCCTGAAACAGTTCTTCTCGGACCCCGCGACCAACCTCTTCCCCGTGAAGTACGCACCGGCGAACATTCACCAGACATTGAAGAAAGTTGAAGCGGGAAAGGCTACCATCAATCCCCCCGTGGAGATTCCTCCGGGATTCAGGGGAAAGATAGAGTACGACAGGGAAGCCTGTATCGGATGCCAGATGTGCATCAAGGTATGTCCCTCCGAGACGATCGAATTCCTCCCCGACGAGAGAAAGGTCCGGTTCCACATGTCCAGATGCACCTTCTGCGCCCTGTGCACCGAGATCTGTCCCAAGAACTGCATCAGGATGTCGGACCAGTTCATAATGGCCACCCTTGACAAGAACAGCAAGGAAATGATAGTCACGGATTCCGGGAACTGGACGGCCGATGCAAACAAGGAAGCTGCCGCTGTGGAAAAAAAGGAATGATACGGGGAGCTGCATCACGTCAGCATCGGGGCCGGTAGCCGGCTCGGACCGAAAGGAACGATGTTCGGGCAGTTTGACCCGTGAACGGGTTTGCCCCCGGAATTCAGACCGTGATCATCTCGTAATCCATCGAACCGAGACCGAGTTCCTCGGCGTATCGGAGTGTGTATAGGGGGTCCATTTCCGGTTTCATGGACCTGAACTTGTCCTCTCCCGGTTCGAAGGCTCCCCTGAGGGCCGAATTCTCGAACCCTTTCTGTGCATTGACCAGATCATAGCATGCCCTGTCGAGGGCCACCGGGTCCCTAGATGCAAGTATTCCCACGTCGGGGACTATCGGGTAGTCGGACCACGAGAAGCAGTCGCATTCGGGGGAGACACGGATGACGAAGTTCATGTATCCCACCCTTCCATCGAAATTGGATGCGCAGCCGAGAGCGTATTCGGCCATCCTCTCCTGGAAGGGAACTATCTCCGAGCTCCAGTCGAGATCGATGGCTTCCTGCCTGCATACAATCAGGCATTCCCCGCACCCTATGCACCTCTCCTTGTCTATTCGAACCTTTCCGCCCTCCACAACATGTGCATCGACCGGACATACCTCCACGCATGCCATGCAGCCGATGCATTTCCCCTGATTGACCTCGGGCCTCACCGAGTGCTGGTCCATCTTTCCGTATGCCGAAGCCCCTCCCATCGCAAGATTCTTCACCGCCCCGCCGAAACCCGCCATGATGTGGCCCTTGAAATGGGACAGAACGATCATGGAATCCGCATTTGCAATGCCGGATGAGATCCGCACCCTGCCGAAGTGCTTCCCGTTGATCTCCGTCCACTTCACATCGGTCGACCTCAACCCGTCGGCAATTATCAGGGGGGCCCGAACGACCGAATAATCGAAACCATGCTCGATTGCATTCACAAGATGATCCACGGCATTGTGCCTGCTCCCGCTGTAAAGTGTGTTGGAGTCCGTGAGAAAGGGTTTGCCTCCGCTCCCTATTATCCCCTCGACGATCTGCCTCACGAAGATTGGGTGGATGAACGCGTCCCCTCCCCTCTCCCCGAAATGGAGCTTCACCGCGGTCAGGTCCCTTTTCTCTATCAGGCTGGAGAAACCTGCGGCATCGAAGAGCTTCCTTACCTTGGCGGGTCTTCCGGTATTCCTGCTCCTTGCCCTCAGATCCGTGAAGTACACCTTTTCCGACACTGGATTTGCACCCCCTTGCTTATAATGTATGCAACATAGATTACATTTCCCCGGTTCAGGGCCTGTAATGCCAACCCCGTTTTCAGGGGTTGGCAGGGGCGGGAAGCATACGGCCCCCCGCCCCGATCTCTCCTCCCGTCCCAAGAACGGATCGCTCCGTTCCTGCTCCGATCCGGACCAATTGGTCCGTGTCCACCAGGAGGGTGGACCCTGAAATGGTGCCAATGAGGACACTTCGGACATGAACAGGGGAATATCATATTGAAGCTCTCATCGGTGACCAGATCGTATATGACCATTACAATTTATGAAAATTTTTATTTATAATATTAATTTTTATTCATATATATCTTTATATTGGGCATTTGTATTGGCACTATATTCATTATTCGGCATGATAATGGGATATCTTGTCTTTATATAGTAATCCTCTACAATATATGTACATTGATGGTGAACTCTATGGATCCCATTCACATATCCAAGGTCCTGACCGATGAATACACCATTAAGATACTCACCGCAGCTTCCAGGAAACCCGTTTCCGCCTATGACCTGTGCAGGATGTACGATATACCGGTCCTGAGATGTTTCAATGTTGTCAAGGAGCTGGAATCTCTTGGTCTGCTCAAACTGGAAAAGCAGATCCCCCAGACCAACGGGAACATGAGAAAGTACTATGGATCATCAATAAAAACCGCAACGATAACCATCGAGAACGGGAAATTGAGGGTGAAACTCGACTGGTTGGGGAGGAAGTCCGGAACCGAGGAATCCGTTGATCTCACGGAGAATAAACTGGAAATATTAGATCTATGATCCCGCGCCAAACCCGGAATTGATGATGTAGAGCACTTTACTTGCAATTATATTTGCCATATCGCTCAATCTGGCTGCGGAACGGTTCATACCGAACAGCAGTTCTATCGAACCTATGCACTCCTTCCTTGCAAGAAGGGATATGTCCGTCCTCTTCCTGTTCCTTTCCGAGAGGGATTCGATCTTCTGTGCAAGGGATGATACGGACCTGTCCTGCATCGACGACCTGCTCTCCTTCTCCTTCCTGTGCTCCCGCATGATGGCAAGGGATGTCCTTCTGGCCTCTTCCCTGTCGGCGGATGCGATCGAGCAAGCCTTGACGAGCTCATCGAGAGCGTTGCCTATGGAGGACCTCCATATCGCTATCAGCTCCTCGTAGAGTATTGAGAGCACGTCATCCTTACCACCATCATCAAGGAGCTCCAGGGCCTGGAGCGAGGAGTTCACGAGGTACTCTATCTCGTCATGGGCCCTCTCGCAGGACTGCGATACCAGGAAATAGCCTGCTTCCTCCGTGGCCGGAAGGTCCCACAGGACATTGAGGGCATCCGTGTATATCCTGTCCATGTTCATCTCGGACATGTGCACGCTGTATGCGATCTCCTCCAGCTTCGCCCCCGCTTCGGAGAGTGACAATTCAAGGAGATTCCCGATGAATTCCCGGAGAAGCCCGATGGCGGACATCAGAACGGCGATCGATCTGTTCATTATCTGCCGATTTGTGTACCTGGAGAAGACGAATGTGCACCTGTACGCCCCCGTGACCATCGAATAGGAATATCCCAGCTCCGATGAAAGGAGCTCCAGGTCGTCCCGCAGGCATCTTTCCAGCTTCCTGTCCTCCGGTCTGGGGACATCCACATGAACGTAGCGGTCCGCGAGCGAGAGGGAAACAAGGGTCTCCCTCAGCTCCTCCAGTCTGGAAGGGTCATCGGGATCCGCCTCGACCCTCCCCCCGGAATACCACGGAAGCGTGTCCGTGTCGAGCTCCCTGATGGTGTAGCTCTCCTGATGGAGCTCCTCCTGATCCATATCGGCGCGGTAGACCACGAACGCCCTCCGGTTCACCGGGTGGAATATAACCGAATCGGAATTCCAGTCGAAGGTCCTTCTGTATATGATCGGAATGTTCATGGTGGAGCCCTGCACTCCCTTGAGATATACAACCCTCTCCTTGAGAGCTTCCCTCGTATCGGGTTTGACCGGCTGCTTTCCCCTTCTCTTTTTCATGATGACCCCCGTTCAAGAATTGATACATTATAGATAAAAATATCCACAAAACGGACAAGTAACGGGAGAGCATTCTCACGTAACCGGACAGACGATCCCCCTTCTCGATTAGAATATGGAGGCAGCAGCGAACGGCCCGTTACCCCTGCAGGAGCGGGAGCGTGGAACCTTCAATTGTCGGAGATGATCCTATTCCTCTGAGAGGGCTTTCTCCCCTCTTCTTGACCTGGCGAGTCCGATGATGACCACGAGCATCACCAGCAGGCATAAGGAGAGGATCGCCACAAGGATCCAGAGAGAGCTCCCGTCCACGCTGCCTTCCGGTTCCTTCCAGTGTATCGAACCCGAAAGGTCCGGGGCAAGGACAGGCCCGCCTTCCCTGTCCGAGAAATGATAGGGATACGTCACATCATCCTCGAACCTCCCCGAATCGATCGTGGCCGAGTAATCTCCCGGATGTGACGGATCCTCCGACAGAGGGAAGGACCCGACCCCTTCTATCACAATGAACACCGATTGACCCGGAGAGCCCCTGCATGAAACCTCCCAGCTTCCGTCCCCGGAGATCGTTACCGAGGCGGACTGAAGTGTCCAGTTCTCCGTCCCGCCACCGGATCCTCCATCCTCTATGTAGATCATCAGGGTGGCAATATCCAGACCGCCCCATGGGTCCTCTACCCTGATGTTCACGCTGCTTATCGTATGGTTCGTTCCTTCCGGGAAGAGCACGATGAGCTCGCCGTTCTGTATCGAAACGTATTCGCTGTCCGTGCTGAACATGAGTTCGGAATCGTCAATATCCGATACCATATCGGAGATATTGAATCTGGTAATCTCTCCCCTCTTGACCGTAATGTTCCAGTCTGCGGGAACATCGAACACGGGTGGATCGTTCACGGGCTTCACGAGGACCGAGAGTGTTGCGTTGACCTCATCGATCGTGTCGTTCAGGAACAGCCTGATTACCGCTTCGCCGTTCCAGTTCTCGAGCGGGGAGATTGTCAGATTCCAGGTGGAGCTGTCCATTGCGCAGGAGAGGTTCGCATCCGATTCATAGGCCCATGTCAGCGGATCACCGTCCGCATCGAACATGAACCGCGACAGATTGAGCCAGGTGGTCGTGTCCTCATCCATTGTGAAGTTGTCGGGAAGGTCCCCCATCTCGGGAGCGTCCTGAACGGGGTCAACGATGAACGTTATGATGCCGTCTGTGAAATTTCCCATGGAATCGGTCGCCCTGAACGTCACGTTCCCCTCCCCCGTCCAGTTGACAAGGGTATTGGTGACCTCGTCCGTTGCAGCCGTCAGGTTGTCATCTCCGTACAGAACGTCATACGAGACCGGGTCCAGGTCGGAGAAGAACCGGGAGAGATTCAGTGAATACACGGTATCCTCATCAAAATGGATGGGGGATGGTGATGAAAAGACGGGCCTATGGTCTATTATCACATCGATAAGGGTGTAGCTTGTGAGGTTGACCATGCCCTGATGGGATCCGCTGTCTGTTCTCAGAGTGCAGTTCAGCAATGCGGCATACGGGTCCATTATGAACATGCCATCCGTCCAGTTGTGGAAATAGTGGATCGGCGGTCCCTCGATGAGAGGGGAGACTCCGCCGTATGTTCCGCTGTACCAGAGGGAGGACGATTCATCACGGATATCCATGTCGAAGGTTTCCCTCTCCCCGATCTCGTTGAATACGGCACCCCTGAGATAGCTCGACCAGAAGAGATCCCCGTGATGCACGGGCCCCATGACCTCCATATCGATCCTGCTCATGTTCATTGAGCAGTTGACAGCTCTCACCGTGACGTTCACATGATATCCTGAAATATCAAGGTCCGTTCCGGTGATGTTCTCCGCGGTGCAGTTCTCCACAACCGCGGTCTCGTGATAGGATGGATCCTCCACACCGAAGTTCAGACCCTCGATGCCGTATCCCGAACGGCAGTCCACCACGCCGTTTCCCATCAGGATGTTCTCACCGTTCGTATTGACGTCTATCCCGGACCTGAAACCGGATACCCGATTGTTCGATACGATCACTGTGGTCTCGAAGACCTTGAAGATGGCACCACTGACAACGATACCCCCGCCGTAGGTTTCCCGGATGCTCTTGGATACGGTGTTGCCTTCTACAGCAACATCAGCGCATGTTCTGATATTTATTCCATACTCGGGATTCTCGATGACATTTCCGATGACCCGGACGTGTGTGGAATTGTCAATTCTCATTCCCATGGAGCCCCCCTCCGATATCATGTTGCCTTGAACGATTATCCCCTCACCGTTCGCGGCATTTATGGAGATGACGTTGCCTCGGTAGGGAAACGGGCCGTAGAAGGTATTCTTCCATATAGTGAGGTCACTGAATTCGTAACATGAGAACATCTTCTCGGAATAGTACTCACCGTCGAAGCTGTAGATCCTGTTCCAGGAGATGTTCGCCCTGACGGCCGAACTCAGGATGATCCCGCGCTCCCTGTTGGATCTGTAGAACGTGTTCCGGGTAAGATTGAGGTCAATGATGGTGCCCGGTGAGGATATGAAGGGATTATATGTGTCATATCCGGTATGTCTGCTGAATTTGCACCCGTCCACGGTTACGTTGGATATCCCGGGGTCGTCATCGGTGGTGTTGAGCAGGATGTCCTCGTACCCGCTGTCCCTGAAGGTCGAATCGATTACCCTGCATCCATCCGAAATCGGCCAGTCTCCCTGTCCCATCTCCACGCCGTAGTAGGTGGAATCGGAGAAGGTGCAGTGATCGATCAATGTTCTCCTTCCGTTCTCCCTGATCCCCACATTGTTATCGGTGAAGTCCGTGTATTCCACGACCACATCCTCGGGGAGGGTATTCTGGAAATTCGAAAAGAATATCCCAGCCCCGGAACAGTTGTTGAACAGCGAATGGCTCACGCTCACATCCGAGCCGAAATATATCCACAATCCGTTCGCGGCGTACTTTATGTTCGTATGGTTGACCGCACCCGAGGATCCCGTCTGATACTGTATTCCAACCCAGGCCCCGGGAAGAGGTGTGGCTGCGTCTGTCATGATGGTTACCGGATCGGATTGGCTCCCCTCGAGATACAGCTCTCCTCTCACATCGATCGCATAGATTCCCATGTTCGACACCCTGATCGTCGAACCGGCCTCGAATGTGACGCGAGCGCCGGACCGGATGGTCAGGTGATAGGTCATGTCGTATTCACCCTTCGGATAGACGGTATCCGTTGTGATCACGAATGGCAGGGTGATCCTGGTGGGAGCTGCGGACACAGGCGCGGCTATCTGGAAAAATGTTCCAAGAAGCATAAGGACCGCAATACCCGCAAGTATCTTGAATCTCATGAATTCCACCTTCACAATTCCCCCGATCGAAATTCGATAAGGACCGGGAACCATTAATCTGAAACAGGATATAACTTTCTGAACATCAAAATGCATGGCTGCCCCTTCCCGATTATTGAAAGGAAACAACCTCATCCGGCAATGTTTAAATACATTGACGCTCTAGGCCGCCTGCTTCGGGTGATAACATGGGAAAGAGTCTCGATCCAGCGATCAGGGAGATCGTTGAAAACAGGCGTCTGGCAAAGAGGATCTGCATGAGATGCTACGCCAGGAATCCTATAAAGGCCAAACAGTGCCGCAGATGCGGATACAAGGGACTCAGGATCAAGGCCAGGGAATCCAGAGGCGGATGATCCCCCTCTTTGAGCTCTTTCCGTTCCAGATACACTTTTTACCTCGAAATCCAATCAAGTATTGATGGGTGTAGGATATCTCTGCTCCAGATCGGAACTCTTCCGTGCACTGGAGCTCGACAGGTCATCAAGGCCCCTGTTCATCGGGGCGCCACGGGAGTTCATGACCTGGTTCGACAAGGTACTCCCCATGAAAACCAGGGTGCTCTCTTCGATCGGAAAGGATGCAAAGAACATCAGGACAGACCTTGTCGTACTCTGGATATCGGGGGAGATGACCTCGCCCGATGAAGAATTCAGGAAGGTTCGGGATGCATTCGCAGTGAAGGCTCCCGTGTTCCTTATCGCAACGGACGATGTCAAGAACAGACTGGAGAAGAGCGGGGCGGATATCGGGGCCCCCAACACCAGATGCGCCTTTCCCGTAAGCACGGAGCTCGAACTCTTAAGGATAATCGTGAAAGAACCTCCTTTGCAGGCTTGAACGGAACGTATCAACCCCTACCCCGCGAGGTTGGATGTTTGATATCAAAACGAATATCGCGGAGACTAACGACAGGAGGGTTCATGATTCCTGTTCGATAAGAAGAGGGAGGCTCATCCATCTCCGAACGAGAGCAGTGAGGTCTGATCCCTGTCTCCCAGAAGCTTCCTCGCAGTTTCCCAGCTCCTCCTGCAGTGAGGGGGAAGGTCCCCTTTTTCCCTCACCCATCGTTCGAGGAACGCCCTGGTGTTCCTGTCTCCCGGATAACCGCTTCCCACCGGGACTCCCAGCTCCGCCGATATCTCCTCGATGAGCCTGTCCCTGTTCACCTTTGCAAGGATGGACGCTGCTCCGACCACCGGGTATTCCATATCGGCCCTGTGCATGGCCCGGACAGGGATGCCCGAAGCATCCGCAAGGGATCCCAGCGCGGCGGCCACATCCTCACCGAACCGCTTCTCGTTCACATCCGCCGCATCCATTATGATGGGGCCCTTCACATCCTCTCCGGGCAGGCGGTTGAGAACCATCCGAACATCCCCGGGGAGCTCCGGATGAATGAGCTCCTCTCCCGACAGGAGTGATGCGAGAACGGAGGAAAACGAGAGGACCTCCAGCCTGTTCAGTGTCATCCTCTCCCTTGATGAATCGATGCAGTGTGCGGGAATTATGAGAAGGGAGTGAGAGCTCGTCCTTGAAAGTACAGCGTATATCTCCTCCCTCTTTACAGGTGAGAGGAGCTTGGAATCCTTCACACCCATGCGTACGAGGGATGAGATGTCGCCATGATGAAGGGCGCAAACTATCATCGGACCCATGACAGGCCCCCTGCCGGCCTCATCCACCCCTATGCTCATGGCCCCTCGAATGCCCGGATTCAAGATAATCATTTGTATCCGCATCCTGCAACTCCTTCGCAACTATTATATTGACAATGGTACGATGGTGCCCCATGAGATGGAAGGAACTGCTCGAGGGAGCT
>Ga0164318_10000465_pt1 | contig 31026 bp, 20 predicted proteins | sample GuaBasSedimGuay9_FD_113734 | JGI IMG/M metagenome (GOLD analysis project Ga0164318, IMG submission 113734) | Subseafloor sediment microbial communities from Guaymas Basin, Gulf of California, Mexico - Guay9, Core 4571-4, 0-3 cm | ecosystem: Environmental > Aquatic > Marine > Hydrothermal vents...
GGCTACTTATGAATATAGTATTGATAATGGGGAAAATTGGCTTCTATCAAATTCTTTTACTAATCTGAAAGCAGGGTTTTATTATGTTGGCATCCGAGAACAAGGGTCATCAGATTGTCAACCTGATTTCAAAATGATTATTGTTTCACAACCGGAACGAATAAGTATAGAAGTACAGAAAAAAGATGAGACTTGTGACGGGGTGAATGATGGACGAATAACTATCATATCCTCAGGTTGTGTAAGTGATTATTGTGAATTTACTATTGATGGAGGTGAAACATTCCAAGAATCTAATGTTTTCGATAAAATAGGTGTGGGAAGCTACTCTGTTTTCGCTCACAATAAAGATAACCCTGTTTGCACTTCGGATACTATACCGGTGGAGATTATAAAACGTAGTGAATTCGATTTCAGTGTCTCAAAAACAAACACAACATGTAACGGTGCTTCCGATGGTACAATAACCGTTGGATTAAGTATAGGAGTTGATTTAACAGAATATGAATTCTCAAATACTAATGGAGAGAGCTGGCAAGATTCAAATGTCTTTACGAATTTAGCCAGTGGCAATTATACTGTTCTTGTTCAGAAAAAAGGAGGCAGTTCTTGTATATCTTATCCAAAAGAAGTTACTGTTGGAGAACCTGATATTATTACCTTCACAAGCAAAGTAACTAACGAAAGCTGTGGAGGAACGAATGACGGGTTTATTGAAATTACTGCTTTTGGTGGCTCCTCTTTAGTATATGATTTTTCTATAGACAACGGAACAAGCTGGCAAAGTGAATCTCTAATTGAAAATTTGGGAGTTGATACTTACGAAATCGTAGTTCGTGATCGTATGTTTAACGATTGTCAATCTGCAATGAGTGAAGTGAGTGTTGGAAAAGATAACGAACTGAATTTTGTTGTGAACTGGTTAAACGTTCAATGTTTTGGTGGTAACGATGGTAGATTAAGAGTAACCATGGATGAAGATTCACCGGATGTGGATTATGAATATTCTATTGATGGTGGTGATAATTGGCAAACTAATGAGTTGTTCACAGAATTAAGTGCCGGAACTTATTCCGTTCTTGTTCGCCGACTTGGAGGTGCTTCTTGTCAAACAGCACGAGAGGTAATTATTTCTCAACCCGATCTGATTAATTTCACGGTAGTAAAAACGGATATTACCTGTGCTAATGATGGTGACGGTAGCATAGAAGTAAATGCCAGTGGCGGTAAAAGTGGAACTTATCAATATTCAAATGATAATGGAAAAACTTGGCAAGACGAAAATATCTTTACCGAGTTGGATGCTGCAAGTTATTTGGTGTTAGTTCGAGATAAAAATAATAACGACTGTCAATCTAATCCTCAAAACGTTAATATTAGTTCTCCATCTGCACTTACTTTGTCGGTAAGCACACTCGATTTATGGTGTAATTCTTCTGCCGATGGCGAAATAAATGCTACAGGTAGCGGTGGCTCGGGTATTTTAAGTTATTCTATTGATGGCGGTATAACTTATCAGGATAGTGGATCTTTTATAGGTCTCGATGCGGGTAATTATACGGTGGTTCTTAAAGATACCAACAGATGTGAATTATTCTATGAAAATAATCCTGTTGTCTTATCAGAGCCACAAGGCGTGACATTTAATAATGTTGATATTACCTACGGTGCTTGTGATGGTGGTTTAGGATCTATCGATATAGATGCCAGCAGCCTATTTGGAGATATGCTTTATTCTATTGATGGCGGCGCAAACTATGTTTCAACGGCTTATTTTGGCGATTTGAATTCAGGAATATATAATGTTGTTGTTAAAGAAAAAGATGACTGTGAAAATGCGTATAAAGAAAATCCTATTGAGCTGACTTTAGCGAGTGAATTAAATGTAACTATTGTAGCTACACCAGATAATAATATTTGTACCTATTATCCAATTACTCTAACGGCTGAAGGACCTGATATTGCTGAGTTTAGTTGGAATACTATGGAAGATACTGAAAGTATAATTTTTAGTACTGACAATCCGGGCAGTTATTATTTTACAGTTGATGTAGTGAGTGAACACGGATGTACAGATAGTGATGATATTACGCTTGATTTTAATACCGGATCGCCTATAAGTATTTTGGTCGAGCCAAACGATACTGCTTGTACTAATGATAAAATTACACTTACAGCCTCGGCAGATGATGCTGTATCGTATTTATGGAAACCCGATGATGTGGCTTCTAATAAAATAGTTGTAGAAAAAGATGGAGCCGGAGAGTTTATGTATTTTATTGAAGTAACTAACAGTACAGGCTGTATTAGTTTGGATTCTATACAATTGGTATTTAAAGATTGTACAGGATTGAATGAGTTAGATACAGATGGTGTTAAAATAGATATATTCCCTAATCCAACTAATGATGGTAAGTTTAATATTGAAATAAGCGGATTGAAAGAAGAAGTTGAAGTGTGGGTAATTGATTTTGACGGAAGACTGATATTAGAAGATAAAATCCCATTTGTAAATTCTATAAAACTTCAAAAACAATTTGATTTGCAAGGCTTTGAGCGAGGAGTTTACTTTATACGTTTAGCCACTTCAGACAGGGTAAGTTATAAGCGGATAATATTGATGTAAAAATGAGGAAAGCAGTTATTTTTAAATAGCCGCTTTCCTTATATATAATTCAGTAACTTCTTTAAAAAACTTAAAGCAGATAATAGATTCTAATAGAATTTGTTACCTTTGTCGTGCATGGAAAAAAATTAAGAATTAATTTAAAAAGGAGGTCGAAATGATTGAAACCGTAAAACTGGGAACCCTCCGTTGGAATCACATCAACCATCCCGTAGAAGCAGATTTCGACTATTTACAAAGCAAATACCATGTCCATCTCCTTGATATTGAAGACTGTAAGAGTAAGATTAATCAGCGTCCAAAGGTGGATAGTTATGATGATTATTACTTTTTAATATTGCATTTTCCTATTTTTGATAAGCTTGGAATATTTTTACGTACTAAAGAAGTAAAAATATTCTGGTGGGAAGAACAAATTATTACTATTGGAAGCTCTAACTGGATAGTCGGAAAAATGTTCCAAGAAGCTCAAGACCAAGAAAATAGAGGTGAAAAATTTGAAGTTGGAACAACAGACGCTCTGCTATATTTGATTATTGAGGCTGTTATGAAAGAATCGTATCCGGTGGTTAGACGTATTGGTGATGATGTTGATAGAGCCAATCGTGAGTTGTTTGAAAAAAAGGCTGAGAAAGTTATTGAGCGTATATCCATTACTCGTAAAAATATTATTATCCTTAATACTATTATTAAACCACAACTTCGCATTTTCTTGAAATTTGAAAAAGGAGATATTGAAGGCTTTGCTGAAAATATGGAGGATTACTGGGGTAATATATTGGATAATTACCAAAAGATGTGGGATATGATAGAAGATTATCAAGAATTAATAGAAGGTCTTAGTAGAACTTTCGATTCTTTAATGGCAAATCGTACCAATGAAGTAATGCGAATTCTTACCTTAATTTCTTCTATTATTTTGCCTCTTACTTTTATCACTGGTATTTATGGAATGAATATTAATTTACCAATGCAGCATATGGGACTAGCTTTTAGTATTATTTTTGGTACAATGATTACAATTGCTATTGTAATGGTTCTCTATTTTAAGAAAAAGCGTTGGATGTAATAACAAAATAGTATTAACGGCTAATATTTTTAATTTTACGCCAAAAACACTCACACAATAAACGGTAAAAATAAAAGGGTGATTAAAAATCACCCTTTTATTTTTAAATCAAACATCTTTGGTGTTGAATAATAAATCCCAAATTCCAAATTATGAATTAGCCTTAAATGCTTTAGCGGCTTCTATTAACTGAGGGATTACTTTTTTAACGTCACCCAAAATACCATAATCCGCAGCTTCAAAGAAAGGTGCTTCAGGATCGGTATTAACAGCTACTATCACTTTGGAAGAACTGACTCCGGCTAAATGCTGAATAGCACCGGAAATACCCAAAGCAATATAAAGATTAGGAGCAATAATTTTACCCGTTTGTCCAACATGCTCTGCGTGAGGGCGCCAACCTTCATCGGCAACAGGACGAGAGCAAGCTGTTCCGGCTCCTAAAACAGATGCTAATTCTTCAAGTGGACCCCAGTTATCACCTGATTTCATACCACGACCACCGCTAACAACAAGTTCAGCATCGGTAAGTATAATTTTACCTGTAACAGTATTTTTTTCAATTAATTGCGTGTCAAATTTTTCATCGTCTAAGCCGGCATCAAATGCTTCAATAGTAGCAGCGCCACCTACTTCTTTAATTTCAAAAGAATTTTGAGCGAGCGAAATAACTTTGATATCGGAATTGATTTGCTGTTGTCCTATTGCTTTTCCGTTAAAAACATTCTTTTTAACTACAAAAGGATCAAAACTAATAGGCAATGCTGTTACGCTATTTGCTAATCCTGCTTCGAGTTTAACAGCTACACGAGGAGCAACTGCTTTTCCCGTAAAGTTATTAGCAAATAAAACTATTTTAGCACCATTTGCTTTAGCAGCACGTGCAATAACCGAAGCGTAAGCAGCATTATCTAAAACGGCAAATTTTTCGTTAGTAGCACTCAAAATTTTATTTGCGCCATAATTGGCAAGAGTATTAAGTTCTTCATCGGCAACTTCTCCTATAGAAACAACAACGGTTTCTACTCCTAATTCTGTAGCCATGGAATGGGCATAGGAAACAAGTTCATAACTTGATTTTTTAAATTTCCCGTCCCAGTTTTCTGTATATACTATAACTGACATAATTTTTCTGTTTTTTGGGTTAAATAACTTTGGCTTCTTCGTGCAATAAAGTAATAAGTTCGCCTGCATTTTCAGCATCAATCATTTTTACTTTTGCTTTAGGTTTTGGCATATCAAAACCCGAGAAATTGGATTTTGCAGTTTCACCGGTAGGTTCAACGACAGTTAATGGTTTTTTACGAGCCATCATTATACCACGCATTGCAGGAATACGAGGATCGAGAGCGATTCCTTTTTGAACAATTGCTACGAAAGGAACCGGAACTTTAACTGTTTCTGTTCCTCCGGGAATTTCGCGTTTCATTATTGGTTCTTCACCTTCAACATCGAGGAAAGAAACTGAAGAAACTGAAGATATTTTTAAGAACTCAGCTAACATTCCACCAACAGCAGAACCATTATAATCACTCGATTCAATACCGGATAAAATAATTTCGTAAGGATTATCTTTTACGTAAGCCGCTATATTAGAAGCCACTTCATAATCGTCAGTTGGAGTCATATCAATACGAACGGCATCATCAGCACCAACAGCTAAAGCTTTACGAATAGTTGGTTCAGTAAATTTCTCACCAACAGTAATTACCGTAATTTTTTCAATTTTTCCACCGGATTTTTCTTTTAAATCCAAAGCACGTGTAAGTGCTAATTCATCCCAAGGGTTAATTACCCATTGAACACCAGTCATATCAACAGACGTTTTATCGCTATTGAGCTTGATTTTTGTGGTAGTGTCCGGAACATTACTTAAACAAACTAGTATTTTCATATTATTGATATTTTTATATGTTGCTTTTTAACTTTACAAAAACTTTAGCTTTTGGCTATTCGCTTTTAGCAAAAAAACGAAGGACTCACAGCCAATAGCAATTTTATCTCATTAAACTTCTTGATATAATAATTTTTTGTACTTCTGAAGTTCCTTCATAAATCTGAGTCAATTTTGCTTCACGCATTAAACGTTCTACGTGATACTCTTTAACATAACCATATCCGCCATGGATTTGAACAGCTTCGGTAGTTACTTCCATAGCAATATCAGCAGCATATAATTTAGCCTGTGCGCTGGCAGTTCCATAGGGCTGTCCTTGATCTTTTAACCAAGCTGCTTTTAGACATAGATTACGTGCATTTTCTACTTTAACAGCCATATCGGCTAATTTAAATGCTATTGCTTGATGATTAATAATTTCGGTGCCAAAAGCTTTACGTTCCTGAGCATATTTAACAGTTAATTCTAAAGCTCCTGATGCTATTCCCAAAGCTTGAGAAGCAATACCAATACGGCCACCCTCGAGAGTTTTCATAGCAAATTTAAAACCGAAACCATCTTCTCCGATACGATTTTCTTTAGGTACTTTTACATCTGTAAACATTACGGAATGTGTATCTGAGGAACGCATTCCCATTTTATTTTCGTGAGGTCCTACGGAGATTCCTTCGGCATGTCTATCAACAATAAATACATTAATACCACGATGTCCTTTTTCAGGATGAGTATGGGCAACTACCAAATAGGTTGAAGCTGTATTTCCGTTAGTAATCCAATTTTTAGTTCCATTAATAAGATAATAATCGCCTTTATCTTCAGCGGTAGTTCTTTGCTTAGTAGCGTCGGATCCTGCTTCTGGTTCTGATAAAAGAAAAGCACCTATTTTCTCTCCACGTGCAAGGGGTTTTAAGTATTTTTCTCTTTGAGCATCAGTACCATATTTTTCCAGTCCATAACAAACCAAAGAATTATTCACAGACATAATTACAGCTGCAGAAGAATCAATTTTTGAAATCTCTTCAACGGCTAAAACATAAGATACGGTGTCCATTCCTCCACCATCCCATTTTTCACTAACTAACATACCCATAAAACCTAGCTCTGCTAAATTCTTTACATGTTCGGTTGGATATATGGCTCCTTCGTCACGCTCTAAAACGTCTTTTATCAATTCACGTTGCGCGTAATCTCTAGCCGCTTGTTGAATCATTAATTGCTCTTCTGAAAATTGAAAGTTCATTGTATTTGATTTAAGTTTTCATCTGTTATCCCATTAGAAAAAAATAAATATCAAACAATTTTTCCTCCGGAAGATGCATTTTATTTGAGGAGCTAAATTACAAAAAAATATTGTATGCATGCATACTATTTTTAATTTATGGAAAAATACATGTCATATCAGTAGACACAACAGTTACTCGAATAAATTTCTACATATAAATTACTTGTTTTTTTAATAGTTATAGACAATTTAATTATCAATTTAGTGTCTTAAATTATTATCACATTAATTTTCATCTTATCTTTGAGGAAAGCAAAATAAAATGAGCACATCAGCATATAATGCATTTTACAGCGCACAAAAACAATTCGATCAAGCAGCAAAAATTCTGGAATTAGACCAAGCTACTTGCGAATTGTTAAGAACTCCTATGCGTGAGTTTCATTTCAGTATTCCCATCCGCATGGATGATGGTAATATGAAAGTTTTTAAAGGATTTCGTGTACAGCATAACGATGCACGAGGTCCTGCAAAAGGAGGTGTTAGATTTCATCCGCAAGAAACAATAGACTTAGTCAGGGCTCTATCTATGTGGGTAAGTTGGAAAACAGCGGTAGTTGATATTCCTCTGGGTGGAAGCAAAGGTGGTATTGTTTGCGATCCACATAATCTTAGTCTTTTTGAACAGGAGCGCTTATGTCGCGGTTGGGTTCGTCAAATTATTAGAAATATTGGACCTCAGTTAGATGTTCCTGCTCCGGATATTATGGCTACTCCTCAACATATGCTTTGGATGCTTGATGAATACGAAGTTTTAACAGGAACAAAAGCCCCGGGATTTATTACAGGAAAACCCATTAGTATGGGAGGAAGTTTAGGCAGAAAAGAAGCGACGGGATATGGCGTTATTATCACGCTTCGCGAAGCGTTAAAAGAATTAAATATGAATGCTTCCGAAACAACAGCCAGCGTTCAGGGGTTTGGAAATGTAGGTCAACACGCTTTTGAACTATACACCCAAATTGGAGGAACAGTTTTAAGTGTTGCCAGCTGGTGTCATCAAAATCAATGCAGCTATACTTTCTATAAAAAAGACGGAATAGATTATAAGGAACTTAAAAGTATTACCGATCGCTTTGGAGGGATCGATAAGGAAAAAGCTTTGGCTTTAAATTATAAAGTTCTTCCGGGTGAGGATTGGATTGCTCAAGAAGTCGATATTATCATTCCGGCAGCCATAGAAAATCAAATAAGTATAGATAATGTGGAGCGAATCCATCCTAAAGTGAAAATTATTGTCGAAGGAGCAAATGGACCAACAACTCCTGAAGCAGCAGATATTATTGATGCAAAAGGATTGTTTACCATCCCCGATTTTTTGGCTAGTTCAGGAGGTGTAAGCTGTAGTTATTTTGAACAGGTACAAAGTAATATGAATTATTATTGGACCAAAGATGAGGTGTTAAGCAAACTGGATGCAAAAATGACTTCGGCCTATATTTCAGTGAGTAATTTTGCTCTAAAATACAAAGTCCCGATGCGGCAAGCTGCTTATTTAATTGCTGTAGATAGGGTAGCTCAGGCATCTAAAGATAGAGGTTGGGTTTAATCTAAAATCTATGGATAATATCAAAAACAATATAGCTCGCTTTAATCGTAATTTTTATCATCCGGAAAACAAAGTTACTTATATCGGAAATGGAGAATTTGGCGGAAAGGCCGGCGGATTACTTCGCGTTCACGAAATTTTAAAAGAACAATTTAAAAATGATAAATATCCGGAATTTGAAGCCGAAGTCCCAATTTTTACTACTTTGAGAACCGGAGTTTTTGATGCTTTTATGAAGCAAAATGATTTATATTCTGTAGCCTATTCAGATTTACCCGACGACAGAATTGCTCTTGCATTCCAAAAAGCAGAGCTTCCTTTTGAAGTTTTAGGTGATTTAAGAGCAGTTGCTGTAGAAGTAAAAAAACCTCTTGCCATACGCTCTTCAAGCCTTTTAGAAGATGCTGTTAACGAGTCGTTTGCGGGTATTTATAGCACGAAAATGACTCCGAATAATCAGTTAGATGCTGATAGTAGATTTAAAAAACTTATAGAAGGGATAAAATTTGTTTATGCTTCTACCTTTTTTAAGGCTGCTAAAGATTATATGAGAGCAACTCCTTATTCAACCGAAGATGAAAAAATGGCTGTTATTATTCAAGAAGTAGTTGGTAAACGTCAAGAAGACCTTTTTTATCCTGATATTTCAGGCGTTGGACGCTCTTATAATTATTATGCTTTTGGTAATGCCGATCCGAAAGATGGAATTATAAATTTAGCTGTAGGTCTTGGAAAGACTATTGTAGATGGCGGATTATCTTGGTCTTTTTCTCCTGCTTTACCTAAGCTCGACCCTCCCTTTGGTTCAGTAAACGAGATGATGAAAAATACACAAACTCGATTTTGGTCAGTGAATATGGGGAAGCCTGAGGCTTATAATCCAATAAAAGAAACGGAATATCTATTAGAAAATGATTTAACAGTTGCCGACAAAGGGAAAAATCTAAAATATTCTGCTTCAACATTAGATGCTAATTCCGGTCGCATTATTATGGGTATCGGAAAAAGTGGACCACGTATTTTAAACTTTGCCCCTATTTTACGTTTAAACGAACCTCCTCTCAATGATTTTTTAAGTGACTTGATGCAACTTACAGAAAAGCATTATGAATCTCCTGTCGAAATAGAATTTGCGCTAAACTTTTCAGAAACAGGAGTTCATAAATTCGGCTTTTTACAAGCCAGACCAATGGCTGTTTCTTTTGATGAAGTGAATATAAGCGATGAAACTTTTTATAGTGAAAACACCTTAATATCTTCCAAGCATGTCTTAGGAAACGGCATAAATAAAAGCATTAACGATATTGTTTATTTAAAACCTGACTCCTTTGATACAACAAAGACTCAGGAAATAGCTTCAGAACTTGAAAAAATAAATACTGAACTTTTACAACAAAACCGAGAATATCTTTTAATTGGTTTTGGTCGTTGGGGGACTTCTGATGTATCAGCAGGAATTCCTGTTAATTGGGGACAAATTGCAGGAGCAAAAGCTATAGTTGAAGCAACATTGAAAAATATAAACTTTGAGCAAAGTCAAGGCTCCCATTTTTTTCATAATGTGAGTGGTTTTCAGGTGTTTTATTTTTCAGTTGATAGAATAAATGATAAACAAATAGATTGGGCTTGGCTGAAAGATCAAAAAAGCATAAAAGAAACTAATTATCTCCGTCATCTGAGATTAAACAAACCACTTAAAATAGAAGTTGATGGCAGAAGTGGTCGAGGAATAATTTTAAAACCATAAAAAAATGACTGAAAACAAACCTTTAGATCAGCTGTTAGGCGACCTACAAGAACGCGCTAAAGAACTAAATTGTTTATACAAAACACAAGAAATTCTTAATGAACCAAATATCGGTATAGAACAGGCTTGTTATGGTTTATTAATGTCTATTCCTCCAGGCTGGCAATATCCTGATATTTGTGAAGTAGAAATTAAAATTTCTCAAGGAACATATAAAACTTTTGGTTTCAAAGATTCAAAATGGACACTCACAGCAGATATTCAAGCACAAGAGAGGTCTTTTGGTCAGATTAAAGTAATCTATAACGAAATTCGACCAAAAGCATATGACGGACCTTTTCTCAAAGAAGAGTTAAAACTTATTAATAGCATAGCTGAAAGCTTAGGTTTGTTTTTATTGCACTTGGAATTAAAAAAAGTTTTTGAAAAGGATGCTAAAAGCGAACTCGAAAATAAAAAGAGTGATTGGAAAATAATTTTAGATATGCTCAGTCATACCGATCCTAAATTGCTAATTCGATTATCGCGTAAAATGATCAACACTCTTTGTTGGACGAATATTTGTGGAGCAGAGAAATTACTCGATAGTTTTAGCCCTTCTTTCAAAAGTAAAAATGAGTCAATAAAGGAAAGCAATGCTCCTTTTGAGCGTGTTGCCGATAACGATTTAATTGCTTTGAGCTATGAAGTTTTTGAGTTGGCTTCAAAAAATATCGAGCGTGATGATATTTTGAATTATATTAACAAATGGATTACCGAAGACCGCTCAGTATTCCTTACGGAAAAATTGGAAAATATGGGATCTTCATTGGAAGATATTAGTAATGCCGTAGAGCGTTTTTTCCATTTAGGACCTCAGGCATCGGAACTTTCTGAGCAACGCGACAAAAGTCTGCGTATCGCATTGATAACGCGATTGTTAACTAATCATACCGAATATATTGATGTTGCAAAAAATCATTTAAGCATTAATCATTTTAATGCTTTAATTCATCGTATTATTTACCCATTAAACAGTCACGGGAAAATTGGAGGTAAAGGTGCCGGCTTATTTTTAGCACAGCAGATATTACAAGAAGAAAGCACAAAAAATACAAATCTTAAAGATATTAAAACGCCTAAGACTTGGTATATTGCTTCCGATGGATTACTCAATTTTATGAGTTATAACAGTCTGGAAGATATATTAGAACAGAAATATAAAGAGATTGGATTAATTCGCCAGGAATATCCTTACGTCATCCATGTTTTTAAGAACTCCTCTTTTTCTCCGGAAATTTTAAAGGGATTAAATTTGGCTTTAGATGATTTTGGAGAAGTCCCTTTGGTAATCCGCAGTTCAAGCTTATTAGAAGATAGAGTAGGAGCTTCCTTTGCAGGGAAATACAAAAGTTTATTCATTCCTAATATCGGCAGTAAAGAAGAGCGATTGTCAGCTTTAACCGATGCTATTGCAGAAGTTTATGCCTCAATATTTGGCCCCGATCCTATTGAATACAGAGTGCAAAACAAATTACTCGATTATCACGAGGAAATGGGGATTTTGATACAAGAAGTTGTAGGAAATCAAGTTGGGCCTTATTTCTTTCCCGCTTTTGCCGGAGTCGGGTTTAGCCATAATAATTATCCTTGGTCAAGCCGTATCAAACAAAAAGATGGATTATTACGTATTGTTCCCGGATTAGGTACTCGTGCTGTTGACAGAACCAGTAACGATTATCCTATAATATTAGCTCCCGGACAGCCCAATCTGCGAGTAAATTCCACATCAGAAGAAATTATTAAATATACATCCAGATATATTGATGTTATAAATACTGAAAAGGGCGATTTTGAAACTATTGAGATTAATACCTTATTAAATGAATACGGTAATTTATATCCTGAAATCAGCAAACTTGTTTCTGTTGTTAATGCTGATCGTATTATCCCTGCCAAAACTTTTGATCTTGATTTTAAAGAAAAGGACTATCTGTTTACTTTCGACAGCCTAATTAAAAAAACCAAATTTATTAGTCAGATAAAAGCTGTTTTAAATATCTTGGAAGAAAAATATAAACTCCCTGTAGATATTGAATTTGCTCATAATGGAAAGTATTTGTATTTATTGCAATGTCGAGCTCAAAGTCAAAGCAGTGTTTCTAAGCCTATTCCTATTCCCGTTGATATTCCCATCGAAAAAAGAGTGTTTTCAGCAAAACGATATATAACCAATGGCTTGATCTCAAAGCAAACACATATTGTTTATGTAGACCCAAGCGAATATGGACAGCTAACAGATTATCAAAGTATGCTAAATGTTGGAACGGCTATAGGGAGACTTAATCAATTGCTTCCAAAGAGAAAATTTATTTTAATGGGACCGGGACGTTGGGGCAGTAGAGGTGATATAAAACTGGGTGTTAATGTAAGCTATTCTGATATTAACAATTGCAGTATGCTTATTGAAATAGCCAGAAAGAAAAATGATTATACGCCCGACCTCTCATTTGGTACGCACTTCTTTCAGGATTTAGTAGAAGCTAATATTCGTTATTTACCGCTATATCCTGATGAAGACAAATGTATTTTTAATGAATCTATTCTAACAGAAACAGAAAGTATTTTTACGGATTTATTACCGGAATATACCGCTCTTTGCAATGTGATTAAAGTAATTGATATCCCTAAAATTTTTGATGGCAATATACTTAACATCGCAATGAATGCTACACAAGAAAAAGCTTTAGCGTATGTGAGTGGAGAGTAGGAGTTTGCTTACACTTGTCTAAGTTTAATAAAAACATATAGCTTATCAATCCTTCTTACACAAGGAATATGATTAGTTACATTTTCCTTTTAGATATTTATAAATCTCTTCTTGTGAACGATAGTTTTTTTCACCATTTTCAACCAGTCGGTATTGATTAATTTTATCCGGATGTAAAGAACGTGCCTTTACATTGTCTTTTTGCTGAATTTCCAACATATCAATCAGTTCAGCTTTTAAGTCAGGAGATTTTATAGGACAAACCACCTCTATTCTATGGTCAAGATTACGCGACATTAAATCGGCAGAAGCCAAAAATACTTCAGGATTTCCATCATTAGCAAAAACAAATACACGAGAATGTTCTAAAAAACGATCGACTATAGCAAAAGCTTCAATATTTTCCGATAAACCCGGAACGCCTGCTTTTAGAACACATATGCCACGAATATTCAAAGTAATTTTAACTCCCGCTTTGCCTGCTTGATATAGTTTATTTATAATTTTAGTATCGACAAGGTTATTTAATTTCAGACTTATTTTAGCTTCTTTTCCCGCTTTAGCATTATTAATTTCACGATTAACCATTTTAGTAAAAAACGAACGTAATTTGAATGGAGCCACTAACAATTCGGAAAATGAAGGAGGAAGGTATTTTGCTTCAAAAAGATGAAAAACATTATTTACATCCTTACATAAGCCTTGGTCACAAGTAAGCAAACTGTCATCTCCATACACTTTTGCCGTAGATTCATTATAATTTCCGGTACTGATATTTGCATAATATACATTCTGTCCTTTTTCTTTTCGTCTGATTAGCAAAAGCTTAGAATGTACCTTAAAACCCGGAATATTTTGAATAACACGCACTCCTTCTTCTTGCAATTTCTGAGTCCACATAATATTGGCTTTTTCATCAAAACGGGCTTGAAGTTCTAAAAATACCGTTATTCTTTTTCCGTTTCTTGCAGCATTAATCAGGGCATTCATTATTTTAGATTTCTTTGCAACACGATAAAAGGTCATTTTAATATCACGAACTTTTGGGTCTATAGCCGCTTGACGAACTAAATCTATTATATGCTGAAAGCTATGATAAGGATAATGTAAAAGGATATCTTTCTCTTTTATCAGTTTAAACATATTTGTATTCGGCAAAATTGCCGGATGACAAAAGGAATCCATTTTATTAAAAATTAAAGACTTTTCTCCTCCTGAAGCAGTAAGAATGGGAAAATCCATAAAATCTTTAAAATTATGATAACGCCCACCTGCTCTCAGCGTATCGCTTTGAGTAATTCCGAATTTATTTAGTATTTTTTTTAAAAACTTATGATCAACAGTTTTATCATAAACAAAACGTACGGTATCTCCCTTTGTTCTTTGTTTAATACTTTCGTTCATCGTCTCTAAAAAGCTCTTAGACAGATCGCTATCTATATCTAATTCTGCATCACGCGTAAATTTCATTATATGAGCTTCAAAAATATCGAAGCCAAAAATTCCAAATATACTTTTTAGGTTTCCTCTTATTATATCGTCAAGAAAAATAATATATTTCTTTTCTCCTATTTGTGGTAATTCAATAAAACGCTTTATTTCTTCGGTAGGTAATTCTATCAATGCAAATTTATCTTTCCGCAGCTTTTTGGTATCCATCATCTTTACTGCCAAATAAATATGCTTATCCTTAAAATAAGTCAAATTAGAAATAGTATCAAGCATTAATGGTGACAAGAAAGAGCGTATATTTTCTTGAAAATACTGCTCTACAAATTGTTGCTGCTCAGTATTAAGCTCTTTTTCATTTACGATAAAAATATTATTTCTTGCCAATTCTTCTAAAATATCGTGATAGGCTTTTGTGAAATACACTTCCTGGTCGGCAACAATTTTATGAATCTCTTGAAGAGAACGTACAACATTGCGTTTTTGAGCAGGAGCAATTCTTTTATATGCCTTCATTCTGTTGAGAGTAGCTACACGAACACGATAAAACTCATCTCTATTATTTGAAAAAATACCAAGATATTTTAGTCGCTCTAAAACCGGATTAGAGGTGTCCATAGCTTCCTGAAGTACCCTTTCATTAAAGCTTAACCAGCTTACTTCTCTATTTATGTAGTTTTTAGTACTCATAGCATTGACTGAACTTATCTTTTTTACATAATGTCTGAAAAATAAGAAGCCTGCCTTCTTGCTTTTTCATCCTTTCTCTTCTTATTCTTTCCCCCTTTTCTCTCTCTTATCACTCAGCCTTTGCTTCAGACCGAGCTACACCATTCTGAGTATATTGAAGAGCCGAAGCACCTTCTATCAATCGCCCATTCTCGCAAACATAAGTAGTAGCCGGAAACATTTCGAAAAGAGAATAATCGTGGGTGGCCATTAATACGGCACAATCGTTTTTGCTAATATCAAAAAGAAGTTTCATGATTCCTTCTGAAGATTGGGGATCAAGATTTCCTGTTGGCTCATCGGCTAAAATAAGTACGGGATCGTTTATAAGAGCTCTTGCTATTCCAAGGCGCTGTTGCTCACCGCCGGATACTTGATGCGGCATTTTATAACCTTTATTTTGAAGTCCGACTTTTCCCAAAACTTCCGCAGCTTTTTCTTTCATTGCTTTTTTGTCTTTCCAGCCGGTAGCTCTCATTACAAAAAATAAATTTTCTTCAATATTACGATCTTGTAATAACTGAAATTCTTGAAAAACAATACCCAATTTTCTCCGTAAATAGGGAATTTCTTTTCTTTTTAACTTTTCCAGATTATAACCAACCACCTGCGCTTCGCCCGAAACAAAAGGTAAATCGGCATAAAGAGTTTTTAATAAACTACTTTTACCACTTCCTGTTTTTCCAATAATATAAAAAAAATCGCCTTTATTTACTTTTAAAGTTACTTGTTTAAGTACCAAATGATCCTGCTGAAAGACATCAAAATTTTTAATGTCGACTACGGTATTTTCGTTCATTATTTTGTTGTTTTAAGCAGCTAAGTTAGCTGTTTTTTCAAAATCTCTATCACATATTTATTTCTATACTCTCTAATAAGATAAGTCAGGCGTAAGGACTGTCTTATAGAAAGTAAAATAGATGATGAGGTTTTGAAAAATAAAACTAAAAAAATAATAGTGTTTTTCTTAATTATTTTTTCTGTTTAAAAACCCACTTCCAATAAGTGCTAATCCACCAAAAATAAATAACATAGACAGAAAGGCAACATCTTGGCTAAGCCATCCTAAAGCAGCAATACCGTTTGCAACAAGTATCCCCACTCCAATTGCCGACATAAAAATACCTGTTCTTAAGGCTGTATTTTGGTGATTTTCATTTTTAAAAGTGTTGGGATCGAGACCTTTATTAATAAGTGATAGGCGAATCTTTTTTTGATTCCCTAAATAAACTAAAATGATGATGAAAAGGAAAAATCCTAAAGGGACTAATACTCCGACAGAAAATAAATCCATAGTGTTGTGTTTAAGGTTTGTAATATTTATTGGCTACGGATTTAAGACGCAGAAAAAACACTCCGGTTACATTAAATAATTCTCTTTACGGAAGAACATTTTTTAAATATTTAAGACAAAATATATACATTAAATCTTATAAAGCACCCTCTATTAATTTATATAAATCCCTCTTTTTAATGAGCTTTTTAACATATTCATCACAGTCCGCATTGAGCGATAATTCCCGGTCTTCTTCAAGAGCGCAAGTCCTTTGTGCGATAAGCTGAAAAATAAATGTACTTTTGCCGCAAATTTTATACTAATGCAACTAAAAACTGCACAAGATGTTGAAATAATGGCTCCTGTTGGTTCTTACGAATCATTAATGGCAGCTATACAAGGCGGTGCAAACTCCGTATATTTTGGAATAGGGAAACTAAATATGCGTTCCCGTTCGTCTAAAAACTTTACTATTGACGATTTAAAAAAAATCGCCGCTATTTGTAAAGAGAATAATATCCGTACTTATATAACCCTAAATACGGTTATTTACGATAAGGAATTAGACGAAATGAAAGCTATAATTGATGCGGCTAAAGCTAATGGCATTACTGCTATTATTGCTTCCGATCAATCGGTTATTCATTATGCTTTTTCGCAGAAAATGGAAATTCATATGTCAACCCAAGCAAACATAACCAATGTTGAAGCCGTAAAGTTCTACTCTATGTTTGCCGATGTTATGGTAACAGCTCGGGAGTTAAACCTACATCAAGTAAAAGCCATTACCGATACCATTGAAAAAGAACAAATAAAAGGACCTTCGGGTAATTTGGTGCAGATTGAAATTTTTTCTCACGGTGCTTTATGTATGGCTGTTTCGGGAAAATGCTATTTAAGTTTAGATTTGATGAACTCTTCTGCTAACAGAGGAGCGTGCTTACAACCTTGCCGACGGGGTTATGATGTAAAAGATCGCGATAGCGGTTTAGAATTACATATTGATAACGAATATATCATGTCTCCCAAAGATTTAAAAACAGTAGATTTTCTCGATAAAATTCTTTTTGCCGGTGTACGTGTATTAAAAATTGAAGGCCGTGGCAGATCGCCCGAATACGTTAAAAAAGTGACTCGTGTGTATCGCGAAGCGGCTAATGCCTATTTTAGTGGAGATTTTACAAGAGAAAATATAGAGCGTTGGAATGCTGAGTTGGATTCTGTTTATAATCGTGGCTTTTGGGATGGCTACTATTTAGGAAGAAAAACAGGAGAATGGGCAGAGCGTTATGGCTCTCAAGCAACACGTAAAAAAGTATTTCTTGGAAAAATAACCAATTATTTTACTAAGCTTCAAGTAGCAGAATTACAGATAGATACCAATGAGCTAAATGTTGGCGACGAAATAAATATTGTAGGACCAACCACTGGTGTTTACGAAGATATTATAAAAGAAATACGGTTGGAGTTAGAGCCAGTTGAAAAAGCTAAAAAAGGTGATGCCGTTTCTTTTAAAACAAAAGACCTTGTTAGACGTGGCGATATGGTTTACAAACTTATTGATGTGATTGATCCGTTTTAATTTGATAATTTGGTGAACTTCGACAGGTTCAGTTTATTAAGCTTGAGGCTTTCCACCTTTCCCGAGTTTATCGATTAAATGCGTTTACCCTGATTCTTCTTCATATTCTGTTTTAAGTGTCCTAAAATAATACTTACTTTAGCTTGTTAATTTATTAAGATGAAAAATTATCAAACAGAGTTTCTTTCTCAATATATCAGTAATCTGCGTATCAGTAAAAGCATATCGCGATTAGCATATCAGGCAGGAAATACATTGTATTTAAATAATCAATGTGTTTTGCAAAGCAGAGAAGGTGAGCATTTTGCTTATATAGTTGAGGATAATTATCAGGATTTTAATACCGATATTTATTTTGATGACAATGAGAAAAAAATTGAGTTGCAATGTAATTGTAATGCAGAAGGTTTTTGTTCTCATAAGGTTTCGGCATTAATGCAATTGCACGAAGATTTAAGTCAGGAAACTAATTCCGAACTAAAAGAAGGGATGAAATATACTCGCGACGGGATGATAAAGCGCGTTATGGCCGAACGTGAAAAAAAAGCAAAGACAGAAAAATTTCAACTCGATTTTGCTGATAATATTTATGGCGAACATTTAATTACAAACCAAAGAAATAAAACCTATAAGCTTACTTTTTATGATTTCGACGAAAAGACAGGTTATTGTTCTTGTCCCGACTATCACACCAATAAATTAGGAAGCTGTAAGCATTTGATTTATGCTTTTGACGAATTTCAAAAACAGTACACTAATAAAACATTACCCATACAGGATTTTCCTTTTTTTGAAGTCTTTCTGCATCCCTTAAAAGATTATAGAATATCTTGGTTTTATCCCACAAAAATACCTTTAGAAATTCAAGAACTCGTTAATAAATATTTTAATGAAGAAAAACAAATATTAGATAAGCAACTCATTCAGTTTCAGGGTTTTATTTCCGAAGCTCAAAAACATAAGTTTATAAATATCCGTCCCGAAGTTATAGCAAAAGTTAATAAAGCAATTGAAAGACAGTCGTTAAACGAACTGAAAGCAAAAACTCCTTTAAATTTTGCAAAGCTCGAAATAAGTTTAGCACCCTATCAAAAAGAAGGAATAGAATTTTTGGTTTTTAATAAAAACAGTATTTTGGCCGATGAAATTGGTTTAAAAAAACCTTTACAAGCAGTTATTGCCGCACACTTTAAAAAAGATATTTTTGCTTTTAAATCAACATTAATTATTTGTCCTAATTCGCTTATTCCTCAGTGGCAACAAGAGATACAAAAAGTAGATAAAGAAAGTTCGAGATTGATAAAAAATAGTGCTGATTTGGCATTTTCTAATAATGTTTATTTTAAAATTTTAGGCTTAGACGATTTTTTGCAACAACAGCTTGCTTTTGAAGATTTATCATCAGACTTAGTTATTATTGATGAAGCACAAAATATTAACAGCTTTGATTCGGATTTAGTACCTATTATCCGAATGTTAAAGTATAAGGAATTGATTATTATAACCGACAGTCAGCCTGAAAATAATCTAATGCAGTTTTATACTCTCGTGGGTTTGGTAGATAATACCTTACTTACTCCTCTTTGGGAATTTTCTTATCAGCATTGCCTTTTCGACTCTCAAGTACTCGATAAAATTGTTGGATATTATAATCAAGAAAAAATTGTAAAACGTCTTGAAACAATTTTACTTCGACGTAAAAAAGAGGACGTATCAGATCAATTAGTAAAACCCGATTCAGAGATTAGTTCTGATACTCTTATTAATTCACCTGTATCATTACAAAAACAATCCCCTAATCTAGTACGCAAGCAGTTGAGTGCCGATAAATACCGACAGAAAAGAAAATCTCTTATTGGTCAAACATCTCTTTTTCCTCTAAGATATGAAAATAAAACAATAAGTTTAAGCGGAGAGGAGCATAAGGTTTTTGAGACACCAACAATTAAAAATGTAAAATCCGATATAGAAATAGAAAAACTCTTGCAAAATGCTCAAGCTTTTTTAGAAGGATTATATACTTTGCAAACGGGTAAAAAATTACCTTGGGAAAAAAAGAATATAGATTTAAAAATTAATAAAGACGAGGTGATTTTGCGTATAAAAAGGTAATTATTGCTACAGTTAAATCTCTATCCAACTCAGCATAAATATAGTTTTGTTCTTTAATAGCAAGCTATTGAAGAGCAAGAAACTTAACTTTTCTAATTTAACATTTAAAAAACCGTCTATTTTTTTGTATATTTAGAGATTGAAATTGCCAATAATAACAAAAAGGCAAAGAGTATAAAATTATAGTAGTATGGATATAAGAAAAAAAGCTTCATTACTATTTGTTATGATATTTGTTACGGCTTTTGTTATAGTAGGTATTTCAACAATTTTTATAGTTAAAAAACATATCATTGAAGTTGTTTCTAATAATCTTAAATCAATTTCTGCAATTCAGTTAACTCGTATTGAAAGTATAAATGCACAAAATACCGAAAGATTAAATCTTATCTCAAGCAGAACGCAACTAAGAATAAACCTTGATAATTATAATAAAAACCATCAAGAAAAGTATCAACGAAAAATGAATTCTATACTTGAAGATGCAAGATTGTCGGTTAACGATTTTGATCAAATAAGTATTCTGAATTTAAGAGGAGAAATTGTTGCTTCAACGGGCAGCACTCTTTTAGGCTAATAAGAAACATTGGACTTTATAAAGCGTTACTACTCAATAAAATACAGAAGATAAATGACAAAAATTAAAGGCATAAAATCAATGAATAATTTTTTTGCGTTTTTGTTTCGCTTATTCAGGATAAAAAACCTGACTGTATATCAACTTACTCTTAGTATACTTATTATTACTACTGTTTTTACTGTTGGACTAATTTTTACGGTTTGGACTTATAGCGAAACTCTTAGAGTTAAAAGCAGAGTAAAAGCATTAAAAAAGATTTCGTTTAATCAACAAAAAGAAGAATTAAAAACTGAGGTTAAGCAACTTATTTTCTATTTGGAATATCTACAGAGAGACACTGTTTATTATACAACAGAAGAACTAAAAAACAAAGCTTTATTATATTTTGAAAATATACGTTTTGGAAACGATGGCTATGTCTTTATAAATACTTATGATGGTTTTGCCCTTCTCTTTGACGGACAAAGAGTGGATAAAATCAAAGATGTTAACGATCTTACAGATCCTTCCGGGTTTAAAATTTTCAAAAAAGAATTAGAATTAGCAAAGCTCCCCGATGGAGGCTATTTCCAATATTTATTTAAGAAAATTTATGATGATAAGCCTTACTCTAAGCTCTCTTATGTTATAGGTTTTAATAAGTGGAAATGGATAGTTGGAACAGGCGATTACCTTGATAATATTGAAGAGGAAATAGCCCTATTGGAAAAGGATTTGGAAAAGGATATGCATCGTAATATTTTTATCGCTTTGGGTATTTTAATGGTGATTTTTGTGATTCTAATTTTATTGGCCTACCGGCTTGCTCATTGGATACAAGATCAGTTTAATAAATTTGTTCTTATTCTAAAACCATCATCCTTAAATGAGGGTGATAGTCTATCTATTGACGATATTTTTATTCGTGAATTAAAAATAATTGGACTCGAAATAATTCAAGCTGAAGAGTTAGCCAAAAAATTTGGAGATATTATCAATCAGTCCTTGAATGAAATATATATTTTTGATCAAAACAACTTGAATTTTGTTCATGCAAATCACGGAGCAATAAAAAATTGCGGCTATTCCTTGGATGAGTTGAAGCTTATAACACCTCACGATTTGAAACCGGAATTAAATTATCAACAATTTATGAATTTGATTGCACCATTGATTGAGAAAAAAACAAATCATATTCATTTTGAAGCCATTCATCAACGAAAAGATAAAACTCTTTACCCCGTAGATATTAACCTTACACTTTCTCTTTTTAATGACAAACCTGTTTTTATTGCCTTTGTATACGATATTACTGAAAGAAAAGAAGCAGAAACTAAATTGCAGTTAAGTCAGCAACGCTATTCCAATCTTTTTGAAAATGCACCCATATCTTTGTGGGAAGAAGATTTTACCGATTTAACCGAATATCTGAATGCTCAATTAAAAAAGTATAAGCTTCCTATAGAAGAGCTTTTTGAAAAATATCCAAATATTTTGTCTGAGTGCGCATCTTTAATTAAAGTAGTTAATGTAAATAATAAAACTATAGAACTTTTCGAAGCCCAAGATAAGGAGGAGTTATTAGGTAATTTGAATATTCTATTTACCGAAGCATCTTTTTCTGTTTTTAAACAAAGTCTTTTAGCTCTATATAGAGGGGAAAAATATTTTAGTAGCGAAGGAGAAAGCCGTTCTATAAAAGGAAAAAAACTTAATATCCTCTTGCGTTGGTCTTTCTTATTTAATAACGATAAAGAACTTACACAGAAAGTAACAGTTTCTATTATAGACGTAACTGAATTGAGAAAAAAAGAAGAAAATCTCAATGCTAGCGAAGTGCTATTTCGCAATATTGTAGAATATTCTTTTGAAGCTATAGGATTAATTGATAATAATTATACATTTACCTATGCCAATAATAATTTAGCAAAACTTTTTGGCTATCCTTTAAATGAAATAATAGGCTTTAACTTTAAAAAATTCCTATCTGCAGAAAGTTTGGACTTGGTTGTAGATAGATATAGACGCAGACAAAAAGGAGAAGATGTTTCATCACAATACGAAATAATTCTTTTGACGAAAAATGGTAAGAAAGTTTATGCTGAGCTATCGTCATCGGTTATTTTTAGTAAAGGTAAAAGCCCTCAAACTCTTGTTCAGCTTATTGATAATACCGAAGGTAAAAAAATAGAGGAAGAGCGTAAAAGATACCGTTTACAGTTGGAAAAAACAGTGGAAGACAGAACTTCCGATTTAAAAGAAAGTCAAGTGGCACTTTTAAATTTAGTAGACGATTTGAACATAGAATCGAAAAAATTGATGGATGCAAACAAACGTCTTGAAGAAATTAACGAAGAGCTTGAAACTTTTACCTATTCTGTTTCTCACGATTTAAAAGCACCACTTCGAGGAATTGACGGCTATAGTCAGCTATTACAAGAAAGTTATAATAATGACTTAAGCTCGGAAGCTCAAGGATTTTTAGCAAACATCAGAAAAAGCACTCAGCAAATGAATGTTCTTATAGAAGATTTGCTAAGCTATTCTCGTATGGAGCGTAAAATGTTTTTAAATGAAGATGTTAAGCTTAAAGATTTAATCGATAATATTTTTGAATTTTATATTAAAACAACTCATAAGGCTACATTTACATTTATTAATAATGTATCCGAAGCACTCATTATAAAGGCGGATAACGAAGGTTTAAAATTAGTGCTTAGGAACTTAATAGATAATGCGGTTAAATTTTCTTCAGAAGGTAAAAAAACCAAAATAGAGGTTGGATGTATCGAAAAGGATACGCATTGGATTATCTTTGTAAAAGATAATGGTATAGGTTTCAATATGAAATATCACGATAGGATATTTAAAATATTTCAACGTTTGCATTTAGCCGAAGAATATGACGGAACAGGCATAGGCTTGGCCATAGTTGCAAAAGCAATGCAGAGAATGAACGGGAAAATTTGGGCAGAAAGTGATATTGGGAAAGGAAGCTGTTTTTATTTGGAGATAGGGAAATAAAACTTAGTGCCTTAGTGGTGAAAAGAAACTACAGAGACACAGAGAAAATATAAAAAGAAGATATAAAAAGAAGATATAAAAAGAAGATATAAATAATAAAAAACTTAGTGTCTTAGGGGTAAAAAAAGACAAGCCATAAAGACACTATGGCACAAAGAAAAAACAGTAAATAGTGTAGATTTAGAGATTAAATAACAAATCCCAATAAAATGACAAAACAATACAATAGTCATCCAATTTTACTTGTTGAAGATAACCCGGTAGATGTTGATTTGACTTTACGAGCATTTAAAAAACGTAATTTAAACAATCCTATTCAAGTTGCGCGCGATGGGGAAGAAGCCCTCGCCTATATTCAGAAATGGGATAACGGAGATCAAGTTCCGGTTGTTATCTTACTCGATTTAAAAATGCCAAAAGTAGATGGTTTAGACGTACTTAAAGCCCTTAAGACTCATCATAAGTACAAGACAATACCAGTAGTAGTTCTTACAACCTCATCTGACGATAAAGATATCGAAAAAGCATATAAATTTGGAGTAAATTCGTATATTGTAAAACCTGTAAACTTCGATAAATTTATGGATGTTGCAGATCAAATACAGTTATATTGGAACGTTCTAAATGAATCGTTGATTTAATATTTTAAAAATGTTTTAAATTCTAATAGCACCAGATAATCCCAATGAAAAAGATACTTTTACTTGAAGATAATATAATTGATATTGATTTAATAAGTAGGAAAATAAAAAGTTATTGGCCTGATGTTGATTTAGTAGTTGTAAGTCGAATAGCAGATGCTAGAAAATTACTTATGGGCGAAGAAATATTTGATATAGCTCTTTTCGATTTAAAATTACCCGATGGAGATGGCATGAGTTTGCTTATTGATCTTAGATTAAACAAATACTCTTCTCCTATTATTATTCTTACGGCATCCGGTTCTGAAGAGTTGGCAATATCAGCTTTAAAATCAGGAGCGAACGATTATATCTCAAAGAAACCGGGCTTTTATAAAAAAATTCCTCAACATATAGAGTTTACCTTAAAACAAGTTAGAGAAAATCAGCAAAGCCTGAAAGTTTTGTATGCAGAACATCATAAAAGTGATGCTGATCTTACATATCGTTACTTAAAACAACATGCTCCCCATATTCATTTAACTCAAGTTTTTACCGGAGACGAAGTGTTGGAACACTTATCAAATAATAGGAATGCCATTTGCGATTATGATGTACTTATGCTTGATTATAACTTATCAGGATTAAATGCTTTGGAAATAAGTAAGCAAATCCGACAGGAGCAAAAGCTTTCAATTGCTATTGTAATTGTAACGGGTCATGGTGATGAAGATGCCGCAGTAGAAGCTCTTAAAATTGGTGTTGATGATTATATTGTTAAACATAAAAATTATTTATTTCGGTTACCATCCGTTTTAACAAGTGCTTATCGCCGAAGAGAACTAGAACGTCAGCAGATAATTATTAAAAAAAGCGAAGAACGGTTTAAACGTTTGTTTGAAAGCCTTGGTGACGCTGTATATGTTACTCAAATTGGAGGTAAAAATATTGGCGATATATTGGAAGTTAATCCTGCAGCTATTAAACAGTCGGGTTATTCAAGAAATGAATTATTAAAAATGAATATTATTCGTGATCTTGCAGTACTAAATTCCGGTACCGAGATAAGTTCAGAAGATTCGGATAATAAATTACTCTCGGGAAAAACAGTATCTTATGTTGAGAAAAAAAGAAGAAAAAACGGAGAAGAATATTGGACGGAAATAATAATAACTCCCATTGAATTTAAAGGACATCTTGCGGGCTTATCAATAAATAGAGATATTACAGATCGTAAAATACAAGAAGAGAAACTCACAATAGCCTTAGATGCAGCTAAAGAAGCCGATCGTATTAAAACGGCTTTTTTAGCAAATATGTCGCATGAATTACGAACTCCTCTAAATGCCATTATTGGTTTCTCCGATTTAATAGATATTAATACCGATCCTGAAGATAGTGCGGAATTTGCAAAACATATAAATAGAAGCGGTTTAAGTTTATTAGATATTGTAGACGAAATTTTTGAAGTTACCTTAATTGAGCGTGGTCAGCTAAGTATTAACAAAACACAAAAGCCCGTCTATGTTTTTATAGATGATATTTATCAAACAGTCTTAAACCGACAAAAAAATCTCGGATTATCAAAGGTTATTATAGAGAAAGAAATGAATGGGATAGACCAATATACCATTGCCTTTACTGATTTTAATATATTGAGACAGGTATTTATAGCTTTACTTAGTAACGCACTTAAATTCACATCCGAAGGCTTTATACGTTTTGGTGTTTTTTCTTCCGAAAATAAAAATGAGTTGGTGTTCTTTGTTAAAGATACAGGAATAGGCATTCCAAAAGAAATGTATGAAAAGATTTTTGAACGCTTTCGGATAGGAGATGAATCGCGAACCAGAAAATATTCGGGTATAGGTATAGGATTATATATAAGCTATAGGCTTATAAATATTTTAGGTGGTAAAATATGGGTGGAAAGTGAATTAGGAAAAGGAAGTACATTTTATTTTTCTATTCCTTAACAAATAAAATTATAGCAGATAAACAATAAGTTATTATGGGAAAAGAGATTGTTATTTTAATAGTAGAGGATGAGTCGCTTAATACAGAGCTTTTTGAAGTGCTTTTAAAGCGTAAGAACTTATCTTATTTGTTAGCTGAAGATGGGCTGGAAGCATTGGATATGTTTGAAAAACATCCCGAAATAGACTTGGTTCTATTGGATATAAAAATACCTAATTTGAATGGCGAAGATGTACTTGTAAAAATGAAAAAACTTCGACCTGATATTCCTATTGTTGTTCAAACAGCCTATGTTTTTGAAGAAGACAAAAAACGTTTTTTTGATATTGGAGGCGATGATTATATTTCTAAACCTATAAATAAAGAGCTTCTTTATGATATTTTAAGTCGTTGGCTGAATATTGATATAAAGTAGATACATTGGTATTTTCCTGAATAACTACCGTTTATTATTAACGAAATGTACTGTATAAAAACAAGTAATTTACTGCGAAATCAAGCTTTTAACAGCAAATACCATTTTTTGATTATCAGAATAACGCAAACTATAAATGGGTATTTTAGCTATCCAATCTAAAAAGAAACGAGCATTTTTTTCTTCCGGCGAAAGCCAAGCATCCACAACTAAATACTGAAAAGCTTTATGTCTGTCCATCTTTCTTAATTCAAAATCCACATCTTTGGTAAACTGAATAAAAACCAAGGCTTTTATTTTTCTTGGACTATTTTTTATAAAAGATGGTGCTAAATACCTAACCGTTTTGTTCATTGCTTTCAGCTCATATTCTTTAGCTTTCAAGAGCTCGGGAAAGCGTATTGATAAAAACTCTAAAGCTTGTTTTTTAACCGATATTGCTGCGGGAAATGTTAGAACCTTGGCATTAGTGTCAATAGGGACAAAATCATCTGCAATAAGCGATAATCCGCTTGCTAAAGCAATAGCCGAAGCTGTACTTTTTCCGTTTCCCGAATCACCTAAAAATAAAACACTATTTTTATCATCGCCAATGGCAGATGCATGTAAAACACCTAACCAATCGTTTTCTTTTTTTGCATAGGCATAATTTAGCAATGTCATAAACACCTGTCCTTTTAAAATATGATCTTCATTAAAAGCCCAAGAACCTATACCATTTTCATTAACAAATAGGTGATAAGCATTCTGACTCACAAAAATTTTAAGCACTATGGGATTCTCTATTTTTTCGGTATTTTGCAGATGAGCAAATAGCGGATGAAACATAGTCTCAATTTTTGCATCGCCATAACAAAACTCAAAATTTGATGCTTGAAAAGAGTAAGTGTAGCGACTAAAAAAAACGGTTTCAGCCCTTATGCCTTCTGCTAATTTATTTCGCTCTTGTGGTTCTCTTGTTAACTCTTCAGTAGTAATTTCATTAATAGCGTTTACACTTTCCGATGCTTCTTCTACAGAAATATTAAATTTCTTGGCACACCACTCTATGGGGAGTATTGTTGATTTTTGTATTTTATCAAAAACTAAAAAAGCCTCTTCTTCCAACTGCAAATATGTATTTGCTTTTTTAAACCAAATCCATCTTTTGTTTTCTACTTCTTTTACTAAATAATCTGCCATTTGTTTTTGATTCTTTTTTACACAAAAAAAGGCCATCCTTTTAAGACAGCCTTTTAATCCTTTAATCTTCCTTGTTTTTTGTTGACCCACTAGGGCTCGAACCTAGACTCTTCTGCACCAAAAACAGACGTGTTGCCAGTTACACCATGGGTCAATTGCGAAATGCGAGGCAAAGATACATTTTTTTTGAAAAAGGTAAAGAAAAAAAAGAAAAATAAAGTAAATATTTTTTGCCTGAACCTTAAAATTATTTTCTACTAAACAGCAGGCTTAGCAAGTGCCACAGCTGCTAAAGCAGCCATTTCTTTGTCAAAATGGAATAAGCCTCCCTGACTATTTCCTGCTAATTTCAGCTTATCTAAAATATCGCGTGCTCCGGCTTCTTCTTCAACTTGTTCCTGAATATACCATTGTAAGAAATTAGATGTTAAGTAATCTTTTTCTTGCATACAGACTTCGTACATAGTGTTAATCATGCCTGTAACCTTTTCTTCATGAGCAAGTACTTCACTAAATACATCAAGAATATTATTCCAATTGTTTTGTGGTGCGAGTAAGCTGTCAGTAATGGCATTACCACCTCTTTCGTTGACGTAATGAACAAGTTTAATCATATGCATACGCTCTTCTTCGGCATGTGTATAAAGATATTTTGCACTACCGGCAAAGCCATTTCTTTCGCACCAAATAGCCATTGCAAAATATAAGCGAGAGGCATGTTCTTCGGCATTAATTTGTTTATTAAGGCTTACTTCAACATTTGTATTTATCATTTGTCTTTATCTTACTTTTTTAGTTGAATTTTATGCTTTTAAGCACTTTTTAAAGCTTCTGCTCCACCAACAATTTCTAATATTTCACCTGTAATTGCAGCTTGACGAGCTTTGTTATACTGTAATTTTAAATCTTTTATTAACTCTGTTGCATTATCCGTTGCTTGAGACATAGCTAACATACGCGCTCCATGTTCGGCAGCAAAAGAATCAAGCAAGGATTTATAAAATTGCACTTTTAAAATTGTTGGAATTAATTCCTCAACAATTTCTTCTTTGCTTGGTTCAAACAGATATTCTCTTTGTATTGCATTTCCGGTTTTGTTATTTTCGGAAGCTACAGGTAATAACTGTTCTGTAGTTATCACTTGAGTTGCGGCATTTTTAAAATGATTGTATATCAAAATAATACGATCGTATTTTTTACTCGCATAATCTTGCATTAAATCTTCGGCTAAGGGAAAAACATTATCAAAGCTCAGCATATTAAATAATTCATCATTATTTCCAATATGCTTAAAATCTTTTTTTGAAAAATGATCTGTAGCCTTTTTTCCAATAGTCATTATGTCAACATTTCCGGCTGCATTCAAATCAGCATAATCTGTATTGAGCAACTGCTGTGTGGCTTTAATGATATTGCTGTTAAATGCGCCACAAAGACCTCTGTTAGATGTTATAGGTATAAGTAAAACGTGTTTTAAATCACGTTCTTGCCCGTAAACGCCTTTATTATCTTGATCTAAGCTAGCGGTGAGGTTCTGCAAAATTTCATTCAATTTCGCAGCATAAGGACGCATATTGTTAACGGCATTTTGGCTTTTCCTCAACTTAGAAGCGGCTACCATTTTCATGGCACTGGTAATTTGTTTGGTTGAGTTAACCGAATCAATACGTGTTCTTACATCTTTTAAACTAGGCATGCGATAGCAAATTTAATTTTCTAATTATTTTTTAAAGCGTGCTGCAACATGCTTGGCAGCTTCTGTTAAAACTTTTGTAATTTCATCAGTATATTTTCCTTTGGCAATAGTATCAAAAGTATCTTGATGATTAGTTTCGAGATAATGCAAATACTCATTTTGGAACTCTCCAACTTTATCAATAGGGACATCATTTAATAAACCTTGTGTTCCGCAGAAAATAATTGCCACTTGTTTTTCAACCGGTACAGGAGAATAAAGGTTTTGTTTTAGGATTTCAACATTACGTGCCCCTTTATTAAGTACTGCCATAGTTGACGCGTCCAAATCGGAGCCAAATTTTGAGAAAGCTTCTAACTCACGGAATTGAGCTTGGTCTAACTTTAATGTACCTGCAACCTTTTTCATTGGTTTAATCTGCGCATTACCTCCAACACGTGATACCGAAATACCTACGTTAATTGATGGTCGAATACCGGAATTAAATAAATCTGAATCCAAGAAAATCTGACCGTCTGTAATAGAAATTACGTTAGTTGGAATATATGCTGATACGTCACCGGCTTGGGTTTCAATAATTGGTAAGGCTGTTAATGATCCTCCACCTTTAACTAATGGTTTTAGACTTTCCGGTAAATCATTCATCTTAGATGCAATCTCATCAGAATTGATGATTTTAGCTGCACGCTCCAATAAACGTGAGTGCAAATAGAAAACATCACCGGGATAAGCCTCTCGTCCCGGAGGACGACGCAATAATAATGAAACTTCACGATAAGCTACGGCTTGTTTTGAAAGATCATCATAAACTACTAAAGCAGATCTTCCTGTATCGCGGAAAAATTCGCCAATAGCAGCACCGGCAAATGGAGCATAATATTGAAGAGCAGCGGGATCGGATGCCGTTGCCATAACAACAACGGTATAAGGCATAGCCCCTTTTTCTTTTAATATTTGTACAATATTAGCTACGGTAGATCCTTTTTGTCCGGAAGCAACATAAATACAAAAAACAGGTTCTCCTTTTTCGTAAAACTCTTTTTGATTGATAATAGTATCTATGGCAATAGTAGATTTACCTGTTTGACGGTCACCAATAATAAGCTCACGTTGTCCGCGACCAATAGGAATCATAGCATCGATAGCTTTAATACCTGTCTGTAAAGGTTCGTTAACGGGTTGACGATAAATAACACCCGGAGCCTTACGTTCTAAAGGCATTTCATAAGTCTCACCTTCTATAGGACCTTGTCCGTCTATAGGCATTCCCATAGGATCGATAACACGACCTAACATGCCTTCGCCTACTTGTATAGACCCGATTTTTTTGGTGCGCTTTACAATATCACCTTCAAGAATGCCGGATGAACTACCTAAAAGCATAACTCCAACATTATCTTCTTCAAGGTTCATTACCAAAGCAAGAATTCCGGTTTTTTCAAACTTAACCAACTCACCGGCTTGAGCGTTTGTGAGTCCGTAAATA
>Ga0164318_10000467_pt1 | contig 31002 bp, 33 predicted proteins | sample GuaBasSedimGuay9_FD_113734 | JGI IMG/M metagenome (GOLD analysis project Ga0164318, IMG submission 113734) | Subseafloor sediment microbial communities from Guaymas Basin, Gulf of California, Mexico - Guay9, Core 4571-4, 0-3 cm | ecosystem: Environmental > Aquatic > Marine > Hydrothermal vents...
AATGATCTTCGGAGGGTCCTCTCTTACAGCCTGATAAATCAGGTAGGCTTTATGGTGTGTGGTATAGGTATCGGCACTGAGCTTGCCATCAATGGTGCGGTCTCACACGCCTTCAATGATATCCTGTTTAAGGCATTGCTGTTCATGTCCATAGGTGCTGTTATGTATAGAACGGGACGGGTTAATGCCACAGATCTCGGTGGGCTTTACAAGACCATGCCTCTCACTTGTATATTCTGCATGGTAGGTGCAGCATCTATTTCTGCCTTTCCCCTGTTCAGCGGATTCGTGAGTAAGTCTATGGTAATGGAGGCCGCAGCCGATGGAAATATGAGGCTGATTTGGTTTATGCTTTTATTTGCCTCGGCAGGAGTATTTCATCATGCAGGAATAAAAATTCCATTTTTCGCCTTTTTCTCCCATGACCCTGGCATAAGGACAAAAGAGGCTCCCTGGAATATGCTTCTGGCCATGGGAATCACCGCTGGCCTTTGTATTTTCATTGGCTCAGTACCTGGGCCCTTGTACAGCCTATTGCCTTATCCCGTAAACTACACCCCTTATACTACTTCCCATGTCCTCGGGCAAACCCAGTTACTTTTCTTCTCCTCTCTGGCATTCACACTGCTTATTCTGTCAGGCATTTACCCTTCCGAAATAAGGGCTATAAATCTCGATTTCGACTGGGTTTACCGAAAAGGAAGCGCCCTCTTCGTGCGTTGTGTTATATGGTTTTTTGATATCTTACGGACCTGTTCGGGCGCGGTTTTGTCAAGGGGTATTCTGCCGGTTCTAAATCAGGTGGGAAAAGATGGCCTTGCAAGAGCCGCACTTTTATTCATGGTAACATATTGGATGCTAACAGGGACCAGGGGAAAAAGATTGGAAATGAAAAAAACCAAGTTATATAATGACATTATGAAGGGAACACTCCCGATTGGTCTGGGAGCAGGACTAGCCGCACTATTTATAAGCGTTCTTTTTTTCTTGACCCGTTAAACCATCTAAGGGTCTCAGCCGGGGGAAGAGTTGATATGATATCCATTGATGAACTAAGAAAAATCCACCTTGTACAGGCTCTTGAAGACGCAGAACTTGAAAAGCTGCGCCCCTTGTGCAGCGTGACCATATTTAGTGAAAAGACAACCATCTTCGAGCAGGGCCAGGATGCCGACCACTTTTATATGCTTTTGAAAGGTAAGGTCCTTTTGGAGGTGGAACTAGCTGAAGACATAATGATTTCTCTCGGCTCGATAAAACCAGGCTATTCCTTTGGATGGTCTTCCTTGTTCGAGGGATCAAGGTATACTAGCTCAGCCATCTGTTCGGAGCCCTCGGAAGTGATCACGCTTCCCGCCACAGCATTGCTCAACCTCATGGAAGAGGATCCGGTGTTGGGCTATAAGATTATGAGGGGAGCTTTAGATATCCTGAGAAGTAGACTCACCAAGCGAACTGATCAGTTCCTAAAAACCTTGCGCATGCATCCTGATATTCAGGCTTTGTTTGCAGGATAGGCCTTTTTCCGCCCTGTCCAGGACGTGTGCTTCCCCACTAAGATTAGTCGTCCCAATTTACGCCGCACTCCGGGCCTAGGAGTTCAATCATTTCATCAAAAATGGCCTTGAGAGTCACCACTCCTATAACTTCCCCGTCTCTTACAACCAGGGGCTGTCTCACGTCTTCTTTAAACATTATATAGATGGCATGGTTAATTGTGTCGTCTTCCTTCAGCAGGGGGTGAACCTGGCTCATGACATCCTTAACCGATTTTTGGGCCTCTTGCTTAATAAGATCAACAAAAGAACTGTGTAGCCATTTGAATCGTGCCTGAACCTCGCTCACTTCCTTTGTAACTTCTAGGATCCTGGATGACAACACGCTATAATAAGCCCTGGACATTTCCGGACCCTTTACTGATTCGGGCACTAGACCTCTTATAAGATCATACATGGAAACCTTGCCCACAATCCTCTCTGAGCTATCCTTTATAAAGACTGTGGTGTGAATCTCGCCGTTGTCCAAATGCTTCCTGGCCTCGTAATTCCTCTTTAGGGTCGCCAGCACATCGCTCAGCCGAGACTCAATACTTACAGACTCATACTCTTCTATGGGTATCAGTATGTCTCTGACTCGCTTTGTATCTTCCATAGTTACATCCTCCCTTTACACTTTACAGGGGCTAAGAGTTTCAATGCCATGGGAAAACCTGGCCATCAAATATAGGATCGCACAATGAATTTCAAGGAATTTTTCCCAAATCGCTTCTTAAAACTGCCGATTCATAGCCCCAAGGGCAAAATTATTTGAAAAATTTGAAAATTATGATAGAAGTTCTTAACAAGGTAAGACACGGGTAGACATTTTAACCCGGAAGATACCACTTTGCGAGGCGATCATGGGAAAGAAGATTCTAGTGATCGACGATGAGCCTGATGCGCTTACGTACATAGAGACAGTCTTAACTGACAACGGGTTCGAATCCTTAACCACCACTTCTGCAATAGAGGGCAGGCGCCTTGCACAAGAGCAAAAGCCCGATCTGATTCTGCTCGATCTCATCATGCCTGAAAAAAGCGGGATCAGCATGTTCCGGGAACTGAAGACCGACCCCGTATTAAAAGACATCCCGGTGGTGGTTGTCTCCGGGGTATCTCAGGTCACGGGCGCTGACTTCAAAGACTTTTCTTTCAAACTAACCCCCGATGGGGGCAGCGATAGTGAGCCCGTTTACGTGAGGCCAGAAGGATTTGTGGAAAAGCCTGTGGACCCACAAGAACTGATCCGGGTAATCAAGGAAATCCTGGGCTCGTAGACTCGACTCTAACCTAGAATAAAATCCGTAATATACGGGTTCTCTTCCATTTCCCTGCCTATAGTCGAGGTTGGTGTTTCCCCGTAGTCATGACCTGGCCATATCACAGTATCGGCGGGGAGAGTTATTATTTTCTCCTTAAGAGACTTCAGCAGGATATCTAATGACCCTCCGGGCAAATCGGTTCTTCCCACTGCGCCCACGAATAGGGTATCTCCGGTAAAAAGGTTACCGTTCGCCAAGAAGCATACTGACCCTGGTGAATGGCCCGGTGTATGAATCACCTTTATGTCAAGTTCTCCCACCTTGATGATATCCCCATCCTTTAGCTTGATGTCAGGTGCAGGCAGAGAGGGCACCCCAAGTTCCTTTTCCACCTTGCTTCTTATCTCTTGCTGGGCGAAAAAATCCGCATCCGCCTCATGAAGACACCACGGCACCCCCAGCGATTGCTTAAGGGTCTCATTGGCAAGTCCATGATCCGCGTGGCCATGGGTATTTAATATATACCTGGTGGTAATTCCTTCCCTCTTGAGAAGAGTTGTTATCTTGTCCTCATCTCCCCCTGGGTCAATGATAACACCTTCCCTTGTACGGAGGCATGCGACTATATAACAGAATACTTCCAGCGGACCTACAAGTACCTGGTGGACAATCGCAGTGCTGTCCATTCCACTATACCTCCTTGTGTGCAAAGAACCGGATTCAGCACGCTGCTGTAAACGTGATCCTCAGCACAACTCCTGTGGCAAGAAAAAGTAATGAAGTACAGATCATTAGCTTATTGGCTTTCACAATATGTTCAGTTTTTAAATCTTCTAGCATATCCCCCAAATAGGGCTTGGTTATTACGTTATCACCGTAGACATTTCTCCCCCCCAGCCTGATCCCCAACGCCCCGGCAAACGCGGCCTCAGGCCATCCTGCATTGGGGCTGTCATGCCGGGCCCTGTCTCTCCACAGGGTTTTCCAAGCCCTTTTCCATCTGTAGCCCTGTATTATGGCTGCAGGAACGACCATTAAGGCCCCGATCCGGGCTGGCAAAAAATTCGCTAAATCATCGAGTCTTGCGGAAAACCTGCCAAACTTCATGTAATGAGAATCTTTGTATCCGAACATGGAATCAAGCGTGTTTATCGCCCTGTAGCCAATAGCGCCAAGGGGGCCAAACACCATTGTATAGAAAAGCGGTGCCACTATTCCATCTACCGTGTTTTCCGCGACACTCTCAACCGCTGCCCTGATTAGCTCGTCTTCTCCTAGCTCGGAAGTCCTCCTTCCAACCATCATGGCTGTCTTGCTCCGCGCAAGCTCTAGATCACCTTGGTGCAATACATCATAGACTGCTTTACTATGTTTCGCCAGGTCCTTTATGGCTATTGAGAAATATATGATGGCTATGGATGCAAGGTCCCCTATTATTGGATCGAGAAACCCACAAACCCAAATTAGGAACGCCGCTGCACACAGGACCAAGGAAATCGTCAGCAGCCCAACAACGGTGCCAGCTGCTATCTCATTCTCCATGCTTGATCTGACACGTCTTTCCAGCCACGCGCCGAGACGGCCGATAAACTTCACAGGATGCGGAAGCCAATGAGGGTCCCCCATAACCAGGTCAAGGGCAACAGCTGCGGTTATTTGGTACTCCGGTCTCACCTACTGATATTCTCCCACCACCCCTTTCAAGACATTCACCAGTCGCTCATTGTCCTTCTCCGAACGAATGGATATCCTGAAAAACTTCTCGTCTAGGCCCACAAAGTTTCCACAGGGCCTTATGATTATCTTGTACCTCAGCAGCAGCTCCTTCAACCTAATGGCATCCAGTGCGGCATTTTCTATCCTCACCAATAAGAAGTTGGCCTCGCTTGGGTAGGCATGCAGCCCTGGTATCTCGTTTATGGCATTGATCAATTGGCCCCTAGCCCTTGCAATAGAGCGACGGGTCATTTCCACTAATGTTCTGTCCTCCAGGGCCTTCTCCCCAATGGCCTGCGCAAAAACATTTACGGACCAAGGCGCCTGAACTTGGCGGACTCTATCGAGGAGTCTTTCTTCTCCAACAAGCCAACCTATTCGGATCCCAGGGATTGCCAATATCTTAGTGAGTGAGAACAGGACCATAAGGTTCTGGGGCCTATCCTTTATGAGAGGATCAGTTCCATCCACGAAATCGTAAAAGGCCTGGTCAATGACAAAAATCACTCCTGGGTTCTTCTTGGCCAGTTTTCTTATCTTGTTCCCGCTTACCAGCGTCCCGGTAGGATTGTTGGGTCGCCCCAGCACCACCAAGTCCCCGGGAAAAAGATTTAATTCTAGCTTCTCCATAGATAGTTGAAAATTAGTACCACCCGGCTGAGCGTAAATCACCTCAATATCTGCCGCCCTGGCGCTGTGCTCATAGTCCACATATGAAGGTACCGGAACTACAACCCGCTTGGGCCTTATAGCTCTAGGCAGCAGGTACAAAAGTTCGCTTGTGCCATTGCCAGGCACAATTTCTGAGCTCCGTATTCCATAGTGCCTGGCAATCTGATGCCGCAGCCTAACACAAAACGGATCAGGGTAATGAATAATGAGGGGTTTTACCGAATCAATAATCGACTCTACCCATTTGGGGGGGCCAAATGGGTTTATGCTGGACGAAAAATCTATTATCTCTCTTGGATGGCATCCCAGCGACCTGCTAACCTCCCATATATCTCCACCATGGCGCCATCCCTTCACAGGCCGTTGCCTCCACTATAGGAAACAATCACTCCCACAAGCGTGGGAAAAGCCTCTGAGACTTCACAAACCGCCCCGAGGGTATCCCCCGTGTACCCCCCTATCTTGTCATAAGACCAGTAGCAGAAAAGCAGGATTCCTCCTAACGAAACCACCGTGATGATAACCCCGTAGCGGCCAAAACCAACGCAAGACAATAGGAGCATTAATGCCACGCCGATTGCAATTCCGAACCGCTTCAGCCACTCATGGCCAGCAAATGCGGATACGAGTCCCCCTTCAGCTCTGGCGTATGGAAGCAGGGTCATCATTATCAACAGGGCTGTCCTTCCCGTGAGGGGCATCAAAATTAAGGCAACCCATCTTTGCGGAGAAGGAACGTGGGAAAGGGTGACCCATTTCAAAAGTATAAGCCAAACAATCCCTGCAACAGCCATGGTTCCCACCCTGCTGTCTCTCATTATGTCCAGGACTTGCTCCCTCGGCCTCGAGCTCAGGAACCCATCGCACGTATCAGCCAAACCGTCCAAATGAAGAGCACCGCTGAATGCCACCAACATACCCACTGCTATGAGAGCAGCTAGTTGACCTGGAAGCACAATGTGGATAATGTAAACCGTGCCTGCAGTAGCCAGCCCTATGATAAGCCCTATGGCAGGGAAAAATATCGTCCCCCTTCCCAGCTCTGCTTGGTCTTGGCACAGCCTTGCGGGAACGGGCAGGATGGTAAGAAATGACATGGCACTAAAAAAGGCTTTCATGGGCTATCTCTCATATCGACGGGTTTTATACGTACCGGCAGACCGGATATCATCAAGATGACCTCGTCTGCCTCGCCAGCAACCACCTGATTGCACCGTCCCAAAAAATCCCTGTACCTCCTGGCAAGTTCATTGTCAGGAACTATGCCCATTCCCACCTCATTCGTAACAAAGATCACCAGGCCCTTGCCACTTTTCGCGCTGAGTATCAGGCGAGAGCAAAGCTCGGATATTTTCTCTTCATCCAGCTGCTCCACCGAGTTTTCTGCACTATATAAAAGATTGTTTATCCACAGTGTGAGGCAATCTACCACAACTACCTCTGAATCCCTGGCCTGAAATAGAGCCCCTTGCAGATCTACTGTTTCCTCTATTGTTCTCCAACCCTTGTTTTTCCTGGATTCCTTGTGCCTGTCTATCCTCCTCCTCAGTTCATCATCCAGGACCGGGCATGTAGCGATGAAAACCTTACTACCGTTCACTCTTTCAGCAAGGGCTTGGGCAAAGTTGCTTTTTCCGCTTCTCGCACCGCCTGTTATTAGACATATCCTCCGCACGACTACCTTCTCGAAGTTTATCAGGATTTCTTGCTGGCTTTAAGGTGTGAGCCTCCCATGTACTATGTGCCTTTATTCTTTTCTTTCATGGCTTGACGGAGTTTCTCACCGAGGGAGCCAAAGGATGTGGCTGAACCAGCATAGCTTTGCCAATTGCTTTCTTCCTCGCCTGCTGCAGGCGCCAAGGTCATCTTCCTTTCGGCCTGATTTATGTTCTCTATCATTACCCTCAATGTACCACCTTCTTTTATCTTCTCCAGGTCAGCTGCATAGGGCGATCTTTCGATGCTTGCCTTGGGCAACAAGCCTGTCACTCCCGGTTCGACAGAGACGAAGTACCCGAATTTTTCCTTCTTTTCCAACCGCCCCTCTACCACCTTTCCTTCTTGATACCGCTTCAACACATCGGCCCACGGGTCCCCTTCCACGTCCTTCATGCTCAAGGACAATCTCTTATTCTCTTTGTCGATTTCCTTCACCATCACTCTTACTTTGTCCCCCACCTTGACTGCATCCTCTGGCCTGAGAATCCTTCTTGTATAACTCATCTCACTTACATGTACCAGCCCCTCAACCCCAGGCAGTACCTCTACAAAAGCTCCAAATGAGACACACCGTGTGACTCCCCCATCTAGAACCTGACCTTCTTGTACCCGGGATTCAATGTCCTGCCATGGGTCAGGTGAGGCCTCCCTGATAGATAGAGAAATCCTTGGCTTCCCACTGGTCTCATCACGCCCTACCCCCAACACCTTAACCTTTACATTCTGACCCAAGTGAAGGAGCTTTTCAGGATTCCTGACGCGCGACCAGCTCATTTCCGATAAGTGCACCATTCCCTCTATGCCTGGAAAGACTTCAACAAACGCGCCGAATGAAGCAAACCTTGTTACCGTACCCTCTATGATCATGTCCTTGTAAAGCTTTGAGAGGAACTCTTCCCTGGCCTTTTGTAGTTCTTTTTCAAGTAGCCTTCTCCTTGAGACAACAATATTTCGGCCCCCTTCATCATACTGTGTAAGGACGAACCGGTATGTCTTTCCCACGTACTCCTCGGGCTCACGGCCATGTCTCAGGTCCATTTGGCTGGCCGGACAGAAGGCCCTCCTTTGCATTACTGTTACCTCGTAACCTCCCTTGCACCTAGCCTTAACCCTGCCCTCCACGGGTATTTCATTGCTGTAGGCGTGCTCAAGAGCCCTGAGCCCGCTGACACCTGAAATCGCCTTTGACAGTCTCGCCTCACTTTCTGTCACGGAAACCACGTAGAGATCCACAACATCGCCTTCCTGGCATGTCAATTTACCATCCTCGTCAAGCAATTCCGCCTTTTCCACTACCCCATCGATTATTGTCCCCGTGTCCACAAAAACGCTTTCCCTCCCGATGGACAAGACCTTGACCGAAATGCGGTCACCCACGCGAAGTTCCCTGGTTTCCTTGTTTTCGTAAGCCTGGAGCATCTGCTCAAAGCTCTGTTCTTCATCAAGAAGGTCTTTTTCCTTGTCCTCCACGTCAATCATCTCCCCTGTACATGGTATGAGGCGGGCTAGGAGTGCGCCACGCCGGTGCCGACTCTATCAAGCCTTGACATTGTTTTCAAGACCAAAGGGGTGTACCAAGCGTTCTTACCCATATGATACTCAGTTATACAAAGACCCGATCTGGATCCATCTTGCCAAAAAGGGCAAAGGGCGAAAATTTTTCTTGACAGAAAATAACTTGTCATAATAATTATTCATAATATGAATAGTGTGGGATCCACTTCTCATGGAGAGTTCTTGAGGTACCAAATAACAAAGCTTCAGGACCTTATAAATCAAATGGTGGGGTGTTGTGAGGACAAGCGCCTTTACCAGTCTCGGCGCTTTGATTTGCCCTATGCGGAACTGCGGTGCCTGATGCTGTTCAGAACTGAAAGGTATTTGACTGTAAAGGGCATAGCTCAGAGGCTGGATGTCGCAAAAAGCAGGGTCACGAAGCTTATCAGTGGCCTGATAAAAAAGGGCTTGGTGGAATCAATTGAGGACCCAAAAGACGCACGCGTAAAATTGATCAGCCTCACCCGCAAGGGTAAAGAGAAGTGTAAGGAGATAGAAGAATTCCAATTGGAAATACACGAAAAGATCCTATCGCAATTTGAACCGGAGGAGAGAGCCCATATTATGAGGGCACTGGAAAGTCTTACCACAGCTATGGAAACCGTTAAGGCGAATCTCGCATAATTTTTTTACTGTAACTGTTAATACCGTTAACAACTACCATATTGGAGGTATAAACATGGATAAGGAATTGGAAACTCAGATAGAACAAAAGGTGAGGGAAATCCTGGACGCCGAGCTCGGTGCAAGAATCTCCAAGGCTATAAGCGAGGGACAGGTGGAAAGCAGGGCCGCATTCATCGCTTCAAAGGGGAATCTGGACTCGGCTTACATGCCGCTTATCTTGGCCAGCGCCGCAGCTGCTCTGGACATCGAATCAGCAATTTTCTTCACTTTTTACGGCCTGGACATTATCAACAAGAAGAAAAATAAAAATCTAAAGGTTGCGCCCATAGCCAACCCGGCCATGCCTATCCCAATGCCCAACATAATAGGCGCGTTGCCAGGAATGACTGCAATGGCTACCATGATGATGAAAAAATGGATGGCCGCCCAAAATGTTCCTAGCATCCAGGAACTTTTGGATGTGTGCATGGAAAGCGGGGTTAAGCTTATAGCATGCACCATGAGCATGGATGTGATGGGAATTAAAAAAGAAGACCTCATTGACGGTATCGAATTCGGAGGAGCTGCTACCTTCCTCGAATACGCATCCCGTTGCAATATAACCCTTTTTATCTAAGTCGCCTTAATCGGAAGGGTTAAGCAGAAGTTCCTGAGCTAAATTATGCTAACATATCTATATAATAAGAACTTTATGGGGATTCAGCTTGATTCTGTAGTCATGTAAATTGCTCAAATCCCGACAAATAAGGGATTGACACTATGAAAATTCTGTGGTTCCTATAGGCAATAACATTCGGATAACACAGAAAAATTCAATGTAGCCAGTAACTGCAATCCAATATCTCCTAATATTACCTTGAAATCAACAAGTTGCATATGGCCCGTTTTAGGAACTTCGGTCTGGGGCTTACCTGGCGTTTCTAGTGTCCAGCCCGCCTTTCAAGTATGGCGGGGGCGGGGGTGAAGCATCACCGCCCCAGCCCTGTTTTGCCGACTTGGCGGCTCCAGTCAGTTTCTCGTGAAGATCAGGGGGCTGAAACTGGTATCGTGATCATAGACGTCGATTCCTTCACGCCTCTTCAAAAAATCCACGACTAGGTACGTGATAGGGGTTGCAAGCGCCTCGTAAGTGCACTTAACAAGCCATTGGGTCAGGACTGCCGTTGCAAGGATGCGGTTTGGTACCACGCCGTAGAAAGCTACACCCATGAAGACTAGAGAATCCAGCCCCTCCCCCACCAAGGTGGATCCTATGGTTCTCGTCCATAACCATCTCCCGCGGGTTGCTAACTTCATCTTGGCAAGTACAAACGAATTGGAAAACTCTCCCACCAGGTAAGCCAAGAACGAGGCCATAACAAGGCGCGGAGTAAATCCCAGTATTTGTGCATATGCCTGCTGATATTTCCAAAAAGGGGCTGGTGGTAAAATCTTGCCTATCCAGAACACAAGCACTACAAGTAGGTTACAGGCAAATCCCAACCATATAACCCTGCGCGCTTGGCCATAGCCGTATACCTCAGTCAACACGTCACCTATTATGTAACTAATAGGGAAAATCACAATGGCGGCCGGCAGCACAAGGCCAAATACGCAAATCAGCTTCACAGCAATTATGTTGGAGGCTATGAGGGCTGTCACAAAAACCGCGGTTATCACCAGGAAAAAAGATGAGTAATTATTGTGCCCGCTTGTTTTATTCATATCAATCGGACCACCCATCAAGTCTTAATGAGCTTGAGAACACTCACCTCACGGGCTCACTCATTTGCCAGATCCATGTGCTCATGGGGAATATCCCCCTTGGGATGGTAGTGCACATGTTGATGCAGAACAGATTTGTCCAGACCGATGATGCGACCATTTTCAATTGTATAATATCTAGTGGTTGTTTGAACTATAAAATCCCAATCATGAGACACGATAACAAGCCCCTGGTCCAGGTTGTTGAGCACTCGGATTATAAGCTCGCGCGTTTCAAGGTCCAGCCCTGTGCTGGGTTCATCAAGCAGCATGACACTGGGCTTCATTGCAAGAATGGTTGCTAAGGAAACCAGCCTTTTTTCTCCACCTGAAAGTTTATGCGTTATTCTGTCTTCAAAGCCTTTGAGGCCAACGAGTTCCAGGGATTCCTTTGCAACCTGCTCTGCCTCCACGCGTTTCAGTCCCAAGTTTAAGGGTCCGAAAGCCACGTCTTCCAGGACAGTAGGAGAAAATAGCTGATCGTCAGGATTCTGGAATACAAAGCCGACAGCTTGTCTTAATTCGCGAAGATCTTTCTCTGACCTGACCTCTGCACCATTGAATACCACTGACCCACTGCTCGGCTTCAACAAACCTATACAGAGTTTCAACAGCGTGGTCTTACCGCAACCGTTGGCACCTACGAGTCCCACGCGTTCATTTTCATAAAGATCAAAATCCATATCCTTGAAAACGGGTACACTATTGCCCGGGTAATAAAAGGTAACAGACCTAAGGCTTAAAAGTGCTGCCATGGTGAGGAGGCTCCCCTCAAAAATTTGTCAAAACAGTAGCTGCCCTGTCAAAATACAGTAAAAGCCCTATGCAGAGTGCGACCCCCATGCTCAACAAAACATCGCCCTTGCCAAAATGAAATTTTCGCAGTGAGTAAAACCTTCCCTTAAATCCCCTTAATACCATTGCCTGATAAACTGTCAAGCCACGTTCGTAGCTCCGGACCAGGACCATGGCCACCAAATAGGCATATGTCCTGTAGGTGTGAATATTGTTACGAGGCACAAAACACCGTACCTTGGCCGCCTCCAGAAGCCTGTCATATTCCTCTTGAATCACGCTGATATAACGGTAACTGATAAGCATTAGCAAGGTAAGCTTTCCGGGCACCCTGAGATTTGTCAATGCAAATCCCAAAAGGGGGAAGGGAGTTGTGGCAATGAAGCAAATTATCACAAGCAATATGGCATTGCATTTTATCGTGATGAGCAGTGCGAGCTTTATCCCCTCGGCTGTAGCGGGCCGGCCCCACACTGAAAACACGGCCTTACCGGGCACCGAAAAGGGAAGAAAAACCCATAAAAACGCAATAAACGTATTCACTACTACCAGGCGTTTTATCACCTTTTCGGCAGGTAACCTGGCAGCCGCTAGAAAAAACGTGGCCATGAGAAAGGCGGCCCCGGAGGCAAACAGGCGTTCGAGCAGGGCTATGGTCACCACAAGTAAAGAGGCACAGATCACCTTTCCCCTCGGGTCAGCCCTGTGAAAAAAAGAATCGCCTTGGTAAAAATTCTCCTCAAACAACTAGCCGCGTTTCTCCTTCTTGCCTGAAAGATAAAATGCTATGCCGACAAGCCCCAATATGTAACCCAATCCTCCCAGTACATCCTGCACAGTTATCCTATTTTGCTTTAGTTCAGCAAGGTCTTTTTTTATTGGCGCCAGCTCCCGCTCCAGGACACGCGAAACAACCTCTTCCAGTTGCCTGTCAGAAATACGGGTTTCCTGGGTCAAAGGTTCAGAAGCCGCAGGACTTTGCTCGGGGAGAGGTTCTTGAGACTCAGTGCCCAACAACTCGCTTGCCCGAACTATCCAATAATTCTTGTGCCCCATTTCTGCGTTGCATATTACCTTGAGATCCCAATGATTTTCTATAGCCTTTCTTGGGATTTCAAATGAAGCCTCGCCCTTGTCATCTGTTTCTACCGTGAGCAACTTATCCCTTGTCTGTTGAGAATACACTGCTATTTTGCCCCGCTTTACGGGACCACCTGGGGTAAACTTGGCTTGACACCTCACATGAGATCCCTCTACCCAGCAGAACACATTGATCCTATGGCAAAATGCTGGTGTTGGAAACGAAAAAACCCATAATATTAAAAAGGACAGCCCAAAGCATGCCTTTCTAAAACTTGCTGCCATTATCCACCCTCCTTTGGGGAAATGCCGAGAAGCTCGGGCTTTACCTTCTTCATGAATGAGACAGCTATCGCCGTGATTATCCCCTCTATTATCATGATAGGAATGTGGGCTATCAAAACCGCCTTGGCAGGCCCAAGGAATGCCTGGTTTGACAAAAACAGCGATAAAGCAACCAAAACCCCTGCCCCAGCTACTGCCCCTGCCCCGGCAATAACACCGGCCACGGCTTTCAGGCTGTGATTATCAGAGCGAACCATGGGCCAGGTTAAGTAGTAAAAAACCACCCCTGGCAGGGCCATATTTACGGTATTTACGCCAAGCACCGTCAAGCCCCCGAACTGGAAAAAGACCGCTTGGAAAAATAAGGCTACTAAAAGCGCTGGGAACGCAGCCCACCCCAATATTAGTCCTATCAAACCATTAAGTACAAGATGTACACTGCTGGGCCCGAGTGGTACGTGGATAAGCGAAGCCACAAAAAAGGCTGCGGTAAGGATCCCCACCTTCGGGATCTCGTCATGTGTTATCTTCCGCAACCCTATGGCCACACCACCCGCGCATACAGCCGCCCCGCCGATTAAAACAGGTGCTGACAACACTCCTTCAGAAATATGCATATACGCCTCCAAGCGGAAAATAGGCCCCGCCGTGTTACGGGGCCTATAATTTCCTATAGCATCTTATTTACGTCCGGGCCAAGGCAGAAATTTTACCCAGATGACCGCACCCAGCTCTACCTCCTTTGGCTCACCCTCATGCTTTATAGTGTAACCAGCAGTGTTCAATGCTGAAAAGGCCCACCAGCCCGCTGCAGGGGGAGAGTAGCAAAAAAAACCTTGATCGTCTGTGTAAACCACTTGGGTTACCATATATTCTGTAGCTCCCTTCAGCTTTCCTCCGCTGTTCAAGTATTCTATTTCTACGGGGCTGTTGGCCGCCGGCTTTCCATTCAAGTACACACGGCCACGAAATACATTTTGTTCATAAACCCCAAAAGGCCTGGTGAGCGGCACTATCTCGGTCTCTAAGCCAAGGGGCTTCTCCCAACCCTCTTCTTCACCATAGGCCGCAATGTAAGCCTTGGTGATATGTTTAATATAATGATCCTCAGCAGGCTCCCAGTATGGCCTGGGGATCATGTAAATACAATACACACCCGGCCGCTTGACCTTGTATCCTATCCGCCACGCCTTGTGTCCCAGATGAGTGGCAGGTTGAAGCTTTCGGGTAATTACCTCTTCCTTCAGAGTCCCCATGTTCATAATCCCCACCTTTTGTGGTCTTTCCAGCTCCATGCTGTGTTGCTCAAATGGGTGTGTAAAGGCAAAGAGGATTTCCACTCTTCTGTGTGATTGATCAAGCATGGTAATAGAAGGAATCACCGCCCCGAAATGTGCACATGCCACAGCCGGCAGCATGAAAATAGTGCAAAGCAATGCCAAGATTAATTTGGTCTTGATTCCTTTGAAAATCTTCATAATTACCTCCTTAAAATTCAACTGTTACCCGCACGCCGGTAACCCATCCCTTCACATCCTCGTGGTCACTGGCCCCCTTATACTTATCATCCAAATACTGTGCGTCGAAAGTTAGAGCGCAGAAATCCCATAGTCCGAATCGAACATATCCTTCCATGACCTGCGAGTTGTCAATATCTGCATTCCCTCCGCCGAGGTAGGCATAGCCCAGGCCTGCATTATCCTGCTCACGGCCCCACAGCGCTCCACTGATGTTTACTCCTCCCGAGTACATATAATCATAGTCGACAGTGGGTTTATCATCTTGCCAGCTGAAGCGAACCCATACCCCGAGGAGCCTTCCAATTTCCTGATCGCATGAAATCGTCACCCCTTTGAGGCTAGCCTTGCCTCCGCCTGGCTTGGCAAAATCCTTGCTAGTCCCATCAAATATGATGCGATACGTGCCTTGACCCATGGAGCTGTCAACACTATAGGCCAATTGCATGCCGTAAAAGCTGTATGCATTGCCGTCATCATTTTCACCTACTCCCATGATCACGCCTTTTGCGGAAAAGGCTCCGACCTCCCATTCCAATGCGCCCCCAATATCATAGGATGGCAAAAATGCTATGGGACTGTTCACAAACGCCTCGTTCATAAACTGGGTGTTTTGATCGTTTGCATAATTGTTTTCATCCAGGTAATCCGTTGAATCTATTATCCCTCCGCTTATGCCAAGGGTGTGCCTTTCGCCCAGAGAAAATACATGCTTCCACCATACTGTAAGAAGGTAATCTCTGTTGCGCCCGTTTATATCCTTCACGTCATCTTCATAGTCTGATGCCCAAGGAGTTAGGTTGAATGCGTATTTGTCGACATTTAGTCCGTTGCCAGCACCAAAGCCGAACTTGAAGAAGACCTCGTCGGCTTCTGTTGGACATATGCTGACTTCGGGCTGGAAAACAATTCCTCCCCTTCCAAAGTCATCATTATCTGCGTTTGCGCTTTGGTATTGATAAGCCCCTGCTATGATTCCACTGATCTTTACCTTGTCCATAAAGCTCTCGGAAGACTTCTTCTCCAATTTTTCCAACCTCTCCTCAAGCTGGTTCATCCGCACATTCGTTGACGCCTCATCAGCCAGTGCACTCCCAGCGATCAACAGACTGCCAGCCACTAGAATCCTGATAAAATTTTTCAAACTTAACACCTCCTTTATCACGGATTTTTTTGATTCCACCAAAAGCAGCGTCTCCGTATCTTTTCCAGCCTTTCTAAAGCCCTACTACTTTATCACCCCCTTCCACCATACATATCGATCGCCCGACCGAAACTCTGCTTTGGCCAATAAAAAACCACGAAAACACCAGGTAGGATTCTCTCCTGCACTGAGGCCTTCGTGGCTCTGTATGGTTCCCTTTTATTGTCTTGTGAAACGCCTTACACTCACGCGCCCAGGGCGAAATATATCCCCATCCTGCACCAACAAAGAAAGGCCACAAGTCCAAGGGTCTTCAGACCCAAGCAAACCTTCGTGGCCTTAAGGTGGTAAGTTTCTATTTTGCGCTAGGGCTTCTTGCCCAAAGTCCGCGGCACTTGTACCAAAGCCGTACTTCACTGTCAAGAATTTTTGCCCAGTGATTGAAAGCTGGACATTAATGGTTATTTTTAATCAGCCAAAAGGAGGAATGTTGGTGAATTCTTCATGCAAGGCGTTAGAAAAAAGACACCTTAAAAATCCCATATCAGTCCAGTTCAACGAGAGTCCGCTGGACTTTGAAAAGGCAAAGGGTCTTGCCATGGACATAGCCAAGAAGAGGTCCGAGGACCCGATGCTTTTGGCATGGTACGATAAGAAGGCGGCACGATTTTCTCCTTCAGTGGAATGCTGTGACCAAGAAAAACCTTCATGGCTAGTATATGCGGAATCAAGGGGAGCCGATATAATTGTTGAGATAAACGATCTTGAGTATGTCTTCGCCTTCTGCGGCTCCACAATGTGAAGCAAGTGGCTTAATGAGGGCGACATATGGACAGCGACAAGGTAATAATAACGTGCACTAGGTGTGGAACAAAGAACAGGGTGCCCAAGGACAGATTGGGGGATAGGCCGGTCTGCGGTAGGTGTCGCAATCCACTGGTCCTGACCGAAGGTATGGGAAAGCCGGTGGAAATCACCGATCAAACTTTTGAAAGAGAAGTATTTTCATACCCTGGAACTGCTTTGGTTGACTTCTGGGCCCCTTGGTGCGCGCCTTGCAGAATGGTGGCCCCCGTGTTGGAAGACCTGGCTTTAAAGTACAACGGCAGGGTAAAAATCGCCAAGATAAACGTAGATCAAAACCCTGTAGCTGCTTCTAGATTCCAAGTCCAGAGCATACCCACTCTGATAATCTTCAAGAATGGTAAGGCCGTTGATAGGATAATAGGTGCGCTGCCCGGGGCACAAATCGAGGCCCGCTTGCAGGCCGCTTTGGAAAGTTAGAGTGATCTCTTTTGATAGAGGCTTGGTCTTATGTATTTGAAACTGTGTTTGAAGCCGTTTAGGCTCTCGGCCCCACCTATAACAAAAAGGCCATTGGGTCTTATTGCCCTGTAAAGTTTATTGACCACTGACTCCTTTGCCTGCTTGTCAAAATAGATCAACACATTTCGACAAAATATCACATCAAACGCCTCAAGGGGTGGATGTCCTGTCAACAGGTTAAAGCGCTTGAATGTCACCATGTCCTTCACTTCATCTTTGACCTTTACGTACCCTTCCCACCTTCCTTTCCCTTTCCGAAAATATTTCCTAAGCATCTCCCTCGGCATGTTTTTAGCCTTATCAAATGGGTAAATCCCATTCTTAGCGATCTTGAGGGCGCTGATGGAAATATCTGTAGCCAGTATGTTCGGCCTAAAACCCCTTTCAAGACAATGCATAGCTATGGAATAAGGCTCCTCCCCACTTGAGCATGCAGCACACCATATGTCTACATGCTCAGGGCGTATGCAGTGGAAGTGTTTGGATTCACGGAAAAAATAAGTGTGGTTAGTAGAGACTGCATCTATAAAATTGTCCAATTCGGTCCTGCTTTGCCTGATGAGAGCCAAATAGTCTCTAACCGACGCAGTCCCGGTTGCGCGAAGCCTTTTGCTTAGGCGTGCCTCAAGAAGGTTTTTCTTACCCTCATGGAGGTATATACCGCACAGCCCATAGACAAGCTTGCTTAGAGTAAAAAATTCTTCTTTTGTGAGTTCCATTTAATATGCAAGCGATTCCCGCGGGCAATTTTTCTAGACCAATAAGAACATCGGCAAGGAGGGCATAACCCATTAAACTAACTACTGGTTTTACTTGCATAGGGTGTCTCGCTGTGCTAACAAAGAAAAACCCTGCAACGTTCTAAATAACAGCGTCGAAATGAGAGGTGGATCGCCATGGCCATTTACAATAGCACCATATCCCTCAAAAGCACGGCAGGTACCGATATTTTTGATATCACTTACGTGGTTGAAAAAGAGATAAAGGCGAGCGGAATATCTAACGGTGCAGTTACGCTTTTTATTCCAGGCTCAACAGCCGCCCTGACCACCATTGAGTATGAAAGCGGAGTAATCAACGACCTTCGAAAAGCAATAGAAAGAATAGCCCCGAGCGATATTTACTATGAACATAACGAGAGATGGGGGGATGGCAACGGATACTCTCACGTAAGAGCCGCCCTCCTGGGCCCCTCCTTGCATATTCCAATTATTAGAGGTAATATGACTCTTGGCACGTGGCAACAAATCGTGGTATTGGATTTTGACAACCGCCCTCGCAATCGAAGGGTCGTAGTTCATATTATCGGAGAGTAATGAGAATGGTTGTTGAGCTGGCTCCGGGATAAATTGCTCCAAATATGCATCTCCTGGGGTAGAAGGTGCCTAAAGACAAAAGCAAGCCAAAATTTCAGAAAAATATAGATCTCCTTCCTGGAGGAGCATCTGAAATTTTGGCTCTTTATTTTACTGGAGGAAAATAATCCTTTGGAAAACAGGGCTCAGTCAGAAACCACAACCCGAAAAAGCATTACATTTCCTGACCCTGAGTTACTTCGATCTTTGTGTGGCCAGGGCAGCTCACACTTACGCATGATCGAAAAGCGACTCGGCGTAGGCCTTTATTTGAGAGGAAATGTCATAGCAATAGAGGGCTCGGACTGGGAAATTGATCTATGTGAGGCAGTGCTCCGCCAGTTGTATGAGCTCCTCAAATCAAAATTCCCTTTGTTCCCAAACGACGTGGACTATGCTATCCGAATTCTTAGCCGAGACAAGTCTGTGAATCTAAAAAAGATTTTTAAGGATGAAGTATTTATCTCCTCCAAAAAAAAGGTCATAACACCCAAGACCATCAATCAAAAGGAATATATTGACGCCATCCGGAAATTTGACATAGTGTTTGGCATAGGACCGGCCGGCACAGGCAAAACCTATTTGGCCATGGCAATGGCCATATCAGCGCTTCAAAAAAGGGAAATAAATAGGGTCGTGCTTGCCAGGCCAGCCGTGGAGGCGGGTGAACATCTGGGTTTCCTTCCGGGTGATCTCTATGAGAAGGTTAATCCATATCTAAGACCCCTTTACGATGCATTGCATGACATGATGGACTTTGACAGTGCCTCAAGGCTGATTCAGCAAGGGGTGATAGAGGTGGCACCCCTGGCGTTTATGCGGGGAAGAACCCTGAATGATTCCTTTGTGATTCTGGATGAGGCCCAAAATGCCACCTCTGAGCAGATGAAGATGTTTTTGACCCGGTTGGGCTTTAGCTCAAAGGCCGTGATAACAGGGGATGTCACTCAAACCGACTTGCCCGAGGGGAAGAGATCCGGCCTTATAGAGGCACGTGAGATATTGGGGCACATTAGAGGCATTCGCTTTGTTCATTTTTCAAAAGAGGACGTAATTCGGCATCCCTTGGTGCAGGAGATCATCGAGGCCTACGAAAACCTGGAAAACAAGAGGCGATCAGGCTAAAGCAATGAGCGAAAAAAAGGCATCTAAAAAAACCTGGGCCGGTAAGCCCGCTAAGAAACTGGAGCCCGACCGGCGAATCCCAAAGAAGGTAGATATATCAGGGGCTGCAAAATCAAATTACGAGCTAACAAGATGGATATTGATAATCGTAATGAGCTTGCTGTTTGCGGTGTTGCTCTACCCCGGACTCCTCAGCAAACCGAAGCAATATAAGCTGGGAGACATAGCCGAAAGAGATATCAAGGCCACCCATGAGTTCTTGATCGAGGACACTGCCCTCACGGAAAAGAACCGGCTCAAGGCGGTCAGAGAAGCACCACCTGTATACGACTTTGACCCTTCAGGTTCAAATGCCCTGGGCAGGCTGAGAGATGCCTTTGAAGAAGGCAGGCGCTCCCTGCGCTCGGCACCAGGCGAAGAAGCAGCCTCCCATGGGCCCTCCGCAACCACAGAGGCAGGCAGAACCAGCCCTGCGCTTCCCTCATTCTCCAAAGAGCGATTCTCGGAGATACTCGGGTTGCAGGTACAGGAAGAGGTATTTGAAGTCCTGAAAAAGACTGGATTTCCCGCTGAGGTGGAAAACCTCGTGATTAGGTTGTTAAGCCCAATCCTTCACAAAGGGGTCGTGCGGAACAAAAGGGAACTTCCGTCACAAATGCCCCGCGGCATCATCCTTCATAATATCTTAACCGACATAGAAATAACAGTAACGGAAACAGAGAGGATCTTGGACCTGGACCAAGCCAAGAGGTTAATCGTGGAGGAATGGAAAAAGACCAGCCAGCCGGTATTACCACCTGACCTGAAGAAGGTGGGCTTGGTCTTAGCCTTATCTTTATTAGAACCCAATGTCACCTTTAACAAGAGAGAGACTGAATTGCGCAAGGAAGCCGCTCGCAAGGCGGTCAAACCTGTTTATTTCAAGGTAAGAAAAGGTGAAATGATAGTCCGGGAGGGAGAGCCCATTCGCCAAGAGCATCTTCTGAAATTAGCGGAGGAATACAGGTATTTAAGGAAAGACAAGTTCCTAGGGCACATCCCAGCAATGGCTATCCTGATAGGATTTTTGCTGTTTTCCTTTTATCTTGTTACAGGTCCAACACGCTCTCAAGTCCCCTCCAAGAAACGAGACCTGATCTTCCAGGCACTAATTCTGACCATCTTTTTCCTCTTAGCCATAAGCGCCAATTTTATCGCCGCCGAGGTGGCTAGGGGCTTTCCTTTCCTTACACCCAGGGCCCTTATATTCGCAATCCCCATTGCCACTGGTCCCATGCTCGTGTCTCTTTTCCAGGGCATGAGGGTTGCTGCAGGCTTCTCCGTATTGCTTTCGGTGCTGACGGCCTTGGTCCTCGGGGGCAAAGTTGAGTTCTTTGTATACTTCCTCGTAGGTGGTCTCATCGCGGCACATGGTATGAAAGAGTGCAGGGAAAGAGGAGAATTCATAAAAACCGGGTTAAAGGTAGGGCTTGCAAACATGGTCCTCGCCCTTTCCATAGAGACCCTACATGGATTCTTTTATACGGTGGAGCCTCTGGTGGCTTGTGTCACGGCATTTTTGGGAGGTATTCTCGTCGCGGTTATCACCACTGGCAGCGTACCCTTGGTTGAAATGGCTTTTGGTTACACTACTGATATTAAGTTACTGGAACTTGCAAGTCTGGACCAGCCCCTTTTACGAGAACTCATGGTTCAGGCTCCCGGAACATATCACCACAGTGTGATTGTAAGCCAGATGGTGGAGGCATCGGCCAAGGCCGTTGGGGCCAATCCTTTGTTGGCCAAGGTGGCGGCGTATTACCATGATATAGGGAAGATGAAAAAGCCGCTATACTTTATAGAAAACCAGGTAAACGGCCAGAACAAGCACGAAAAACTTGCTCCATCCATGAGCAGCTTGATTCTTATCTCGCACGTCAAAGACGGGGTTGAGCTGGCTAAGAAATATAAGCTTGGCCAACCCATCATAGATATCATCCAACAACACCATGGAACCAGCCTTATCACCTACTTCTATGAAAAGGCCAAGGAGCAAGCTGGCCAGCGCTCCGACAAGGCCGTACAGGTAAAAGAAGAAGACTTCAGATATCCCGGCCCTAAACCCCAAACAAAGGAGGCAGGGCTGGTGATGTTGGCCGACGCAGTCCAGGCCGCATCCAAGACCTTGGTCGATCCAACTCCTGCGAGAATCCAGGGATTAGTCCAGAAGATCATAAACAGAATATTTTCTGACGGTCAGCTGGACGAGTGCGAATTGACCTTGAAGGACCTACACTTGATCGCTAAAAGCTTCAACAAGACATTGAGTGGAATTTTTCATCAAAGAATAGAGTATCCAGAGCCTGTAATCAGGGCTCCTGGAGGGAAAAGGGCGGCAAATGGAAATATTGATCAACCTCCAGCAGGAGATTCCCGGAGTCAGCGAACAGAAGATAAGAAGAAAAATGGCGAAAGTCTTAGACGCCTTGGACTGTCATGACAAAGAACTCAGCATCCTAGTCACCTCTGACGATGAGATCGCGCGACTTAACATGAAATACTTGGGCCGTAGAGGACCGACCAATGTAATAGCCTTTCCCATGTCTCCCACCAGTGAAAAAGAGCCGGAATCCCCTCTCCTGGGTGATATCGTGATATCCGTGGACACTGCTTCACGTGAAACACGGGATACCGGTGAGACCCTTTTGGAAGCGGTTGGCAGGCTCCTCATCCACGGTCTTTTGCACCTGCTCGGCTATGAGCATGAACAAAACCAACAAAGGGCAAAAGAAATGCAAAGGCAAGAAAACAGATTAATCAAAATCTTCAAGGAGGCATGAAATGGCACGACTTGCGGTAAATGTGGACCACGTTGCAACTGTAAGGCAGGCAAGGGGAATTGATGAACCAGACCCTGTTATTGCTGCGGGCATTGCAGAGCTTGCAGGCGCCGAGGGCATTATCTGCCACCTGAGGGAAGACCGTCGGCATATTCAAGATAGAGACCTTGAGCTCTTAAGGCAAACCGTAAAAACAAAACTCAATCTGGAAATGGCTGCCGTGGAGGAAATGATTAACATCGCCATCAAGACTAAACCGGATCTTGTTACACTGGTTCCTGAGAAGCGTGAAGAATTAACAACCGAGGGAGGTCTCGACGTCCTGGCTCGTAAAGACCATTACACAGATGTAGTGAAACGCATGAAGGATGCGGGGATACTAGTCAGCTTTTTCGTTGACCCGGATCCGGCCCAGATCGAAGCCGCCAAGGAGTGTGGTGGAGATATAGTGGAAATACACACGGGCCATTACTCTGAGGCCAAAAGTGAATCGGAGGCCGAGCGGCTGTTCTCCCTTATTGGAGCGGGTGTTAATGTTGCCGAAAAGCTGGGGCTGGCTATCAGTGCCGGCCATGGTCTAAATTATGTCAATATCAAACGGTTCAGCGAGCTCCACCAGATTGAGGAATACAGTATAGGCCACAGCATCGTGGCCAGGGCCATTTATGTCGGTTTTGAAAGGGCGGTACGGGAGATGGTCGCACTTGTCAAGGACTTCTAGAATTTGGGAGTTCAATGATTTACGGTATTGGCGTTGACCTTGTAGATGTTACCAGAATCGAAAAGGTTGTTAAGAGGTGGGGATCCAGATTTGTGGATCGAGTGTTTACCGACCTGGAAAAACAAACATCCTATAAGAGAGTACATCCCTATTCAGCATTGGCCCTGCGGTTCGCTGCAAAAGAAGCCTTTTCCAAGGCCTTGGGCCTTGGTATGAAAGAAGGGGTTAAATGGAAAGAAATAGAAGTGTTTAATGACGAAAAGGGCAAACCCGGGATACGGCCCCTAGGCCGAACCCTTTCCATTTGCAGAGAAAAAGACATAGGCAATATCCATTTATCCTTATCTGATGAAAAACACAATGCCATAGCAATGGTTGTATTGGAGAAAAGAGATGAGACTAGTTAAAGCTTCTGAAATGCAGGAAATGGATAGGAAAACAATCCAAGAGCTCGGGATTCCGGGCATTGTGCTTATGGAAAACGCTGGCAGGGGTGCAGCCCACACATTTCTTTCCCACTTTTCCCCTGAACAGGGAGCAAGGGTTATCATAATCTGCGGCAGGGGAAACAATGGGGGTGATGGCTACGTCGTGGGCAGGTATCTCCACGAGGCCGGGTTGAGGCCCACCATTATGGTATTGTCTGAAAAAGAAAAAATATCAGGCGACGCACGGATGAACCTTGATATAATTCACGGAATGGGCCTAGATATCCGCTACCTTCCTAATGAACAATCCTGGCAAGATCAGAAAAAAGAACTAACTCATTGCAATTACTTGGTGGATGCCATTCTCGGCACTGGACTAAATTCACCTGTTCGCGGTTACTACGGTGCCGTCATAGATGAGATCAACAGTAGCGGAAAACCTGTTATGGCCATTGACATACCATCCGGACTCAACGCGGATAACGGGTCCATAATGGGTCTGGCGGTAAGAGCGGACCTGACCGTAACTTTCGGCCTTCCAAAGCTCGGGCAACTGGTTTTTCCAGGCTGTGACATGGTAGGCAGGCTGGTACGAGTTGACATCTGCATCCCTCAGTCAGTGGCCCAACAGGTCCCTGAACATTACCGCCTTGTCACGCCTGAAGACTTTGCGGGCTTTCTTATGGAGGGTAAGAAGGACATTCACAAGGGCCATCGAGGACACCTTTTGATCTTGGCAGGCTCTCCTGGCAAAACAGGCGCAGCGACCCTCGCAGCCCTTGGTGCTGTCAGAGCAGGGGCAGGGCTTGTGACCGTTGGGACTCCCGAGTCCCTTAATCCCATACTTGAGGAGAAGCTTACAGAGGCCATGACCGCCCCTCTCCCTCAAACCCCAGAAGGAACCCTTTCCATGAAGGCTCTGCCCTTAATAAAGGAGCTCATGGAAGGAAAAACAGCTCTGGCCATTGGTCCAGGCCTTTCCACAAACCCCGAAACCGTGGAACTGGTGAAAGCAGTTTGTTCCATCAGTAAACTTCCCATGGTAATAGATGCCGACGGACTCAATGCCCTTGTGGGATCACTGGATCTTCTAAGTGGTATCGCCAACCACACTGTGCTAACTCCCCATCCTGGAGAAATGGGAAGGCTTATAGGAAAGCCGCCTGCTGACATTCAGAGTGACAGGATATCAACGGCTCTGGATTTTGTGAATGCACATGGGTGTTATCTGGTTTTAAAGGGAGCGCGTACCCTAATAGCCCTGCCTGAAGGTAAACTGTACGTCAACCCAACCGGCAACCCTGCCCTTTCAAGTGGCGGAGCTGGTGATGTGCTCACAGGACTTATTGGAGGATTTCTCGCCCGGCGTTGGCCCGTGGAAAGGGCTACCATAGCGGGCACCTATATTCACGGACTGGCTGCTGATCTCATTGCAGAAGAAATGGGCACGGTCGGAATAATGGCCGGTGAGCTTTTGGAAGTGGTGCCAGGCTTGATAAATTCCTTGTACTCAGGCAACTGGCCCTTACAAGGCCCACCGCCTCACTTTGACCTCATATAACAAATTCTGACAGACCTAAGAATCGTACCAAGGATGCGTAACAACTTTTTGCTCAGAATGTGTAAAGGGTACTTGCTAGGTGCATGAGAAATCTGCTAGATTCAGGACCAATTCTCCTGAGGAGACTATCGCCCTGGGCAAAGCTTTGGGTATGCGCCTGAAGCAGGGTGATGTCATCGGCCTGATTGGTGAGCTTGGCACGGGGAAAACTTGGTTTACCAAGGGGCTGGCCGTAGGCCTGGGAGTAAAATCAGAGGAACTGGTAACAAGCCCCTCTTTCACCTTGGTAAACGTGTATGAGGGGAGAGTGGTGGTTTATCACATGGATGCCTATAGACTGAACAGTGTCTCTGAGTTCCTAGCTGCCGGGCTTGAGGAGTACTTTTTTATGGGTGGTGTGGCAATACTTGAATGGGCAGACCGGTGGCCTGAGCTTTTGCCCCCTCATTGCCTCAGGATAGAGTTGACCTTTGCGGGCCAAAGCAGCCGTGAAATCTTGCTCAAAGCAAATCACCCAAGGTCCGCAGAAATAATCGAGTCTGTCGCGGTGTGAGGAAATTTTGGGCACTGAGTTCTGCGGGTTCTTGCCTTGCAGATACATAAACTATTTGAGAGATGGCATTCTTGACGTTCATTAACTCAGTATTTCAATTTATGTTGTGGAGTAGTAACCATGGCCTTGATTGTTCAAAAGTACGGTGGAACCAGCGTTGCGGATATTGAAAAAATAAAGGCAGTAGCGCGGAGGGTTATTAATACCTTTAAGCAAGGCAACCAAATGGTGGTGGTGCTTTCGGCAATGGCTGGCCAAACAGATGGATTAATTCACCTTGCCCACGAGCTTTGTGATCAACCTGATCCCAGGGAACTGGATGTCCTCATGTCCACCGGTGAACAAGTGAGCGTAGCCCTGTTTGCCATGGCCGTGAAGTCAATGGGCTATGACGCAAGCTCCCTTTTGGGCTTCCAAGTTCCCATACACACAGATGGCCTGTATGGCAAGGCCCGTATCCATGAGGTAAATACTGACAGAATTCGGCAAGAGCTCGATAAGGGCAGGATCGTGGCAGTAGCAGGTTTTCAGGGCCTTGACGAAGACGGCAATATAACAACCCTTGGCCGCGGAGGGTCCGACACAACAGCTGTCGCCCTGGCTGCAGCTCTGAAAGCGGATGTCTGCGAGATCTTTACCGATGTTGACGGAGTCTATACCACTGACCCAAACATTTGTCCCAAGGCCAAGAAGCTTGATACCATCTCCTATGAAGAAATGTTGGAAATGGCAAGCCTGGGTGCCAAGGTCTTGGAAATAAGATCCGTGGAATTTGCCAGCAAGTTCCAGGTCCCTATCCACGTAAGGTCAACTTTTTCGGAGGAGAAAGGCACAATGGTAATGGCAGAGACAAAGGATATGGAAAAAGTGGTGGTGTCGGGGGTGACATACAGCAAAAATGATGCGAGGATCACCATGAAAAGAGTTCCTGACAAGCCAGGAACCGCATCAAAGATTTTCAAGCCCGTGTTCGAGGCCGGCATTGTAGTGGATATGATCGTACAAAATACAAGCGAAGACGGTTACACTGACCTCACCTTCACAGTCCCAAAGCCGGATTTCCACAGGGCCCTAAAGCTCCTGCGGGACGTGGCCCAAGACATAGGGGCAGAGCGGGTGATGGGAGATGAAAATATTGCCAAAGTAAGCATCGTGGGCTTGGGAATGAGAAGTCATGCAGGGGTGGCCCAAAAGATGTTTGACGCCCTTGCCAAGGAAAACATCAACATAATGATGATCAGCACATCGGAAATAAAGATATCATGTGTGATAGATGAAAAATACACCGAACTGGCTGTGAGAACATTACACACTGCTTTTGGACTTGACAGTGACGCCCAAGAAGCAAATTGAAAAACCCATTGCCTACCTGCTCCTTTTGCTGGTATTGCTCCTGATGTACCAGCTGGCTCGAACCGCTCACGGGAGTTCTCCTTCTAAACATTATCTTGAGCCGGGTTCCTGCCTTGTGGAAGTTCGCGGGGTAGTTTCATGGCCGGGTGTGTATAGTTTTGCTAAGTCTCCAACCATGCAACAATTAGTCCAAGCCGCTGGAGGATTAAGTGGCGGACTTACCATTGGACAGACCGCAGAAACCACCCGGGTGCCATGTCTGGGCAAAGTTACCATATCTCGCTCTGGAAAAGATAGGACACTCATCCAAGTAGGCCAAATCGATGCCTTTCACAAGGTCACCTTGGGAGTCAAGCTTGACTTAAACCACGAGACAATAGAGGGCTTGACAGCGATCCCAGGGATTGGGATAAAAACCGCCATGGCCATTGTACGATTGAGAGACAGAAAAGGAGGCTTCAAGTCATTGGAAGAGTTGGCCGAAGTTTCGGGTATCGGCCCCAGCTCAATTGCAAGGATTGCTAGATATGCCACATTAACCAGGTGTAATGGTCTTGAGGGAGATGGTCCGTGAAAGTTAAGCCCACAATTCCCGACTGGATCATAGGCATTGCGCTGATGGTGTTTTTTATCCTGATTACTGTTACAGGTGTACTGGATTTTACCTCACCCCTGGAGATGAAGGCCTTTGATCTTAGGGCCAAGCTTGCTGCTCCGGACAAAAGAAATCCCGATATTGAATTGGTGGTGATTGATGACGATGACCTTGCTGAACTGGGTCGGTTCCCGTGGCCGAGAAACATCCTGGCCAAGGGTATTGATAATCTCGCCGCCGCAGGGGCCAAGGTAATCGCCCTGGACATACACCTTCCGGAGCCGGAAGAGGCAGCGGGCCTAAAGGTCCTGACAGAGCTAAAGCGAAGATACGAGCAGAGTGGACTGGCCCGTCTCAAGGTTGGCAAGGAATTTGAGTCTGATTTGCAGAATGCCATCGAAAGCCTGGATCACGATGCAATCCTTACAAGTTCAATACGCAAGGCTGGTAACGTGGTATTACCCATTTACTTTGACTTGACAAGCCAAGCCAGGGACCGGCAACTTCCGGACTTTGTGAACAAGTACGCCTATAAAAACGTCAAGGGGAAGAACAAGGAATGGGCAGTATCATCCCTAATATGGCTCTCAAAAATCAAGCCCTTACTACCCACGTTCGCAAATGCGGCTGCGGGCATCGGCCACTTGAATCTGTTCCCAGACCAAGATGGATACGTCCGAACCCAGGTACACGTATTGGGATATCTTAAGGATATCTATTTTCCTTCCCTTCCCATGGAGATCGTGCGGCTTTACAAGGGTCTCAAAGACGAAGATATTACCGTCTTTCTTGGAGAAGGGATAGACTTAAAGACAAGCCCCTCCACTACCATCCATGTTCCGGTCGTAGACCCCAGTATGAGAACTATTATCAACTGGAACCAAGGCCCGGGAATTGCATTCCATGAGACCCCATTCCGCAAAGTATTCAAGAACGAGGTTCAGACGAGCTTGTTCCGAGACAAAATCGTAATTATCGGGCCCACTGCGCCGGGCATAGGAGACAAGTTTGTCACCCCGGTTTCCGGCAATCTCCCCGGTGTGGAAATCATTGCAAACTCAGTGGCTAACATTCTCAACCAAAGGTTCATTTCGAGACCTCCATGGGTCCCTGCCACTGAGCTAATAGCCCTGATACTATTCGGAATATTTATTTCATTCCTCCTGCCCCGTATGAAAGCGGCTCCCGGTGCCATTTCAAGCCTGGCGATCGTCGCGGGATATTCAACCCTGGGGTTTGTCCTGTTCTTGTCTTCCAATATATGGCTGCGGATTATTCCCCAAATAATGCTCTTAATATTGGGATACCTGCTCGTAATCTCAAAGCGGTTCCTGGTTACTGAAAAGACGAAAGAGAAAGTTGAGGCAGACTCCATCGAGACGAACAAGATGTTGGGTTTGTCATTCCAGCAGCAAGGAATGTTGGATCTAGCCTTTGAAAAGTTTAGAAAGCTACCCATTGAAGAAGAAGGAGTCAAGGATCTTCTCTACAACCTGGGCCTTGATTATGAAAGGAAAAGGCAGTTTTCTAAGGCACTGGCCACATATCAATTGATAGCCCAGGCAGGAGAATCATTTAGGGATCTGGACGATCGCATCCCAAAATTAAAACATGCCGAGGCCACCCTCATTTTCGGCGGTTCCGGGACAAAACACCCTGGAGAGATATCAGCTCCAATGGCGGATACAGGCACCAGGCCGACTCTGGGAAGGTATGAGATAATAGGAGAGATCGGACGGGGAGCAATGGGGGTTGTATATAAGGGCCAGGATCCCAAGATACGAAGGACCGTTGCTATCAAAACATTGAACCTGACCGAGTTCGAAGAGTCTGAAATCCCGGAGATAAAAGAGCGTTTTTTCAGGGAAGCCGAGTCAGCCGGCCTTCTTACTCACCCTAATATAGTAACAATTTATGACTGCGGGGAGGAGCAGGATCTTGCTTACATAGCCATGGAGTATCTGGAAGGAGAAGATCTTCTTCGATACACCAAAAAGGGCAATTTGCTGCCCATCCGCGACGTCCTCGACATAACAGCCAAGGTTGCAGATGCTCTCGGCTACGCCCACAGTAGGAACGTGGTGCACAGGGACATTAAGCCTGCAAACATTATGCGCCTGAAAGAAACGGGAGACGTGAAAGTCACGGACTTCGGGATAGCCCGAATCACATCGTCCTCCAAGACAAAAACGGGCGTGGTTATGGGTACCCCATCTTACATGTCGCCAGAGCAGTTATCGGGCAAGAAAGTTGACGGCCGGTCAGACATCTTTTCCCTTGGGATCGTGCTTTTTGAACTCCTAACGGGCGAAAAACCCTTCAAGGCTCAGGACATGACCTCCCTCATGTACAAGATCGCCCAAGAGCCACATCCCTCGGCCAAGTCCATCAACCCCAAGATACCGACTGTGGTGGAGAAAATAATCGATAAGGCCCTTGAAAAGGACTTAAACACGCGCTATCAGTCAGCATCGCAGATGGCGGAACAGTTGAGACTGGTGGTGGCAAAAATGGACGAGATAGCACGACAACAGGGATCTCTGTAAACCTATATTATTTGAACTTATGAAAACCAGATCCGCAGGAAAAACAGACGTTGGCCTAAGGCGAAAAAATAACGAAGATCGTATTTTGCTGGCACCCGAGCTTGATCTTTTCGTTGTAGCCGACGGCGTTGGGGGCCATAGGGCGGGGGAGGTCGCCAGTCAGATGGCTGTCGGCGCTATGGAGGACTACTGGCGACGGGTTAGAAGCGGAAACCCTCCTTCCTTTTTCCGCCAGTTCGACGAGTCTTTACCCGAGGTGGCCAGGCACCTACTGAATTCAATACATTTTGCTAATCTTGCTGTTTTTGAAGCCCAGAAACAGCCAGAATACGTGGGTATGGGTACCACAATCGCTGCAGTGGTCTTAGAAAAAGGAACCTTCTGGGCAGCCAATGTTGGGGACAGTCGCATTTATCATTATGACCATCAGAGGTTGCTGCAAATCTCCCAAGACCACAGCCTAGCTGAAGAGACAAAACTAAAAGAAATCTTTCCAAACCTTGAAGCTGACAGCGTATTTGCAAAAAATGCACTTACCCGTGCCCTGGGACTGTCTGACACCGTTGAGGCATTCATAGTTCCTGTGAAACCGGCCCCTGGAGACATACTCTTGCTATGCTCTGACGGGCTTACCAATTATGTAGAGGAACAGGCCATTGAGCTTATCCTCTCAGACATAACCGTATCATTAGAGGACAAGGTGGCAGTATTGGTGGATGAAGCCAATAAAGGAGGTGGAGGAGATAACATCTCAGTAATATTGGTAGAGGTGGAAAAAGGAGGAAAGTGGAGCAAGATCAAAAAAAGGCTTCAAGCAAAGGAAGCCTAGGCGCAAGCCAATCCTCAAATATTGAATCTTTTGCGCATACCACCCTTGACTGCTAATGTATGTACTTGGAATAGACACTTCATGTGACGACACATCTGCGGCCATTGTAAAAGACGGTAGACAAGCACTGTGCAGT
>Ga0164318_10000468_pt1 | contig 30910 bp, 31 predicted proteins | sample GuaBasSedimGuay9_FD_113734 | JGI IMG/M metagenome (GOLD analysis project Ga0164318, IMG submission 113734) | Subseafloor sediment microbial communities from Guaymas Basin, Gulf of California, Mexico - Guay9, Core 4571-4, 0-3 cm | ecosystem: Environmental > Aquatic > Marine > Hydrothermal vents...
ATGTGCTTAACTAAGTTAAGCACAGTTAGTTAAGTACAGTTAATAGTGGCGCGTTCTAAATTTCTGTGATAAGTATGTCCAGGGCTGACTCTGCTTCTATTCGGCCTGTTTTAATATCAAGGTCTGTCTGAAAAATCTTTAGATAGATCTTTTTTAATTCCTCTAAAGAGAACCTTTTTGCTAAATTCATTCCTTTTTTTAACACATAAGGATGCATTTCCGCAGGAGGACAGTGTTTTTTTATTGTTAAAAGATTACGAAACTGATAGCCAATCATTGAAAGTAGATACAAAGGAGAATCGCCTCTTGCTATGTGTTTATGAATAAATTCTAATGCTTTACTATTATTCTTTGAAGCAATAGCATCAATTGTTCTAAAAATATCTATATCTATTTTAGGCCTAATCAAAAGTTCAACATCTTGTTTTGTTGTTTTGTCTTTTTTCTTAAAACCAACAAGTTTTCTTATCTCGTTTGACATCTGCCAAAGATCATTGCCCACAAATTTGACCAACTGTTCTAATGCCTCTGGGGTTATGTTGGTTTTATAACTTCTAAATTCTTGTATTATCCAGTCCTTTAATTGTTTGGTGTTAAGGGGTTTAAATTCTTGGACCTTGGCTTTCTGTTTTAAAAACCTAAATAAAGCATTGTTTTGGGGAATTTCTTGTGCAGAATAAAATAAAAATACATCTTTTGACTCTAAATATCTGTGTTTTTCCTTTAAGAATCGTTCTTGGAAATTAAAATTTAAAAAAGCATTTTTTAAAATAATAAGTTTCTTTTCATTAAACATTGAGGCGGAACAAACTGCATTTTTAAAATCCTGAAAATCTGCATCCTTGAAATCAAAAACCTTTAAATTAAGTCCGCTCTTGCGGACTTTTTTGTAGTATTCAACTATTTCCTGCAGTTTTTTACGACTGCGATAAACATCTTTTCCATAAAGAAAAATAAGCATATTTGTATAAAACGCCCAAAATTAAGTATCTATCTAAATTAAAAAGTTAAACGGTAAAATGTTGAAATATCAAAACCAATCCTTACTTTAGATATTTGTCAATTTTCTCAATAATCTCTCCGGGGGTAAAATGCGCTTTAATTAAATAATCAACAGCACCTGACTTAAATCCTTTTTCAATATCCTCCTCTTGTCCAAGATTAGACAAGATAATTACAGGAATTTTGGCAATCTCTGGGTCTCTTTTGATTTGTCGTAAAACCTCAAACCCATCAATGCCAGGCAATATCAGGTCTAATAAAATCAGGTCTGGTTTTTCTTCTTTTGCCTTTTTCAACCCTTCTTCACCATCAACCGCCTGGACTATTTTAAATCCTTCATCTAAAAGCTTGCGAGCAATCAACTCTCTTAGAAACTTATCATCTTCAACAATTAAAATCTTCTTCATATATTTATTTGCCTATTTGTTTAATTACTTTATTAATTACCTCTTGGGGGTCAAATTCAGTTTTTATTAGCCAGTCCTTGGCCCCAAGTTTCTGCGCTCTATCTATCTCTACCGGTTGGCCAGAATTAGAAATTACAATCACTGGAATTGTCTTCAATTGCTTATCCTTTCTCATCTGCTCCATAACCTCAAATCCTCCCATCTTTGGCATAACAATGTCAAGTAAAACAAGGTCAGGTTTCTCTTTTTTTATCTTTTCTAATCCTTCTATGCCATCACGAGCTACTGAAACCTTGTATCCTTCTTGTGTCAGTTTGTTTTGAAGAAGATTAAGCAAGAGGTCTTCGTCCTCAACAATTAAAATTTTTTTCATATAGGAACTGCGAATATACGATTTAATGCGAATCCATAGATAACAGCATCAGCCCTTAACCCGAACAAAATAATTGGACTGACAGCTAAATGCTTCTCCTTTAAAGCCCTTTTGGCCTGCCGGCTTTGATAGAATGGAACTAATATAGCTTTCAGCTACTAATCTGTGCGATTCGCATAAAACTCGTCCTATTCGCATTATATATACATTACACCTTTTATTTATGTATTCACTACGCCTTTTATTATATTATAATCCTTGTTTTATTTAAACACAAATGTGTATAACTATTAATCTACCTTTCTCACATATTTAGGTGGCCGAAGCTTTTTGGAAAGAAAATATATTAATGCTATGAAAATACTTAAAATTACTATTAAAACTTCACTTATTAAGGCCTCTATGTGAAAAACGGGTTCAATTATAAAATCTTCAAACGCAACCAGAGGAGCAAGTGTAAAGAAAGCGGCCAAAGTTAATGACTTGGCCCTCACATTAATATCAGTAGATTTTCTAAATTCTTTAAAAAGAATAAAAGAAAAAGGCAAACATCCTAAAAAATAAAGAAAAACCCTTAAAAAGCCAAGCCATAAAGGAAGTCCCCACCATATACCTCCAGTTTTTTCTAAACAAGGGCTAAATGGGATAACAGCTGTTAAAATTGTAACTACTGTGCCTAAACATAAAATTCCTAAAAATCCTGTCCAAGGAGAAAATCTCGGAAATTTTAATTTAAAAATAAGGTATCCCAAAATAGCATTTCCTAGTCCCACAAAAAATCCAGAAACAACCAAAACCAATTTTATTATTTCCGGGCTTTGAGCAAAAAATATACCTCCAATAGCTGGAGCCATACATACTATTGTAAATGCGGACGAACTAAAAAATAAAATTTTAGCAGGTAAGGCATCTTCTCTTTTCCAGGACCGATAAAAAAGCCAATCAATTATTATCAGACCTGCACTTAAAATAGAATATACAACTCCGGTAAAAGAAATAATCATTATATTTTAAAAACCTTTAATAAATTCTTCTAATTCCTTTTCTCTTTTAAAAGGCAGTGAAAAGCTGAATGTAGAACCCTTGCCCTCTTCGGATTCAAACCATATCTTACCGCCATGCGCTTCAATGATATTTTTGGCAATAAAAAGTCCCAGACCAGAACCTTCAGTTTCCATTCTTATAGCTTTGGCTCCGCGAAAAAATTTAGTAAATATCCTGCTCTGTTGGTCTTTAGAAATTCCTATTCCAGTATCTTGGACAGAAAATTCCAGTTGCTTTTTGGTATATTTTAAACGAACAGTTATCTTCCCGCCTGTTAAAGTATACTTAATAGCATTATCAATAAGATTCTGAATAACCAATGCTATTTTTTCCTTGTCTACCTTAACTTTAGGCGGTTTTTTGCTTGGCTTTTTAAACTCAAATTTTATTTTTTTTCTTTTAATCTCTTCTTTAAAGGGTTTAATCACTGATTGAACTAAATCTTCAAAATCTACAAATATTGGCTTGTAAAGATATCTTCCTTCTTCAATTCTGGTTACATTTAAAAGGTCATTAATTAAACCAATCATTCTTTCATTGCTCTGATAGGCCTTTTCAAGAAAATCGGCCTGTTCTTTGGTAATTTTACCTAAATCTCCTGTTAAAAACATCTTAAGCGTCCACTTAATCGCTGAAAGAGGAGTGCGTAGTTGGTGGGCAGCAATAGAAACAAATTCTGTCTTCATTCTTTCAATCCTCTTTTCTCGAGTAACATCGTGCAAAATAACCAAGGTTCCAATTTTCTCCTTGCCCCGTATAACAGAAATAGTGCTTACCTCTAAAATCAGACCTTCTCTTAAAGCCAGCTCTTTTCTTGAAATTTTTTTAATATATTTCGGGCCTAATATCTCTATCAATGGCTTTAAAGAAGGAAACTCAAGAAGCTCCTCAATAGAACGTCCAACAACGTCCTTGTAGACAACATTAAAAAACCGCTCTGCCTGAGGATTAAATAAAACCAGAGAATAGTTTTTGTCAAAAAACAAAAGCCCATCAGTGAAATTGGCAATTATAGCCAATGTCCTATTTCTTTCCTCTTCTGCCTGTCTTCGCGCTTCGTCAACGTCTTCCAATATATTCATCAAGGCCCTTCTATCTGCGCTAAATTGTTGTTCTTCTTTTAAGTTCATTTTTTAATTTTTTAATTTCTTTTTTTAGTTCTATCATTCTTAATTCTCTTCCTATGGTAAGCTGATGAAATCTTTCTAGTTCATTAACCCTCTCCTGAAGTTCTTTTGTTCTTTCCTTTACCTGTTCTTCCAATGTCTTATTCAGTTCTTCTAGCTCTCTTGTTCTGGCTTTTACCTTAATCTCCAAAACAGTTTTTGCTTCTTCTAACTCCTTTGTCCTTTCTCTTACTTTGTCCTCCAACTCTTCTTTAGACCGATTTAAGCTTTCAACCAAAAAATGAACCTGGGTCATATCTATAAACACAGCAAGTCCTCCGATTAATCTATTATTTTTGTCTTTAAGGGGCAGGATATTAACAGAAACTGGAATTTTCTCTTTTTCTTTCGTCAAAAGAAAGGTATCAAATTCTTTGAAGCTTGTTTTTTCTTTAAAAACCCTCTGAATAATAGCGTTTATCCGCGGCCTTCCTTCCTCTAAAACCAAGGACTCTACCGGCTTGCCTATTATCTCTTTTAGCTGATAATTACTAAAAGCTCCTAATGCCTTATTCGCATATTCAATAATTCCTTTTTTATTAAATACTGCCATCGGGCTGACTGTATTGTTGAAAATATCCTTATAAAGTTTTGGCGTTTCTTTTATCATTTACTTTTAACGCAACCTATCAGATATTCCCAGCATAGTGATAGTAAGGTTTGTCCCTACTGTTCTGCCGGTTTTATAAAACGCCTGTTCTCCGGAAGTGCATAAGCCAAAAACAGGAATATCTTGGTTTAATGTTTTCTTTATTACTTCTACTTCTTTAAAATATTTGGTTCCTAAAACATAACCTCTGCCTCCACAAGAGAAAAAGAAGACAAAATGAAATTTTCTTTCTTGAGCATCATCTATCATTCTTTGCGTTGCTTTTTGAGTGGCTTTTTGAGCGTCTTCTGGGGAAACCCTCACTAAATTCAGACCCATTCCTGGCTTAATAGGGTCTAAAACTATAACTTTTTTATCTTTAGCTCCAACAATACATAAAGGCCATAAAAATTCTGCACTTGGGTCAGAAAAAGCCAATGCCCAACCCTTCATCCAGGTCTTAAATCCTGATTCCTGAAATTCTTGTTTTTTAATTCCAGCATATTTTTCAAATAACGGAGCTAAAACATCAAGAGCAGGTTGTTTATTTATTTCTTCAATAGTCCAGTCCTTTCCTTTGGTAATTATTCCTATGGGCTCAACAAGGTTAACTCCTGTGTCTACTCCATAACCAATTTTTAAGTCAGAATCAAAAACAACAGAAATTACCGCGTTTTTATAGACCTTGTCATTATAAAAATGAAAAGGAATCTCTATTATGCCCGGGCCTCTGGCTAGCCCTATTAATCCTCCTCCAGCTAATTTTACCATTCTTTTTGTGTAAGAATTTATTCCTTCAAGTATCTGAGCGTCAATAAATCCTTTTTCTGAAGTAACATCCATTACACCTGGAGTAAGCAATATGCCGTCTAAATATCTAATATTTTTCATTTCTCTTTCTCCTCTTTTAAGCAAAGCCAGATAAGCTAAAGCGGGATTATAAGGAAGAGATTCTAATGCCTGCTTTATACATTGAAGTCCTGCTTCTTTAGGATTTTTGTCTGCGTTTAAACCAATACCTGTTCCAACCTGCAAAAGAGGAGAACAAAGGGCAAGAACACACACTCCATTAAATTTTAAAGATTTAATTATTTTTCCTAATGGTTTTAATAAAGCCCCAGCTAATTTACTGGTGAGCTCTATATTAAAATAGTATTTGCCCTTAGCAAAAAAACCAGCAGTTGTGCCTCCAACTAAAGGAACATCTTTTTCTGGAAAAACCTCTCTTATTGCTGATAATGCTTTTTCATAATCAGTTTTTTCAGTATAGCGCACCACATAAGATAATTCCACAAAAAACATCAATAGCTTTGGCTTTTCTCCTTTTATCTCTTTTTTTGCCTTCTGCGCCGCCTCTCTTGCCGCTTCTATTAAATTGTCTTTTTGGGATATTCCTATTCCTACATTGACTGTTGTCATAGCTTTTTATAATTTTTTATTTGATTTTTGTTTTAATTCTTCTTCTAACTTTTTAATTCTTTGCTTTAGTTCTATCATCTTTAGCTCCCTGCCTACAGTAAGTTGGTAAAATTTTTCTAGTTCATCTGCTCTTTTTTGTATTTCTTCTTTGCTTTTTTCTAATTCTTTGGTTCTTTCTTTTACCTTTTGTTCCAGTGCCTGATTTAGTTCTTGCAACTCTTTGGTTCTAGCTCTCACCTTTATTTCTAATGATGCCTTTTCCTCCTCAAGTGCCTGTCTAGATTTTCTTAAATCCTCTACCATGGCATTAAATGAATTTGTAAGCTCTCCAATCTCATCGCCAGAGATAATTTTTAATTTTACATCTAAATTACCTCCTGACACCTTTCTTGTTGCCCTTACTAAGTTCTGTACGGGCCGAACAAGCTTTCTGCTTAAAACCACTACAGCAAATACGGTCAAAATTAATACCAAAAGAAAGGTCAATCCTGCTTGAATTTTTACATTCTGATAAGTAAGGGTTAGGTCCTGCTCAACAGAAGGAGATTTTTCGAGAAAGTATTTATCAATGACTTCTTGATAAGTAGAGATAATTAAAAAATTAGAAGCTATCAGAGGAATAAAAGAAACCACAATAATAGTTACTAAAAGTTTAGTAAAAATTCTCTGAGAGAAAGGAATTTTTTTGGGAAATCTTTTCATTATTATAAACTCTTAAATTTAGTCATCACTTCTTCGCTGGTATAAGAAAGATAATTAACTAACACAGCGATTAAAAATAGAATCCGAAAAAGAAACAACTGCCAGCCGGCCTGAAAAAGCCCTGTTGTTTCTAAAGCCATAATAGAACAAATCATAAACATTGTTAAGCTGGTAAACCATCTATAACTATCTATAATCTTTTTCTCTCTAATCCATGTTCCAGCTCGAGAAACCAAATCATAGATTATAATTGTATATTTTCCTAAAAATCCGATATTTAAAACCACTGCTCCAATACCAAAAAGAGAATATTGATTGCCCCAATCAGTAATTATAGGTCCTTTTATTCCATCTTTTAACATTAGTAAGAAAATAACCAGCATCATTACAAATCCTGCCAGACCTGCTATTTTAGCAAACCTCTCTTGAAACCCTATCTTTAAAACCAGATGATAAAGACAGGGAATCATAGCTATAGGAGCAACTACAAAAAGAGAGTAGAAAAGAATTCTATCAATCTGAAAATAACCAAAATAAGCAAATAAGAGCCGGAGCGCATCTAAGGCAAATATAACCAGCATTAAAAACAAGTACCAAGCAAAAGAAACTGACTCTTTGTCTCTTTTTGCCTTCTGGAAAATAGTAAAAACAGTAAAAAGCCCCACTGAAACACACAGAAAAAGAATAAATATATTGTAGAACACTAAAGGAATCATACTATTTATTATTTTATCTTAACATTTCCTAAATTCTTAAAAAAGTCTTCTGTTGTGGATATTATCATTGTCGTTGCTTTCTTTGTTCTGCCTGTTCTGTGTTAATAATCTCTTTATGATACTATGGAACTCAAAACGCTTAAGGGCATTTATGGCTTTTACCTTGTCAAGGCCTTTCCATTGGCAATCTTTTAAATTAAAGTCAATAGGTGCATTGCATTTAATGTCTGTTAGCATTTTGCTAAAAAACGCCTGCTCTCTATATTCAATTAATTTTTGCCTTAAAGACGGTTTAATTTTTTCTGCTCGCTCAGTTTTCTTGTCTAGCTCATTATAAAGATTTTCCAAAGAGCCGAATTCTTTAATCAAGGCAATGGCTGTCTTCTCGCCTATTCCTAAAACTCCAGGAATATTGTCAGAGGGGTCTCCTTTTAATCCTTTTAAGTCAGCAAGTTGTTCTGGCCTTATCCCCTGATATCTTTCTTTAACCTTTTCCTGGTCATACAAAATCGTGTCTTTAAGTCCTCGTCTAGGAATAAAAACCTTTGTATTTTTATTTACCAATTGAAGAGCGTCTAAATCTCCGGTAATAATAATAGTTTCTATGTCTGGATAAATCTGTTTCTGCGGCGCTTGAGAGCTGATTGTTCCAATTATATCATCTGCCTCAAACCCCTGCTTTTCAAAAATTGGCACATTAAAAGCCCGTAGAATTTGTTTTATTCGTGGAATCTGCTCATAAAGCTCATCAGGTGCCTTTGGCCTTTTTGCTTTATAATCCTTGAATTCTTTGTGCCTAAAGGTAGGACCGGGAAAATCAAAAACAGCCGCTACATAATCCGGCTGAAATTGTTTTAATGCTTTTAAAAAAACCAATAAGAAACCATACACAGCGTTTACCAATTCTCCCTTTTTTGTGGTCAAAGGAGGAAGGCCATGATAAGCCCGATGAATTAAGGCATTTCCGTCAATAACTAAAAACCGCTTCTTTTTCTTGTTCTCAAGTGATTTTTCTATTTCCATTGTTTCATTCTAACACGTCTTGTATTTTGAGCAATGGAATCAAATTTTATAATCAAAGTATTTTTAGGTAAAAGCCCTTGAACATAATCTGCCCATTCTATAGCTACAATGTTTTCTGGTTCGGAAATAATCTTTCTAAACCCTAAATCTAAAAGTTCTTTGGCTTTTTTAATTCTATAACAATCAATATGATAAAAGGCCTTGAATTTTGAACCCTGAACCTTGAATTTTTTTAAAATCACAAAGGTCGGGCTTAAAATTTTTTCTTTTATTTCTAATCCCTTAGCAAAGCCCTGCAAAAAGGTGGTCTTGCCACTACCTAAATCACCTATTAAGCCAATAACAAAAGCGCCTTTTTTCTGGCTATGGCTTAAAATATCTTTGGCCAATTTTTGTCCCAGTTTTTTTGTCTCAGAAGGGTTATTTGTAAAATAGGATTTGTATTGCATATATCTCCCAAAAAAAAATACTTTTTGTACTAAAACTTCCTCCAGATAATCTATACAGCAATTTGACTAATAACTCAATTTAAGTTAATTTAAGATAACCTATGCACTCTTTATCTTCAGCCAAAGAAATAATCCAGAAATCTGAAATTATTTTTATCGTCCCTAATCAAAAAATCCAGGCAGATATTCTAGGCGCAGGACTTGCTCTTTTCTCTGTGTTTAAAAAAATGGGAAAAAAGGCAAACCTATTTTTAAAGGATGTCCCAGAAGAGCTCCAATTCCTATATCCCTCTTGCATATCTAGTGATGCTAATTCCTTTTTTAAAGATTTTATCATTTCAATCAATAACCCACAAGCAGAAATCTCCCGAATTTATTATGAAAAAAACGAAAACAATCTAAAATTCTATCTAACTCTAAAGAAAGGGTCCTTAGAAAAACAGGACGTTTCTTTCAGTACCAAAAAAACAAAGCCAGACCTTTTAATCGCTTTAGGCATAAAAAACAAGCAGGACCTAGAAAAAACATTTGGACAAGATTTCAATATCTTCTATGAAAGTCCTGTTTTAAATATTGACAACCAAATTGTAAATGAAAGCTTTGGAGAGATAAATCTTGTAGAAATTACCAATATCTCACTATCTGAAATAGTGACTCTTCTTATAAAATCGCTTGGCCAAGGGCTGTTTGATAAAGACATCGCCACCTATTTATTAACCGGTATTATCTGGGCATCGCAAAACTTCCGGAACCAAAAAACCAAGCCAAAAACCCTAGAAACTGCTGCTTATTTGATTGAGCAAGGCGCAGAGCATCAAAAAATAATCCATTATCTTTACAAAACAAAACCAACATCTTATCTAAAGCTCTTAGGCAGAATTTTAAAAAGAATGAATGTGGACAAAAACAAAGAGCTTGCCTGGGCATTCCTAAGCTCTCAGGACCTTAAGGATTCTAAATTTAGTCCTTTTGATTTGAGTTTGGCCATCAAAGAATTAAAAACAGGACTTTTTAGATTGCCGGCCTTGTTGATTCTCTGGGAAGAAAGTTTTTCACCTGTTTTTATTAAAGGAATTCTCTATTCTAAAAATTTAGAGCTAAGAGAAAAATTTTTACAAAACTTTGAGGGAATCTCAAGAGGTCAAGGGGTGTTATTTTTAATCAGAACCTCTGACCCTGTGCTTGCTCAAAAAAAGGTTTTACAGGTACTAAGCCAATAAATTTATGAACGGAATTACAGGCGAAGTTGCAGTTTCTAAAAATAACTTCAATCAACTTCAAAAAAAGATAAAAGACGTCCCTGACTTCAAAAAAGAAATTGAAGACGCCTTGAAAAAAAGAACCAGTGAGCTTTTAGAAGTTGTTTTAACAGGAGCAACAATTCTTAATGCCTCTGATATTCATATTGAACCCCAAAAAGAACAAGCAAGAACAAGGATCAGGATTGATGGAATACTACAGGATGTTATAGCTCTTAATTCACAAACCTACAGCAACCTACTTTCCAGAATTAAAATGCTATCAGGAATTAAATTAAACATCACAGACAAAGCGCAAGACGGTCGTTTTTCTATAACAATAGACAAGACAAGTATTGAAGTTAGAGCATCCACTCTGCCCTCTGAGTATGGAGAATCAATAGTCCTTAGAATCCTAAACCCTAAAAACCTTATGGATTTAGAAAAATTAGGACTAAGAGATGACCTGCTGGTTGTATTTAATAAAGAAATTAAAAAACCAAACGGAATGATTGTGGTTACCGGGCCAACTGGAAGCGGAAAGACCACTACCTTATATGCCTTTTTAAAAAAAATCCAGAAGCCAGAAATTAAAATTATTACTATTGAAGACCCTATTGAATATCACTTAAAAGGAATATCTCAAACCCAGGTTGACCCTAAAAAAGGATATGATTTTGCCAATGGCTTGCGTTCAATAATGAGACAGGACCCAAATGTAATTTTGGTTGGAGAAATTAGAGATTTTGAAACAGCCCAGATTGCCCTTCAAGCCAGCTTAACCGGCCATTTGGTTTTAAGCACGCTTCACACTAATAACGCAGTAGGCACTATTTCTCGGCTTATTAATTTAGGAGTTGACCGTGATTCTATTGCCTCAGGAATAAATATGATTATAGCTCAAAGATTGGTAAGAAGGGTGTGTAAAAAATGTGTAAAACTTGAGGAAATTTCTAAAGAGAATTTAAAAAAAATAAAAAAATCGCTTAAAAATGCTTCTAAAAAAACAAAGGTTCCTTGTTTAGAAGGAAAAATAAAAATCCCAAAAGCAAGGGGATGTAAATACTGCAACTTTACAGGTTATAGGGGCAGAAGTGGTATTTTTGAAAGTTTTTTAGTTGACAACGAGATAAAAGAATTTATTTTAAACTCTTCATCTGCTTCTGGATTAGAACAGTTAGTTCTAAAAAAAGGAATGATTACTTTATATCAGGACGGGCTAATAAAGGTCCTTAAAGGAGAAACCACTTTAGAAGAGGTAGAAAGGGTAACTGGAGGAGAATAGACCCCCACACCATAATGAGCACAAATTTCATTTTTTGCGCAAAGCGCAGTGCTCATTTAGTGTGGGGTAAACCCCCACACCAGAACGAGGACAGAGCGCCGAAGGCGCCAAATTAACAAAGTTAGCCCTCGTTTGGTGTGGGGGTAAAAGGTCTTTGAACTGCAGACGTTCCCTCCGATTCTTCGGAAAGCAAGAGCTCCCCTGAGGAATGGCTTCGTTAAAAAACCAAGCCACCCATCAAAAGAAAGCCCCATTCTTGTCTGCAGTTCAAAGACCTTTTAAAACAGCGTATTATAACAGATTCAAAATCTATGTCAAGTCCTATTAGTAAAAATACAAAGGAAGAAAAAAATGAAGTTTTTGACCTTGCCCTTAGGCCAAGAACTTGGGAAGAATATGTGGGACAAGAAAAAATAAAAAAAAGCATCCAGATAATGATAGATGCTGCGAAAAAAAGACAAGATTGTCATTTTGAACACCTGCTTTTTTACGGAGGACCCGGACTGGGTAAAACTACACTTGCCTATCTAATTGCTAAAAAAATGCAAACAAATATCCGAATTGTCTCTGCTCCGGCTATTAAAAAAGCTGGAGACCTGGCTGCTATCTTAACCAATCTCTCTGATGGAGATATTCTTTTTTTAGATGAATGCCATCGCCTAAACAGCACATGTGAAGAGTACCTCTATTCAGCAATGGAAGAATTTAAACTAAACCTAATTTTGGGCAAGGGCCCAATGGCAAAAACCATGGAGCTTAACCTTCCCCATTTCACTTTAATTGGCGCCACAACCCGGTTGGCATTGCTTTCCTCTCCTTTAAGGTCTCGCTTTGGAGCAATTTTCCAGCTCGGCTTTTATACCGTTGAAGAAATTGAAAAAATTATTCAACGCTCTGCTAAAATTTTAAAAATAGAAATAGAACCAAAGGCAATCAAAATAATTGCCCAGCGTTCACGTTTTACTCCCAGAACCGCTAACCGACTATTAAAACGCGTGCGAGATTTTGTTCAGGTAGAAGAAAAAGAACTTATTACGCCCCAAATGGCAGAAAAAGCACTGAACTTTTTAGAAATTGACCAGGCCGGACTTGAACCAAGCGACAGAAAAATTTTAGAAACAATTATTAAAAAATTCAACGGAGGACCTGTAGGATTACAGGCATTAGCTGCAGCAAGCTCAGAAGAAGAAGATACTATCTTAGATATATATGAACCATATTTAATGCAGCTTGGATTTATTAAACGAACCCCTCGAGGCAGGGTAGCGACTGAATTGGCTTATAGACATTTGGGAATAAAATATAAAGGTATTGACAATCTTTTATAATTGATTATACTAAAACTAAAATTAGTATTGTTAAAAAAAGAAAAGGGAGGTGAAAAAATGGGATGGTTTTTTAAAAGTTTGATTGGCGCGGTCTGTGTATTTATAGGATTCCTGTTATCCCTTAGCATAGTGGGAGCAATAATAGGAATTCCTCTGATAGCCATTGGCGCCTACCTAGCCTATAAAGGCCAGGAAGCAAGGGAGAAAGGGGTTGTAAAAAAGGCCCTCCAAGAAATCGAAGAAGAAAGAAAAATAAAAAGCCCAGCATAAAATGCTGGCTTTTTTATTGTTGATCTGTTAAATTTGAATTAGAATTATGGTTTGTAAATTTTTAAAAATTATCTTTATCTCAATGTCTCTTCTTCTCCCCGCTTTTCCTGTTCAGTCCGCAGGTTCTTTTGATGTAGTAATTAATGAAATCGCGTGGATGGGAACAAAATCCTCTTATAATAATGAATGGATTGAGCTTTATAATAATACAAATTCTGCCATAAACCTTGATAATTGGGTTCTAAAAGCAGTTGATGGTTCTCCAGAAGTTCCCTTAACAGGAACTATTCCTGCTAAGGGATTTTATTTATTAGAAAGAAGTAGTGACAAGTCAGTTCCTGAAATCTCAGCAGACCAAATCTATAAAGGCACCTTAAGTAATAAAGGAGAAAACTTACAACTCTATGATAATCTAGGAAATTTGATAGATTCTGTAGATTGTAGTTCTGGTTGGATTGCCGGAGATAATAAAACCAAACAAACAATGGAAAGGACTTCTAATGGATGGCAAACAAGCCAAAATCCTGGCGGAACACCAAGAGCAAAAAACAGCATTGTAAGAAAAACGGGAACTCCGCCTCCGCCAAAAGTGGCGAAGGTCGATCCTCCGGAAACTACAGAAAATTTAGGCACTATAGGCGAACAAATTCCTAAATCGCCCCTTATTTCGTTATTTGTTCTTTTGGTTGCTTCTGGAACCGCTATCTTTTCAGGAATAATAATTTTAGCTCTAAAAACAAAATTAAAAAATTGATTTTAATAAATATTCAAGGTAAAATTAAAATAATATGGCAGGTCATAGTCATTTCTCCAGCATAAAACACAAAAAGGCAATTGCTGACCTTAAACGAGGAAAAATTTTTTCAAAGCTGGCTAGACAGATTTCAGTTGCTGCACGAGAAAAAGGAGGAGATATAGAAACCAATCCTTATTTACGAATGGCTGTAGAAAAAGCCAAAAGCTTTAATATGCCCAAAGAAAATATTGAACGGGCTATTAAAAGAGGAACAGGAGAAATTGAAGGAGAAAAGTTAGAAGAATTTATTTTTGAGGCCTATGGGCCTAAAGGAATAGCAATAATTATCCAAGGAATCACTGATAATAAAAACCGCACTCTAGGAGAAGTCAAACAGATATTAGCAAAATATAATGGCAAATTAGCCACTCCGGGTTCTGTAATGTGGTTGTTTGAAAAAAAGGGGTGTATAACAATAAAAAACTCAAAACTCAAAACTCAAAACTCAAAACTCAAAGAAGATTTAGAGCTTAAGGCAATTGAGGCAGGAGCTGAGGATATTTACTGGCATAATGACATATTAGATGTATATACAAAAATACAGGACCTGGAAAGAGTAAAGAAAAACTTAGAAAACCAAGGAATCAAAACTGAATCCGCTGACTTAGAATGGGTGGCTAAAGATGAAATCCAATTAGATAAAAAAAACAAACAAACAATAGAAAAACTCTTTGAAGAGTTGGATGAAAACAATGACATCCAGGAAATATACTCTAATTTGGCTTCTTAGAAAAAATAGTTTTTAGCTTTCTGTAATACTAGAAATGACCTGTTTGTCCAGTTTTATCACATTGTTCACAGTAAAAGCAATCCCCCTCTTTCCTTTATCCTTCTCTTAGGAAAGAGAATTAAGAAAGAGATTCTAGCTTTTAATAACTTAGCGAAACTCTACAATATTCCATGATTATACTTGGCATTGACCCTGGCACAGCTACAACTGGTTATGGGATAATTAAAAAAACCAAGCAAAAATTAAAATGCTTAGGATATGGCTGTATAAAAACAGACCCTTGCTGGACACCAGGAGAACGCTTAAAAAAAATAAACAACGAATTAAACAAATTGATCAGACAATATAAGCCCACTGTCTTGGCTGTTGAAAATGTTTATTTTTTTAAAAATTTAAAAACAGCTATGCCTGTTTCACAGGCAAAAGGAGTTGTGTTACTTACTGCTGCTAAGAAAAAAATTCCGATTTATGAATTTACCCCTTTACAGATTAAAACTGCGGTGACCGGATATGGAAAAGCAGACAAAAAACAAATAAAAGAAATGATTAAAATCCTTCTTGAGTTAAAAAATGTACCAAGTCCTGACGATGCGGCAGACGCTTTGGGCGCAGCCATTTGTTATTCCCAGTTTTTTAACATCAGGGGTTGACAAGTTCAAGTAGGCCTTTATAATATCCTTATTAATAAAAACCAATATCCCGGACGCAATTAATACACATTTTTGTCAATATACAAGCAACAAAGAAAAGGTCGAAAAATATAATTAATTAACCATTGCCCTGTGGAATCAAGCTAACCAAACAATTTCCTGTATTTATCTGAATGCGGTTTCACAGGTCAATAATTCAAAATTATGAACATCAATACTATTGTCAACCAAGAGCCAGAAACACCTGAAGAGACCACTGAAGAAACCCAGGAAGAAGAATCCTCTGAAGAGGAAGAAGCTTCTGAAGAAAGTGAGCAAGCTACTGAAGAATACTCAGAAGGCGAAGAAGATAGTGAAGAAGCACAAGAGATCCCTGAATCTTCAGAGTTCTAACCAAAACCGCCCCGCCTGTCTATAAAGACAGGCGGGGCCTTAATAACCTAACAAAACTGTACGCCTATATAACTTTTACAAACCTCCTCTTTCCTATTTGAACTATCATCCCTTTTTTTATCTTAATTATTTTTTGCCAATCTTCCTGAACCTTGTTATCTATTCTCACTCCCTTTTGTAAAATTAATCTTTTTGCCTGTGCTTTTGAAGAAACCAGCTTGACCTTAACCAATAAATCTAAAATTTTCAAAGATTTTTCTTTAATTTTCACCCTTGGAACTTCCGAGGGTAATTTTTTTTCTCTAAAAACTCTATTAAACTCTTCTTCTGCTTTTAAAGCTGCCTGTTTGCCGTAATAAAGCCCAACAATCTCTCGCGCTAGTGCTGCCTTGACCTCTCGAGGATTTATCTTTTTTAGCCGTAGGGCTTTATCTATTTGTTCAATTTCTTTAAGGGGCATACGGGTAGTTAATCTGAGATAGTCAACAATCAGCTCGTCATGAAGCGACATAATCTTGCCGTATTGGTCTCTTGGAGAATCGTTTATATTAACCACATTACCCCAACTGGTGCTCATTTTTCGGCCATCTAAACCCAAAAGCATGTTCAAGGTTATAATATCTTGTGGTTTTTGACCATAGATTTCTTGAATTTTTCTGCCCACTTCGAGATTAAAAAGCTGATCAGACCCTCCAACCTCTACATCTGCCTTCACAGCCACAGAATCATACCCTTGCAACAAAGGATAATCCAGTTCATGTAAGCCAATTGGCTTCTGCTTCTCCCAGCGCTCTTTGAAATTCCTTCTTTGTATCATCTGTTGGGCTGTAAATTCCATAGAAATCCTAATTATATCCTTTGCACTGAGTTTATTCAGCCACTTAGAGTTATAACAAAATTCTGTTGTTTTTAGGTCTAAAATTTTGCCAATCTGCTTTTTGTAATTCTTCATATTCTCTTTTATTTCTTGTTCTGTTAAGGGTCGTCTCATTGCTTGTTTATCAGAAGCATCGCCAATCTGAGCTGTAAAATCACCAATAATAAGAACTATCTGATGGCCCAACTCTTGAAATTCTCTTAATTTCCAAAGACAAATAGCCCTGCCAATATGAATATTAGGCCCGGTAGGGTCTATCCCGTGCTTAATTCTTAATCTCTTACCAGAGGTCAGCTTTTTCAATAAGCTTTTCTTCTCAATTATCTTTTCCACTCCTCTTGTTAAAACCTCTTTTATTTTTCTAGGATCGGTATTTACCCCCACACCAGAACGAGGACGATCCCGACCAAGGTCGGGATAAATTGGCAAAGCCAGTCCTCGTTTGGTGTGGGGGTTAATTTCTACACCATAAAAAGCGCTGCGCTTTGCCCGTTTTTTTGAATATGCTTTTTTGGCGTGATAATTTATTGCCATTATTTCAAGCTTATCATAGTTTTAAAAAAATAAAAAGAATGCTATATTTAATTACAATGGTAAGAAGAAAATTTTATAGAAAAACTTATCAAAAAAATAAAAAAAAGAGAATACTTGTTCTTGCTCTAAAATTTTTTGGCTTCTGCTTTTTGTTTTTTATTTTTAGCTTCTTGTGCTTATTTATTTACTACATTAAGGATTTTCCTAATCCAGAAAAATTTACTGAAAGGCCTTATATTCAATCTACTAAAATTTATGACAGGACTGGAAAAATCCTTTTATACGATATCTATGGAGAAGAAAAAAGGACTGTTGTGCCCTTGAGTTCAATACCAGAACACCTAAAGCAAGCAGTTATTGCTACTGAAGACAGCAATTTTTATCACCACTTTGGAATTGATCCAAAAGCTATAGGCCGAGCCATTCTCATCAATCTTAAATTAAAAAAAGCGATTTATGGTGGTTCCACTATTTCACAACAACTCATAAGGTCTTCTTTTCTCACTAGGGAAAAAACTATTAAAAGGAAAATCAGAGAAATAATTTCCACCTTAGAGCTGGAAAGACGCTATTCAAAAGACCAAATTTTAGAGTTCTATCTAAACCAGATCCCCTTTGGCTCTAACTGTTACGGGGTTGAAGCTGCATCTCAAACCTTTTTTAAAAAACCAGTTTCGCAAATATCTCTACCTGAAGCTGCTGTCTTGGCTGCCCTAATTCGAGCGCCAAGCTATCTCTCGCCTTATGGCCCGCACAAAGAGGAGCTGCTAATGAGAAAAAACTATGTCTTAGATAGAATGGTACAATGCGGTTATATCAGTAAAAAACAGGCAGAATCCGCAAAAAAAGAACCGATAGAATTTTCAGAAATCCTTAGACCAATCAAGGCACCTCACTTTGTATTCTATGTAAAACAATACCTAGAACAAAAATATGGCAAAGAGCTTTTAAGAGAAAAAGGGTTCAAGGTTTACACTTCTTTAGATTGGGAACTCCAACAAATAGCTGAACAAGTAGTCAAACAAGGAGCAGAAACCAATAAGGCATATAGAGCATTTAATGCCGCCTTGGTTGCTCTTGATCCGAGAACCGGCGAAATTTTGGCTATGGTTGGCTCAAAAGATTGGCACGCCACGAATTATCCAAAGGACTGTATCCCTGGAAAAAACTGTTTATTTGAACCAAAATTTAATATTGTCACACAAGGCCTACGACAACCCGGCTCTGCTTTTAAACCCTTTGCTTATGCTGCTGCTTTTAAAAAGGGATATACTCCCAAAACCGTTTTATGGGATGTAGAAACCAATTTCGGAATAAAAGGAACAAAGCCCTATGTTCCCCAAAACTATACAGGAAGGTTCTCTGGCCCTGTGGATCTTCGCCACTCTTTGGCCCAATCTATAAACGTTCCTTCTGTAAAGGTTCTTTATTTAGCTGGTTTAGAAAACACCATTAATTTAGCAAAGAATTTAGGTATTACTACCTTAAATAAAAAACCCTCACATTATGGACTCTCTTTAGTGTTGGGCGGCGGCGAGGTAAAATTACTAGATATTACTTCTGCTTATGGCGTCTTTGCTACTCAAGGATTAAGGGTCCCTCCTGTAAGTGTATTAAAAATTGAAGACAGCAATGGCAATATTATTGAGGAAAATAAAAAAAGCCCTAAAAGAGTATTAAATAAACAAATCGCTGATCTTATTAATGATATCCTCTCTGATAACGAGGCCAGGGCGCCATTATTTGGCTTCCATTCTCCTTTATATATTGAAAATTATCAAACAGCTGTAAAAACAGGAACCACTCAGGAATACAAAGACGCCTGGACTATTGGTTATTCTCCTACACTAGTAGTAGGGGTTTGGGCAGGTAATAACGACAATAGTCCCACAGCAAAAGCGCCTGGGGTAATGTTATCCGGACCTATCTGGCATAAATTTATGGAACAAGCGCTTTTAAAAAGGCCAAAACAAGAATTTGAAAAACCAAAACGAATCATAACCAACAAGCCCGTCTTAAATGGAGAAATTGACAAAGAAAATCCCCATTCCATCCTATATTATGTAGTTAAAGACAACCCTCAAGGTCCTGCACCTTTAAACCCTGAACAAGACCCTCAATACAATAACTGGGAACAGGCAATTAAAAAATGGCTTAAAAGCCATAACTTCTCTCAAACAGATGTTGAACTGTAAGGACTTTTACCTAACTGTACTGTTTTTTAATCTGTTTTTATAGGCATTACTACATAGATATAACTCTCATCTCCTACTGGTTTTAAAACTGCTGGTCCGCTTTCTTTATTAAGCCCAAAAATTACTTCTGAACTTTGGATATTAGAAAGACCATCTGAAATAAATTTATGATTAAAAGAAACCTCTATTGGTTTACCCTCTGCTTTACCCAGAAGATAAGATCTATTCTCCCCTATTTCTGGTGTTTGTGTGAAAATTTCTATTTTTCCATCATTTGGGTCTATTCTAAATTTGACCTCATTTATCCTTCCAGTAAATAAACCAGCTGTTTTTATTTGATTGAGAAATTCTTTTTTGTCTAAAATAATCTGGGTTTCATATTCTTTAGGAATAATCTCTTGATAATTCGGGTATTCTCCTTCTATCAAGCGAGAAACGACCTGAACCTGGGGATGAGATAATTCCTCCATAGAAGATTCAAATAAAACCTGGGTGGGAGAAAAAAATATTTTTATTTTTTTCTTTGCCTGGTTGGCTCCTAATATATTAATCAATTCTCTAATTGTCTTTTGAGGAACTATAACAGAATATTCTTTTTCTATTTTACTCTCAAAAGGTAAGGTTTTTTCAGCCAACCTAAAACTATCAGTGCCTACTATCCTAATTCCATCTTTTTGGAAGGATAAAAAAACTCCTGAAATTTCTGGTCTAACCTGGGATGGAGATATAATTTCTACTACCTGTATTAATCCCTGACAAAATCTATTACCATCTATTTCTATAAATTCTTTATTTTCTATTTTAGGAATAATAGGAAATTCCTCTATATCCTGTCCTTTTATTTTTGTTTTATATTTTTCGCATTGAATAAATAAGGTTTTATTTTCCACCTCTAAGCTTATTTTTTCTTCTGGTAACAGGTTTACAAAATCTGATAATAATTTAGCAGGAACAGAGATTCCTCCCTGTTTTTCTATTTTTACTAATCCCCACCAATTTATCCCTATTTCTAAGTCAGTAGTAGATAAACGTAAAAAGTTTTTTTTATCAGTTGTAAGTAAAACATTATTTAAAACAGGTAGAGTGAGATTTCGTCCAGTTATTCTTTCTACAATATTTAGCCCTTGTTTAAGGTTTTCTTTTAAAATAGAAATTTTCATAGGTTTAAGATATTTTAATTGATTATTTTTAACTAAAAACGTGCTTTTTTTTATTACCCTAAAACTAGAATAAGAACTACTTTTTGTTTGTTAATAAATTTTTACTAAAAGGAGTAAAGTAGTAAAGTAAAGGAAAAAAGTAAAAGAAATAAATAATATTTTTATAATTAACTTTTATAACTCTTACAATTTTAATTTAATTATTTTAAATATTTAATATTATTAGATCTGTTAATTATTAAAAAGTTTTTTTTACTTTTTATATAAATTAAATTATTAAAACCTGTTAAAAAATAGTGGATTAAAAGATGGAATAAAAGAAGGATTATTTTTAAATAATTACTTATAAAATCATAATACCCTAGATATTACCTATTCATACACACCTTTTTAACAGGACTGACTATAAATTCTCTGCCTAATTAAATTAATCTCCTCTAATAATTTTTCATTATTTTCAATTTCTTTTTTAATTTTTTCACAAGCATAAATAGCTGTTGTGTGGTCTTTTCCATTAAATTTCCTACCAATAAAAGGAAAAGAGCTTTTTAGTTCTTCTCTTAATAAATACATCGCAATTTGGCGTGGCCTGACAATTTCTTTTTTCCTTGAAGATGTAAGAATTTCTTCTTTTTTAAGATCAAAGAATTCTGCCACTATTTGGATTATTGTATTAGGACTAACTACCTTTGGTGGTGGAGAGATGAGTTTTTTTAAGAGTTTACGGGCGGTCTTTATATCAGGTTGTTTATTGTATAGTTTTTGATGGGCAATTAGATTGTTTAAGGCGCCCTCCATTTCTCTGATATTTTTTTGGATATTAGAAGCAATATATTCTAATACCTCCTCAGAAAAGTTTACTTTTTTTTCTTGAAGTTTGGTTTTTAAAATAGCCAACCTGGTTTCATAATCTGGAAAACTGATATCAGCTATCATTCCTCCTTCAAATCGAGACCTTAGCCGTTCTTCTAAAGCTGGTATGGCTTTTGGAGAGCGGTCTGAAGAAAGAACTATTTGTTTGTTCTTTTCATATAAAGCGTTAAAGGTATGGAAGAACTCTTCTTGCGTTTTTTCTTTACCAGCTAAGAATTGAACATCATCAAGAACTAAGACATCAATTTTACGAAATTTTGTTTTAAGTTTTTCAATACTTTGATTTTTAATTGCGGTAATAACCTCTGAGGTAAATTTTTCTGCAGGTATATAAAGAACTCTTTTTGAAGAAAATTTTTCAATAATTTTATTACCAATTGCTTGTAAGAGGTGTGTTTTACCTAGACCTACCTTACCATAAATAAATAAAGGGTTATAAACCAGGCCTGGTTTTTTAGAAACTGCCCAGGCGGCTGCTTGCGCTAGTTCATTAAATGAACCCACTACAAAATTGTCAAAGGTATAACGAGGATTAAGATTAGTTTCTTTGTTAATTTTAAATTCTTGAAAGTTTAGTTGTTCTTCTAAATCTGTTTTAGGAATAGCTTTATGGGATGATTCCGATGACTTCAGTAAAGATAGAGAAGGTCTGACTTCATATTTTACCTCTTTGATTTTATTATCTAAACTGTAAAGTGTTTTTAAAATAAGTTTATTGTATTTATTTTCTAACCATTCTTTTGAAAAAGAATTGGGAACGGAGATTAAAATCCGGTTATTTTCTTTTGAGATTATTTTTGTATTGGCAAACCAGGTAGTAAAGTTTGCTCTAGAGATATGAAATTGAATTTCGGCTAGTACTGCCTGCCAGAGTTCTTCTTTGTTCATTTCTTTGTCTTTGTCTTTGGGTTTGGGTTTGGGTTTGGGTTTTTGGGACATTGTAGATAGGAAAGGAAAATTAGTGTTTTAAGAAAAAAAGAGGAGTTTGTTTTTATTATTATACAACAATGTCAAGTAAAAATAAAATACATATAAAATTTTTATTTTGTTAATTAAATGTGGACAAACTGGGGAATAATAAACCAAGACAAAAAGGCAGTTTGACTTTTTGAAAATTTTTTGTTAATGTTTAATAAAACAATTAATTGTAATTATGAGTATTACTTATCAACCTAAGAAGAAAAAAAGAAAAAAGACCCATGGATTTATGGCAAGGCAAAGGACAAAAGCTGGAAGGCGGATTTTGGCTTCGCGAAGAAAAAAGAAAAGGAAAAAATTAACTGTATAGGCAATATGTTGCCAAAGAAAAATCGGCTTAAAAGGAACAAAGATTTTGAGAGGGTTTTAAAGAAAGGAAAAGGATTCAAACAGGATTTTTTATTTTTAAGGTTGGTCAAGAACAATTTAGATGAAAACCGTTTTGGCTTTATAGTAAGTCAAAAGGTTTCCAAAAAAGCAGTGATTAGAAATAAAATAAAAAGACGACTCAGGGAATCTATAAGAGAAAAAATAAAGAGATTAAAGCAGGGTTATGACATAGTTTTATTGCCTAGCCCGGATATTAAAGAAAAAAGTTTTAAAGAAATAGACCAAGCTATAGACAAAATTTTAACAAAAGCAAAAATTTTACAATGATAGATTTTTTTATTAATATCTTTAATATCGTCTTGTATCAGCCCCTTTTCAATATTCTGATTTTGATTTATCAATATTTTCCAGGGCAAGATTTTGGAATAGCAGTGATTGTGTTGACTCTTTTTATTCGTTTACTGCTCTATCCTTCTTCAGTGCAAGCAATAAAATCTCAAAAAGCATTAGCAGAGCTTCAGCCGAAAATTCAAGATATCCAAAGAAAATACAAAGAGAATAAAGAATTAATGGCAAAAGAGGTAATAGAGCTTTATAAAAAAGAAAAAATCAATCCCCTTGCCGGATTTTTGCCTCTTTTGATCCAGTTGCCTGTTTTAATTGCCCTTTTTTTGGTTTTTAAAAGCTTTGAAAACGGGCTTAGTCCTACTGAATTACAGGTATTATATCCTTTTATTTCTTGTCCTGAAACCCTAAATCCTGTTTTCTTGGGGACAATAAACCTTGCTAGTAGTTCGCTTTTTTTAGCAGTACTAGCTGGCGTTGCTCAATTTTTTCAAAGCAAGATGCTTACCCCTCAATCACAACAGGCCTTTAAAAAAACTAATGATTTTACCCAAATACTGCAAAAACAAATGACCTATTTTTTTCCGATTTTTACTATCTTTATCTGCTGGCGTCTGCCTGCGGTTATTGCTCTTTATTGGCTTACAACAGTTTTGTTTTCTATTGTCCAGCAGTATATTGTGCTTAAAAAATAAATTATTTTTATTTTATGATTATTGAAAAAGATTTAGAAAAAATAAAAAAAGAAGCAGAAAGGTTTTTCAATAAAGCAGGGATTGAAGTAGATATCAAAGTTAAAGCTTCTTCTGAAAATGTTGTTGACATTGATTTGGACATAGACCAACCTCAGATTCTAATTGGAGAAAAAGGCCAGACATTGATAGATGTCCAACGACTTTTTAAAATACTTTTGAGAAAAAAAATTCAAAAACCATTTTTCATTAATCTTGATATTAATGATTATAAAAAGAAAAAGATTGAGTATTTAAAAGAAATGGCTAATTCAATAGCGGATAATGTGATTTTGACTAAAAAAGAAAAGATTTTAGAACCAATGCCTGCTTATGAAAGAAGAATAATTCATCTTGAATTAGCTGAGAGGTCTGGTGTTGTTACCACTAGTATAGGCCAAGAACCAGAAAGGAGAGTAGTAATAAAGCCCACTTAAAAAAACTTTAAAGAGGTTAGAGGCCATATAGAGTAAAAAGAATTGTTGACCCTATAGGTTATTAAGGTTTGAATAAAAACAAATTGCACATAATCCCACTACTCTTATGAAAAAGCTTTATTTTTTGTTTTTACTTAATTGCAGAGCAATTATAAAAAACAAAAGGACCGGCTGGTTAATTTTTTTCCTATTTTTATTAATTCCTGGCTTTGCTTTAGCTGATGGAGGAATGGTGGTGTGGCCACCGTTTGTGCATTTGGATCAATCTGCCCAAAACGCTATCGTGGCCTGGTCAGAAGGGCAAGAAATAATTATTCTTTCAAATGATATAAAAAGTGAAACGCAAGCTACTGTTTTAAGAATTGTTCCTTTACCTACTAATCCTACTGAGATTAAAGAAGGGAACTTTGAATCTTTTGAAAAGATAGTAGAAATTATGAATACAAAAATAGAGCAGATGAGAGATGAGTTTTTGGGGTTAGGAAAAGAGGCCGGAACACCCACTGCTGGTATTGAGGTTACCTTTCAGAAAAAAATCGGTGCTCACGATTTAACCGTAGTAAAAGTGAAAAAAATGAATGATTTTTTAAAATGGATTGAAGGATTTATTCAGGATAAAGAACTTCAGACAAAAGAAATTTCTCAGGAATTTAAAACAGGAATAGCCAATTACCTTAAAAGAAAAATAAATTATTTTGTCTTTGATGTTATTGATGCTACAAAGGATAAAGAAAGCATCAGGCCTTTAATTTATAGGTTTTCTTCAGATTTTCTTTATTATCCTTTAAAAATAACAGCAACTTCAGACATTGGTAGAAGTTCGGCTGATTTAAATATCTTTTTTATCACAGAAGAGGAGGTGCCGGAAACTGTTTTCAATTTTTCTGTTGTTAATGGATGGTTTGGTAGAAGCGTTTCTGTAGGGTTAGAGCCAAAAGAACTGGAAGAGATTTCTCCTCAAGTTGCCAGCTTGTTTGAAGGAAAAGCTGTTTGCAAAAAAGTAAGCTTTTATGGCAAGTTAAGCAATTTGAGAAAAGATATTATTTCCTATCCCAAGCAATTTTGGGGAAAAGATTTGAAAATAGGAAGTTCAGGAAAAGAGGTAGAGGCGCTTCAAAAAATATTAATCAATGAAGGGCTTTGGAATTCAGAGGTTGGAGCCACAGGTTATTTTGGTCCAATTACCAAAAGGGCATTGAGCGCCTTTCAAGAAAAATATCATTTAGAAATTTTAAAGCCATTAGGATTAAAATCTGGAACAGGATATTTTGGCAAGCAGACAGCGTCCTATCTTAAAAAACTTTCCTTAAACACAGAAGAGGAAAAAGAGATTGAGTGGGAAAGGGATCTTTATTTAGGAGTAAGGGGAGAGGATGTGAAAAGGTTACAGGAAATTTTGATTGAAGAGGGAGTTTGGACAGCATCAGGGATAGAGCCTACAGGGGTTTTTGGACCTATTACCAAACAAGCTGTAATTAAGCTTCAAGAAAAGTATCGCACAGAAATTCTTTTGCCCTTAGGCCTGAAACAAGGAACAGGATTTGTTGGCCCTTCAACCCGTGGATTTCTTAATAAAAGATTTTTTGGTCACTATAACAGGGAAAAAGAAAAATTCTGCGGTTGGTCAACCTATGGAAGATGTGTCAGCGATATGGACTGCCGGGCAGGAGGATGTTCTGGTCAGGTGTGCGAATCAAAACTTGAGGAGCCTGTAACAACTACTTGTGAATGGAAAGATTGCTATAACGCTGGGCAATATGATTTAAGCTGTAAATGTATTAAAGGAAAATGTCAGTGGTCAGAGTAAATAAAGAGATAAAACCTACTTTCTTGTTGGTTTTTAAGCTCTCCACTTGACATTTTTAAAAAATAAGAGATACTATAATAGTATATTCAAAAATTGAATATACGAAAACGAACTCGGAGGTGATTTAAATTGAAATTGAATAGAATATTATTGGAAATAGGATTGGTGACGACCTTCTTGGTTTTTTTGATGATAAGCGGGTGTATCGGTAAAGGAGTTGAGGGAAAGTATGCGTGTGGAGATGGTGTCTATATGATCCTTGAGAAAGGAGGAAAATGCAAGCTGTCCAGTGGCGCTACAGCAGTAGAAGCAAAATGGAGAACGGAAGGAGATAAATTGATTTTGAGGTTTGAAAATACATGGATGGGGACGTTTGAACTAAAGGGAAGAATAGAAGATGATAAGATTATTTTTAAAGAAAAAAATTTGTTTGGAGTAGAGACAACAGAAGTTTGCTATAAACAGTAGCTTTTATAGAAAATTATTTATATCCCTTTTCTGGTTGAGAAAAGGGGTTTTTTGTTATGTTTGGTCTATTATAATTCTACAAGGTCTATCTTGTATACATTGTTATACCGGATAAGTTTTCCACTTGACATTTTTAAAAAATAAGAGATACTATAATAGTATATTCAAAAATAGGTGATTTGAATGAAGAACCTTGAACTTAGGAGAATGTTATTAGAGACGGGAGTAATAGCAGTTTTTGGCCTTTTTTTGATGACAAGCGGCTGTATTAGCGGAGGAGTGGAAGGGAAATATATCTGTGATAAGGACGCAGAGGTCTATATCCTCCTTGAGAAAGGAGGAAAATGTAAAATAAGTGGTGGCCCAAAGGGAACAGTGATATTAGAGGCAGAATGGGAGATAAAAGACGACCAGCTTATTCTAAAGAAAACTTCAGCAGGTAGAGTAAATTATATTGTAGGAAGAATAGAAGGCAATAAGCTTATTATAAAAGGAAGCACAAGGTCCGGAGGATCTGCAACCTTGGTTTGTTATAAACAGTAAGCCATGTAAATATAAAATCCCTGTTTAGCTAAAAAACAGGGTTTTTAATTAGTGTGTTTTTTATGATTATTTTATTGGATAAATAGCAAAAGATGAAGGGCAAGGACTCCAAAAGCAGTAATTGACAAAAGGTATACAGACATCTATGCCGCACTTACCAATTGGGTAGTCGGTTAGCTTTGGGATGCTACGCTTAAAGACCGCGCATTTTCCTGTTGCGTTGTCATTTTCAAAAAGAACAAGTAGATAGTTTCCTTCAATTTCAATTGCTCGAAGGTTATCATCTAAGTTGTCTCCGGCAAGGTCTTTAAGTTTATAGGGAGGACTTATTTGGGTTTGTTCAAATACTTGTTCTCCTCCCGGTTGACACTCTTCTTTTTCGCATAGTTTAACATATCCGCTTGCAGGATTATTGTTTACTGTAAAAATATGGACAGAAGAGGGCTTCTCAACATCTCCATATTCGTTTAATCCTTGAATGTCTTGTACAATTTCTTCGCTCCCATCTAGAAAAGTGGTAGAGGATCCTTTTCCGCTGTTTGAAAGAAAGATTTTACCTTGTCCTTGATACTCTCTGTCTTCATGTAGCACTGCACCATAGACAACGTTCTTGTCCACATCATTTTTGCTTAGCTTGAATTTAATTTTGTTAGCTTTATCTTCAAATCTAAGAACAGAAAGATTAGGGATGTCGCTTGTTAAAAAAACCTCTTCTCCTGTACTAGTGTCTACAAGATAAACGCCTGGCAGTTTCCAGCGCAACATAATTGATTTCGGGACAATTGGTAAAGGACCGCTGGATGTTATTTTTTCACCTTTTCCTTCCCAGTTTTCTTGGGGATAGACAATTGCTTCTAAATCTCCACTGCTGGATAAAAAATGAATATGAGAAGCAGTAAATCCTTCTAAAGAGGGATAATTGATGCCTATATATTTTTTTTTGTCTTCGGCAAGGCCCATTAATTGTGCATCAGTTGTACAATCAGCTGAGCAAAGAACTACGCCTGCTTTAATAGGTGTTTTTTTTGTTTTTAGAATTACTAACTGGGGATTAACAGTAGTTAAAATTAAATAGGAAGAAAGCAAAATAACTAAACCAAGAATTCCAGAAAAGATTTGGTCTTTAGCATCGTCCATAGCCGGCGGAGAACCCACTGAAGACATATAACGAAAACCACCCAAAACCAGAGCTCCAAAAGCAATAAGGCCTCCCAATAGAAGCGCAAGATTAAAGATATATTTGATATATTCTGGGAGAAGCGGTTTTTCTGATAATTCTTTACCGAGAACTCTTGGATATTTAATCTCTAACGGTTTCTGAGCATAGCAAAAATTGTCTAACAAAAGAACTGTTAAAACAATCAAAGAAAAAATTATTAAAATTTTTTTATTTGTTTTATGTTTTATCATATTGTATTATTTTCATATTGTGGTATATGTTTAGGTTTTACTGGCAGCAAAAGTAATTAAGCAAGCTTTTACAAGAAGTACATTTTTTACATTCATCAGAATTTGCGCCCATAAGTAGACATGTAGTTTCACATACAGCATCTATTTTTCGAGGAAGGTTTGTTTCTAAAACAGTTCTACATCTTGTTGTATATCTTGGGGATAATTTGCCTTGTTCAACCTTTTTCCATTCTAAAGGAGTAAGATGACACCTGTCAAATTCCAGCCGAGCTTTATTTAATTTCCTTTTTATAAATTCTTCTTTAGTTATTTTAAATATACCGCCTAAGGCCGAATCTATTAAATCTACAGCCCACTTATAGTCAACATATAAGTGAGGGAAAAGCTCTGAGAAAGAAGAAAACCCTCCCAGCCCGGGAATGGGCTGGATAATAGTGTTAAAGCTGTTTTCTAATATTTGCAGTTCTGAGGAAGATAAAATATCCGGGTCTATTGTTTCGCTTTTTTCTTCCACTGCTTTTTTAATCTCTTTTTGCGACTTTTCTATTTCTTTATAACTTTTGTTTGAAACTGTATAAATTGTTCCTTTGCTTGCGACTTGTTTTGCCTGTAAGTTAAAATTATTTTCTACTTGAGCAAAGCTTATTTGTATATCTCTGAATTTTTGCCAGACATCTTCAAAGCTTGTTTTTGCAGTGATAAAATCCGCGTTTAATCCGGTGCTTTCAAAGTTTGCCTTGTCAGATATAAAGATCTTTCTGCTTACGAGATATAGAGAAACGTTATTAAAGAAAGCTTGCTTGGCAGTGTTGAACTTCCCGCCCTCATCTTTTTCTAAGATGCTGTCAGCTTTATCAACCGCTTCTGCCGCTCTTGCAAGAACCCCTGTTAGGACCATATCACCTGTATTTGCTGATTCTGCTATTTCTTCAATAATAGTTAAGGCATTATTTAAGGCAGTTGTCTTTTCAGTTACAGTGTCGGCGCTGTTTAACTCGCCTAGGACAGTAAAAAGTTTACTGTTATATATTGAAAGTTCTCCTTTTACAGTAGTAAATCCTGGGTCTTCTTGTTGCGTATACTCATTGGGATTGACATACAGAGACGGACAGGGATTGGGAGGGATGCATCTTTGACCGTATGAACCATAAAACGTGCAGCATCCGGGACAGACGTCATCAGGGAGGACAAAATCGCACATTTTAGCCAAGCAATGGTTAAGAGTGCAATCAAGGGGTATGGCGGTGTTGCGGTAAGTAGGAAAGGGAGGTGTGAATCTATCAATAATTATATCTGCTCCTCCGGTTTGTATTTTTATGTTCTTTTCAATATTGTCAAAGTTTTCTGAGAGCATTTCCAAAAGTTCTGTTGTTTTCTCTACAGCTTCGCCAATAGGAATTTGCGGATCGCAGACAATCTCCTGAGCGTTGATTCTGTTTTGATTATAGTTGAAACCAAAGAAAATAAAAGATATAAGACCTAAAGAAAGGAATAAGAAAAAGAGCAAAATTGTTATTTTTTTGTTCAGCAATTTATTCATAAACTTAGATTTTTGGCTTCGTTGATTAATTGTGTGCCTTGCCCTTCTTTATAGAAATAGAAGGTTGCCGGGTCTATATTTCCAGTTTTAAGAAGTGCGTCTTCCCATCCCGGAAAACTAGGATCGGGATTTGTCTCAGAAGGATAAAACTCTATTTTGATATCGTACTTTTCAAGGTCTTGTCTGGTTTTCAACATAGTATAATAATCTCTTACATTTATTGAAGCAGGGGCGTTCATTAATAGGCTGGCTTTTTTAAGATTTAATAGATTTTCAGAGAGTTCTTTTTTTATTTTATCTAAAGCGCTCCCCGGTTGTATAAGGGCCATTAATTTATCTTTCTTTGTCGCGACCGCTGGGACCAGCACATTCATAATTTTTGGCTCATTGCAATATTTAGAACGTCCATAGTCATTTATACACTTTCCCCTTACAAAGCATGCAAAGTTGACGGCCTTACAACTTGTGGCGCCGCATCCGCATTTTTTAACTTCCTGTTCTAAGTTATAAATTGCTTGATTTAATTCGTTTGAAGCACATTTTAGAGATAAAGACAGTACATTTGCCGCATCTAACAAAGGAAGGTCTTGCTGAATTAAGCTTTCTCCTCCTGTGCAGTCGTCGTTATAGTCATAATATTCAACGTCTTCAATAATTGTGTCAAAGGGTCTTTCAATGATTTTACCTGTAGGAATTTGGAAATAAGTAAGCACTGTTTCCTCTTCTGTGGGTATGGTTGGTTGCGTGGTGGGAATGTTAATTTTTTGTAAAGGAGGAAAACGAAACACCACTAACTGAGGATTAATTGTCACTAAAATTAGATATGAGGAAAGTAAAATAGCAAGACCTAAAACTCCGGATAGGATTTGTTCTTTACAATTTTTTTGTTTGGCAGGACTTCCTGCCGAGGTTAGATAACAAACTCCGCCCAATATTGTTGAAAAAAAGGCAATCAAGCCGGCAAGAGCCAAGGAGAGATTAAAAATATATCTAACATAGCCAGGTAGGGTAATAGTAGTTATTTCTGGCTTTTCTCCTGCGATCTCTGGATACTCAATTTCTAATGAACCCTGAGCAAGGCAAATACTGCCCAAAAGAAAGC